>ENA-OOZN01000542-OOZN01000542.1-human-gut-metagenome-genome-assembly--contig:-NODE-542-length-36359-cov-16.319496_pt1 | contig 36359 bp, 27 predicted proteins | sample MGYA00241187_ERZ501397 | MGnify/ENA primary metagenome ERZ501397 (study PRJEB25962, sample SAMEA2042921) | human gut metagenome | biome: human gut; feature: human-associated habitat; material: faeces... | reverse complement strand
TGTTGCTCAGGCACTTATAAATAATGTTAAACTATAGTGTTGCGGAATTAAGGATCATGAAAAGAATTATTCTGCTGCTCGTCAGTCTGCTGCCTGTTCTGTCCGCTTTCTCACAAAAGGAAAAAGACCTTACACTGCTAAAGGAACAGATTCAGGCAATCATTCATTCCTGTAAAGCCCAGGTGGGCGTTGCCTTCATCTGGAACGGACAGGATACCCTGAGCATCAACAACGACCGTCCCTACCCTTTGATGAGTGTCTTCAAGTTTCATCAGGCGCTGGCTGTTACCCACTGGCTGGAAACCCGTCACCTGTCATTGGACACTGTCCTTTACATCACTCCGGAGGATTTAAAGCCTGATACCTACAGCCCGTTACGCGACCGCTATCCGCAGGGGAACTGTTCCCTGTCCGTCCGCGAGCTGCTGAAATACACACTCCAGCAAAGCGACAACAATGCCTGTGACATCCTGTTCCGGCTTACCGGAGGACCACAGGAAACAGACCGGTACATCCGTTCGCTGGGATGCAGCCATTTCTCCATTACGGCTACTGAAGATGACATGCATGTCGATCTGAACCGTTCCTACGACAACTGGACAACCCCGCTCGAAGCAGCCCGGCTGCTTGAAATTTTTCTGACCCGGGAACTTTTCCGGCCATCTGACCGGCAATTCATCCGACAGACACTGACCGAATGTGAAACAGGAAAAGACAGACTGGTGAAACCGATTCCTTCCGGAAAGGCAGTCATCGGGCATAAGACCGGTACAGGAGACTGCAATGCACAAGGACAAATCATCGGAATCAATGACATCGGTTTCTTCCTTCTTCCTGACGGCAGCCGGTACAGTCTGGCGGTGTTCGTCAAAAACTCCGAAGAGGATGCTCCGGCAACAGCCGGAGTGATTGCAGCCATTTCAGAAGCAGTCTGGAATTTCGTCCAATAAGCCCGCGGGCTTTTTTTAAAACGTTTCGATATTTTTAAAAAACGCTTCGGCATTCAAACCCAAACGCCGAAGCGTTTTTTCAGCACTCAGGAATTCAAAAAAAGGCCGCCCGGAACTTTCCGGACGGCCTTCTGTCAGTTTATCTTCATCTGTCCTATCAGATACCCAGAGACTTTTTGATAGCTTCAACCTTTTCCATGGCATCAGCGTTTGCTCCGGCATAGCATTTCGGACAATGCATTTCACCTTTAATTTCCATATAGAACTTGATCTTCGGTTCTGTACCTGACGGACGAACAGAAATCTTGGTTCCGTCTTCCGTGAAGAACTGAAGTACATTCGACGGTTCCGGCATATCCAGCGGAGTAGCCTTTCCTTCTCCATCGGTAGCAGTCAGTGTCTTGTAATCTTTTACCAGAACAACCTTTGAACCGCCCAGTTCTTTCGGAGGACAAGCACGGAAGTTGTCCATCATGGCCTTGATTTCGTCAGCACCGCTCTTACCCGGTTTAACTACATTGACGGTCACTTCTTTGGAGAATCCGTATTCTACATAGATATCCATCAGCACGTCATACAATGTCTTGCCCTGATCCTTGGCCCAGGCACAGATTTCTGCCAGCAAAGAACAAGCAGAAACAGCATCTTTATCGCGAACGAAATCTTCAGCCAGGAAGCCGTAGCTTTCTTCACCGCCGCCGATATACTGTTCCTTACCTTCACGCAGACGAATTTCACGTGCGATCCATTTGAAACCGGTATAGCAGTCCAGCATCTTGATATGGTTCTTGTCGGCAACGGCTTTGATCAGTTCAGTAGTTACAATTGTCTTCACGATAAACTCATTGCCTTTCATCTTACCCATTGCGATGCGGTTCTTGATGATATAGTACAGGAAAAGCAGACAGGTCTGGTTACCGTTAATCAATACCCATTCGCCTTTGCTGTCCTTACAAGCCATACCCACACGGTCAGCATCCGGGTCGGAAGCCATCACGATATCAGCATCGATTTCCTTCGCCAGCTTGATAGCCAGAGTCAATGCTTCGGCATTTTCCGGATTCGGTGAAACTACAGTCGGGAAATCTCCGCTCTTCACCATCTGTTCGGGTACACAATGAACATTTTCAAAGCCCCACAGTTTCAGAGACTGCGGAATCAGCATCATACCTGTTCCGTGGATCGGAGTATAGACGATCTTCAGATCTTTCTGACGCTTGATCACTTCCGGATCAATCGAGATGGAATGTACCTGACGCAAGTATTCGTCATCCACTTCCTTACCGATAATCTGAATCAGATCCTTGTTTCCTTCAAACTTGATATCCTTGGCAGAAGCAACTTTATTCACTTCGTCAATGATACCCTTGTCATGCGGGGCCAATACCTGTGCGCCATCATCCCAATAAGCCTTGTAGCCGTTGTATTCCTTCGGGTTGTGAGAAGCTGTCAGAATAATACCGCTCTGGCATCCCAGATGACGGATGGCAAACGACATTTCAGGTGTCGGACGCATGTCTTCAAACAAATATACTTTAATGCCGTTGGCAGAGAAAATGTTTGCAGAGATTTCAGCAAACAGGCGGCTGTTGTTACGGCAGTCATGACCCACAACAACAGAAATATCTTTCTTTCCGGCAAAACATTTGTTCAGATAATTGGACAAACCCTGTGTGGCTGCACCTACGGTATAGATATTCATGCGGTTGGAACCTACGCCCATAATACCGCGCAAACCACCTGTTCCAAATTCCAGATCCTTATAGAATGCTTCTATCAGTTCGGTCTTGTCCGGATTTTCCAACATACGTTTTACTTCTGCCTGTGTTTCGGCATCGTATGCAGGAGTCAGCCAGTTCATGGCTTTCTCGGTACACTGCTTGATCAATTCTTCATTTCCCATATTGATAGTATTTTAAAATTTAATTTGTTTACGCAAATGTAGGATAATCTGTTTATAAATCCTAGCTTTTCGACGGAATAAATTTAAAAAGCCCGTTCTGTCAGAAGACCGTATTACAAGGAAAATAAAAAGCAAGGCTACCTGCCCTCCAGAGGGCCGGCAGCCTTTTTCTCTGAGACTCAAGAAAGTCTTAATTGAAGAACTTGATGCCTACAAAATAAGTACGCGGCTGAGTCGGTCCGTAGAAATATTTGGAGTCGCGGCTTCCTCCCTTATCCAGATCTTTCTGGAAAGCATTGAAGATATTCTGCACGCCTCCGTTGAGCTGTAGTTTCAGATGATCATTCAGAACGAACGTATAGTTCAGCTTCACGTTTACATCCATGAAATCGGGTGTTTTCTCCAGACGGTCCTTCTCGATGTACCCGGCAAAGTGAGGAACAATCATCTTTCCTGTATAGACTCCCGACACCGAAAAATCAAAGTTTTTCAATGGTGCCGAAGTGAAAGTCACATATCCGTAATAGTCCGGTGTACGAGGCATACGCTTAATAGGAGCCACATCAGGATCATCACTCCAGCTGACAGCCTCCGTGTAGCGGCTGCGCTGAAGGGTAAATCCCAGCTGAAGGGCAGCTTCCCGGCCATGAGCGATCTTGTAGTCAATGTTTGCTCCATACACTCTTGCACCGTTTCCGTTGCGGCGTTCCTGGATCTGCGTTCCGGTCTGCGGATCTTTGCCCAGCGCTTCCAGATAAAACACATCGTTCAGGGCGGTATAGAAACCTTCTACCAGCAGGTTCGACTGGAAATGTCCGAAATTGAAGCTCCAGTCAATCGAACCGCTGAAGCTGTTGGATTTCTCCGGTTTCAATCCGTCTGCCAGCTTGATCAGCATAGCTTCTCCACCCACAGCTGCCACATGAAGATCTTCATCATAAGCCTGAGGAGCACGGAAGCCGGTAGACCAGGTCAGACGTCCCTGCAGGCGGTCGGATGGTTTCCAAAGTGCATTGACACGGGGACTGAAAATCACGTTGTCCACCAGATTATGTTTGTCCAGACGGAAGCCGGCCAGCAAGGTGAAATATTCCATCTTCCATTCATTCTGTGCAAATCCGCTGGCAATCTTCACATCCTGTTTCAGATCACGCTTATAACCCGTCATCACATCATGCAGGGAATTATACTGGTATTCGATTCCTCCCGTAAAAGTAGCCGGCGAAAAGAAACAGTTGTCCATATTCCCCACATACATGGCTCCGCCTACGACGGTCAGGTCCTTCGTTCTTCCGTAAGCATTCGGATCCATACCGGCACCATAGTAACTGTTGCGGTCCGTATGCTGTGCTGAACCGTAGATAGAGAGCTTATGTTTATACTCCCGGAAGAAGACATCGTATGTCAGTCCTCCGCTGTTGATGATATGCTTGGTCTGTTCAGTAATATCCGTTTCATGCGGCTGAAGATCAAACTTGTTTCCGCCGCGACGAAACTCATTTGTCGTGTGATATTCCAGACTGATGCGGCTGAACTGCGTAGGACGATAATAGGCACGCAAACCGAAAGTATTCATATTCAGTTTTCCCAGCTCGGAAAATCCGTCTCCGTCTGCATCATACGGATTGCGGTTACGATAAGACTGGTAAAGAGCAATCCCGTAAGAGTTGTCAGAAGATACCAGCGAAGCATTGGCTCCCACATACTGCTCCCACGATTTGGAATTCATATTCGACATCGTTGATGATACCTGGAATGAATTATTGATGGGGTCTTTCGTGATAATATTAATGGTTCCACCTACCGCATTGGCTCCGAACAAAGCAGAACCGCCGCCGCGAACAACTTCCACACGCTCAATCATATTCACCGGAATCTGCTCCAGTCCGTATACACCCGACAAGGCGCTCATCACCGGACGGCTGTTGATAAGTATCTGCGAATAAGGGCCTTCCAGCCCATTGATGCGGACTTGCGGGAAACCACAGTTCTGACAATTGTTTTCCACGCGCAGACCGGACTGGTAATTGAGCGATTTGGCCAGGTCAGTAGAATTCACAATCTCAAACAGACGGTTATTCATGACATTCACCACCACAGGCGCCAGCTTGCGGCTGGTTTCATTCCGGTTGGCAGAAACAACCACCTCATCCACCTGAATGACATCTTCTTCCATCACAAAATGCATGTCAACCGTAAACTCCTTGCTGACGGTCACCTTCTTTGTCTGAGTAGTATAACCCATCATCTGTACTTTCAGGGTATATTCTCCCGCAGGAATATCCTTGAAACGGAAATAACCTTCATCATTGGTCACCGTTCCCTTTCCGGTTTCTACGATTAATACTGTGGCATAAGCGATACCCGCTTCTGATCCTTTCTCAATCACGTGTCCGGTAATAACGTTTCCTTCCTTTACCGGATTGCTGGCATAAGCCCATGATAAATTCATAAAAGTGCACAGCACTCCTACTATATATAATAAGGTATATCTTTTCATTGAAATAAGTTCTTTAAAGCATAAAATAAGACAGGCCGGACTAAGAATGCAACCGGCGGTTCAGAAACATGCGAACCCACTCCGGGCTAACAGCAGAACGCTGTCCGGTTGCGGGCTGGCATAGGCTTCTGAAGGCTTTTCAGTACATTCCTGGCCTGATAATTGACAGAATCTTAAATGAAAAGACTGGAAGGAGGAGCGCGAAGATGGATACACGCCACATGAGGTGAAACGGCATGCCACAAATCCATGTCGCCGGACAATACATACAAAACCGGACAGACAGGAGTGACCCAATGAGCCATTTCAGGCTCTATTGTGGAGAAGGTTGACAGGAAGTGCAGGGTCAGTGCCTGCCCTCCTGCATGAGTATGTTGCTTATTGAAAGGATGCGAGTGTACCAGCATCACGCCGTTCACCACGTGCACGTGGGCAAAGAGCATGACTGCCCCATAATAGGTGGCAAACACGCTCAACAGGCAGATCGCCCAGATACGTACGTGACGGGAAATATACTTCATCCTTTCAACTTACCGGATCAACCGGTTTCTTTATTTATTGCCAAATAATAACTGATAATCTCGTTCTATGGCCGGGCGCGTCCATTCTTCGGGAACAAACCGCCACTGGTTCAACGGCTTCGGATCGAGTGTCTTTACTTCTTCAATGCGTTTCATCAGGTAGTAACGCAGATCCTTATCCGTAGAAAAAACGATACGTTTGGACAGTTCCGACTTGGGGATGCCTGCCCCTTTGGTCAGCAAGTCTCCCCCACCGTTTCCGCGATAGGAATTGACTGCCACCTTATATATCTTTTGCAGACTGAAGGGAGTTCCGTCAGCCATGCTCTCAATCCGGATCTTCTCACCCTGAGGCTTGGTTACGTCAACCGTATAAATGATGCCGGCAGCCGAATCGAAGTTGAAGCTTGGATTCTTGAAACGTCCAAAGCCCTTGTCTTCCTCATTCAGCAACAGGATATGATCATCTGCCGATTTCATCTGATTGGTCCAGATGGCATACGACATTTCCAGAAAGTCCTTGATTTCCTGCCCGGAAAGTTGCATGACGTAAAGCATGTTCTCGTATTTATAGAGATTGAACATATCGCTCATATAAATATCTCCCTCCCTGATTTCCGCATTAAACGAAAGAGGAGCACAGAAAGAGATGTCCGCACCACTGATATCCAGCTGCAGCTGATGAATCAGATCAATAAAGGCTGAAGGACCAAAGTAGGCATCTTTCGTGGAAATAGTCTGATTGATACGTCCGATCTTACGTGACACAAAATCAATGGTGGACTGGTATTGAGGCTGGAATTTACGGACAAAAGCCTCATCGGCCGGATAATCACGGACATTGGTCAGTGTACCCTCCACCGACTTACGGAGAACTTTGCCATCCTTCTTGCTGACACGGATGGTCACATCCGAAACAAAGCCTGCCCGATTGGCAGGATCTACAATCAGTACGGAATCACCCGCCACATTGACAATCTTGCGGCAATGGCGTGCATGATCATGTCCCATAAACACGACATCGAATCCCGGCACCTTCTGTGCTACGTCCGCCGAAGCATTTTCCACCACATTGTCAAGCCTGTTCCCCTCCGGACCGGCATGGAAAAGGCCGACCAGTACATCCGGATGCTCTGTCTCCCGAATGGTCCTGACCCATTTGGCTGCACAGGTTTCCATATCTTCAAAATGAAGTCCCGGCCACAATTGCTCAGGCAACCATGACGGAACGGCAGGTGTAATCATACCCAGCACCACTACCTTGACGCCGTTCCGCTCAATCACCTCATAAGGTTTCAGATAAGGACGCCCGGTTGCTTTTTCAATGATATTGGCTCCCAGAACAGGAAAGTCGCACTGTTTCACCCAACGATTATATACAGAAGGGCCTGCTTCCACATCATGATTACCCATGTTGCCGACATCATAACGCATGAAATTCAGGATATCGGCACACACATGTACCGAAACCGTATCCATAAAGTTATAATAATAAGCAATCGGCTGTCCCTGCAGAATGTCTCCGTTATCCATAAGTATCAGGTTGTCACCATGTACCTTACGCTGTTCGTTCACAAACGAACTGACCTGCGCCAGGCTTCCTTTCACCGGGCGGCGACCGATAAAGTCATAAGGGAAATAACATCCGTGTACGTCACTGGTTTCTATCAATCTCAGGGTTACTTCCTGGTCTTCGGCTGCACGCATCTGCAGGCAACCCAGACCGATCAAAGCCATCAGGCAAACAAGATGTTTCATGTTGAAGTCTGTTTTGTTTTTGCAAAGATAGAAGAAGTTCTTGTTTTACTCAAACATTCAAGGATAAAATACTGTGAAAGAAGATTCAATTATGCTTTAACCGCCAGGAGTGGCACACAGTTTGTAATATTTCCGTAAACAAAACAAACAGACGATATGGCTTATATAGACTATTACAAAGTACTTGGGGTTGACAAAAATGCCACTCAGGATGACATCAAGAAAGCATACCGTAAGCTGGCCCGGAAATATCACCCGGACTTGAATCCGAACGATCCTTCGGCCAAGGACAAGTTCCAGGAGATCAACGAAGCCAACGAGGTATTGAGCGATCCGGAAAAGCGTAAGAAATATGACGCATACGGAGAGCACTGGAAACATGCAGATGAATTTGAAGCACAACAGCAGGCTTACCGTGCACAGCAAGGAGGCGGAGGTCAGGGTGAATACTGGTATTCTACAGATGGTGAACACTTCACTGGCGGATTCGGACATGGATTCGGAGGAGGTAATGCGAGCGGATTCTCTGACTTCTTTGAGGAACTGTTCGGACATCACGGCACCGGAGGCAGACGCTCACAGGCAGGATTCCGCGGACAGGACATCGAAGCAGAACTGCAACTCAGTCTGCGTGAGGCTGCCACGACTCACAAACAGACCTTTACCATCAATGGTGAGACCTTACGGATCACTGTTCCGGCCGGTGTTGCCAACGGACAGGTCATCAAGCTGAAAGGTCATGGAAGCAAAGGTGCCAACGGAGGACCGGACGGAGATTTGTATATCACTTTTGTGATAGGCGATGATCCGAACTTCCGCCGGAAAGGTGACGACCTGTTTACTGACGTGACCATTGATTTATATACGGCCGTTTTGGGTGGCGAAGTAACCGTCAACACCCTGGACGGACAAGTAAAACTGAAAGTACGGCCGGGCACTCAGAACGATGCCATGGTACGGCTGAAAGGAAAAGGATTTCCTGTCTACAAACAGGAAGGAAGTTTCGGAGATTTGATTGTGACTTATCATATAACCATCCCCACCAATCTGACAGAAAAGCAGAAGGAACTGTTCCGCCAGATTCAACAAGGATAAACAGAAAAACGAACGATTATGCAAAACGATTTGATCATCATCAGCGAGTATTGCAACCATTGCAACATCGAACCGTCGTTCATCCTGATGTTGGGTGAGGACGGCCTGATAGACATTGAGGAAATTGACAACCGAAGTTGTTTCCCGGCGGCTCAGTTAAGAGAACTGGAACGTTATGCCCACCTCTATTATGACCTTTCCATCAACGTGGAAGGTATTGATGCCATCCGCCATCTGCTGACACGGGTAGAAAGTTTACAGGAACGTGTCCGTACTCTGGAAAACGAACTGCGGTTCTACCGGCGCTGACAATACATCTGGAATCCAATGAGAGGCTATCACTTCAAAATTTATTTGAGCAAAAAAATAGCTCGGGCTATTAAAAAGATTTTCTTACACTATTGACCTATAACAATAGTTCGTTAAAAATTAGCCTAGCCCAAGCGGCTTTGGCAGTAAATAAAATGAGTTCTTTGAAAAGTCTGTCAATTAAATGCGTGTCTGGTTCAATCCCAGACACGTGAATAAATCGTTCAAGCATGTAAGCATTGTGTATGACTGACTTGCATGATGATATGGGATATTTTATTCCCATCCTCTTACAGGCAGCCTTGGCAAGGTTTATCGCTGCAAGTGACGCATTAAAGTGAAATGCCAGTTTCCTGAAGTCTGTAGACTGACAGTTTGTTATTCCGGCATGTTGCTTGGCATCACGAAAGCAGAATTCGAGTTGGAAACGTGTCCTATAAAAATCCAGAGCATCCTGTGCGTTCTGTATTTCGTCCGTAGAGAAATACAGCCGCCATTTGTCCGTTCTTCCATCCATAGGATACCATACAGCCAGGCTCACAAAGCGTTTGAGTGCTTTTGAGTATGCTTTCAGCCCGTAAAGTTTACCCTTGTTCACTTTGTACTCGGTACATCTTGTGATGTCCAGATTTTCAAAGTCAATCTTTCCGTCATACAATTTGGGACGTCCGCGTTTTCCTGTCCTATTTTCTAAGGTAGGATAAAACAACACTGCATCATTTCTGAAACGGCTTATAACGTGGAATCCATTCTCGCACAATGGTTTGATGAAAGTTGCCTTTGAAAAGAATGCATCACATACGACTGTGCTGGAAATACGTTTCAGATGTTCCTGTATGCTGATAAGGTAAGAACTGTACCAGTCTACAAGATTCTTTCCGCAGCTTTCCAACGTTGCGTTGTCAGGCGTCTGCACAGAGCCCAAAGTCATACATTCATGGTTGTCAACGTCTATAACTCCAATACCGGTTATTTCCAGTCCGCGTTTGTATTCACCGGCACAACCGGACCAGAAATAGCCAATCCACGGAGTTTTGCTGCCTGATTTTGGAATGAAAGACGGATCAACGGCTATCGCCTTGCGACAGCCTTTAAGGTGTTCTCTGATGATGGCTTCATTGAAGGAAAACCAGTCAAAGTCATCATTCTCAAAATTGTTTCGGTATGTCTGTCCCGAGAAACATCCATACCGTCCCATTTGAAGGAAATTGATGCGGTCAGGTATAGCCATGAACAATTTCATTGCATCCATGAATACTTTCTGAAAAGATTTGCTTATATTTACAACTGATTCGAGAGCATTCCTGCACTCGGATTGGTATTGCATAAGGAGTGATTCTTTAGTCATAATTAAAAGTAGTGAGGAACTTTCAATTTGCTAATAACCAATAAATTATGCAGTACCTTTCTCTGTATTTTCAGCTGTTTAGCATATCTTTCTTATCCCTTTTCTTACTCCTTAACGATTCATTCCTGACAGTATTTCAATGATCTCTTTAATGCATTAGTGTCCAATAAAAATGGACGAGTTAAAAAATTAATCAAATAGTCCTTCAAAAAGGGGATAATCGAGTTCTTTGATATCGTTGAAATCAGTCTTATCGAACAGGTCACGTAAGTTCGTTTTGTCCGTTAGAGAGATGCTTAGAATCTGCAAAACTTCATAAGTTGAGCGTTTCAATTGCATATCGTGTTGGACAATAGCTACAAGACAGTATGTGATAATAGCTACACTGATTTGAATGCGGACAGCGTTTTCCGTTGTGCCCCAGAATTTTTTTATTTTAAGGTGCTGCTTTAGCCATTTGAAGAATAGCTCGATCAACCATCTTTTCTTATAGAGATTAGCAACGTCCAATGCAGAAATATGTGTTGCGTTTATCAGGAAAGTGAACTCACGGTCACCCTCTTCATCGTAGTAACGAATGAATCGGAATGACTCGGGATATTTTTTCTCTGAGAGATATCCGGTCAGTTTCACTTCAGCATCTGTAAGTACATACTTAGGCATCCTACGTTTCCATTTAACCATTGTGTATTTCAAGTTCGTTTTAGCTCTGACAACGAAAAAGGAACCTGTCAGGTGTATCCTATATAATTCCTTAAAAAAGTCATAAGCCCTGTCGAATATATAATAAGCATTTGGTTCATAATGGATTGAACACATCTCTGTAGAGTCGTGCTTCGATGCTGTGGTTACAGTATAGAAGGCAGGAAATTGTGCTTCAATGTCATATAAGACATGAGCTTTCACTCCTCCTTTCTTTCTTCGGAACTTCGCCCATGGAAATGTGGCTAGACACAACGGAATAGTTGTTGAATCAAAAGCATACTTATTTCCTGGGATTTCCAAGATATTGATTGCTCGCTTTTCGCAAGCTTCCTTCATTATATAGAATGCGAAGTCTTCAAAGATTCTGTAGTCACGATTCTGATTAGCATAAGCGAGAGTGGCTTTGGCTATTGGATTGCGTCCCAGACCAAGATGATACTGCTTAGCTCGGTGTGCTTCAAAAGCCACAATTAGGTCGCGAAGACTCTCACGATTGCTCAGTTGTCCGAACATCATAGCAAGCAGCTGATTCCAGCAGGTGAATTGCTTCACGTAGCGATTGCCATCATACTTGCGAACGAAGTTGTTGAACTGGGTTCTGTTCAGAAAAGCGGTAAGTTGAGCGAATACGTATTTATCTTGGTTCATAAGCGGCCTTCAATTTGACCGCTAAGCTACGAATTCAAATCCGTTTCATTCTAAAGGACTGCTTAAAAGACTGTATTTCAATAATTTCAAAGACCGATTAGCTAACTTTTATTGGACAGTAGTGTCTTTAATGTAATTTTGAACCGGCTAACACCGATTCTATTGTTTAATTTTAATTTATCGGTAAAAATTTACCGAAGTATTGCCTATAAATTACGAATTATGCGTATATTTGTAATCTGATGAAGATTTATTAATTGATTTTGCAACACACTGTTAAATAAATCTTCATCAGATTACAAGTCCTGACTTTATATTTATCGTTATGGATTGAATATTAATTATTAATCGTTTGTGTTGCGGAATGAAACAATATGAGAAAACTATTTTTTGTACTGATTGTTATTTCTTCAGTATTTACAGCTTATCAAGCTAACACGCTAGAAAAAACTGTAGAGAATATAGAATTAACTTCACTTGAGGCTATGGCTCAAGGAGAATCTGGTGATGGTGGTTCGTGTCGTTGGCATAGTGAGAAATGTCCGAATGGTAATACGAGAGAAGTTTGTGTAGACAATGGTGATGGCAGTAGCTGCTCTTGTGGTTCTACAACACGACCTTGCTAATTTAATAAGGACTGATACATTAAACAGCTACTTTGATAAATCGTTAAGGTTATATTTTTCAATTTATCAAAGTAGTTTTTTTGTTTTTAAATTTAATATTAATATGAAAAGACAATATTATTTGTGTTTGTTTGTTATAGTGTTATCCTTCTTTGGATGTAGAACTAACAACAAGAATATTGAGACATTTATTGGAACGTCAACTGATATATGCAAGGAAGATGTCTATTTGTCGGATATTATTAATGTAAAGAGTATTATACCATTAGAAACTAAAACAGAATCACTTATTGGTGATTGTAAGAAGATTCTTAAATTTGCTGACAAGTATTACATCTCATTTAACAGAAATGCTCTTGTTGTTTTTAACGAACAAGGGGAATTTATTAGAGCAATTGGTAAAATAGGAAATGGTCCGGGTGAATACACAAGTATTAGTGATTTTTCTGTCACCAAGGATGGGATATTTATCAATGTCAATCGACAAATATTACAATACACACATGATGGGGAATTTTTGCGAAGTATTCCTTTAGACATTAATTTAATAGGGTTAGATGTGGTTGAAGATAGAATTTTGGGTTATGTCACATTAGATGAACACGTTTCGCACATTCTAGACATGAAAGGTGAATCGCTCAATAGTCATCATCCTTCCAGTAAAGCCGTTTGGATAGGAACTTCCTCCTATTATTGGCCTTATGGTACAGATAAGTATTTTACTCCGTTAGGTTCAGGTAATGATGTATTGGTATATGACATAAAAAAAGATGAATACTCTTATTCTAAATTCGTTGATTTACCAGATATGTTGACTTTAGATGAAGAGAATAAGTTGATTGAGAAATATGGGAATAGCGTTATGCTCAAACAATATGCTCGTATTGTATGGCCCGTGAATGCAAATTCTACACACATGTTTTTCGGAACACAAAGAAATGATAACGATGATGTTTTATGGATTAAAGACGTAAAGAGTAATGCAGATCGTGCCTTTCTATTTGAACATATCATTAACGACGTATCTTTCACATCGGTTAAAAGTTTCTTTTCTGCTTTTACCAAATCGCAGAATTCATTTATAGCATATATATATCCTGAGGATTTAAAACAAGCTGTCAGTGAAACGATAAAGACAGACTCTCCTTTTTACGAACAAATGAAAACTTTGGCTGACAATTTGACGACAGAAGATAATATAATATTGATAGAATATGAAATCAACTAAAATACTGGAATCTTCAATATTCCTTGTGGTAATTATTATAGCTATTATTTCCGTTTCTTATATTTACTCCACTCAAAACAAAGCAAAGAAGTCCTTATTCTCTCTAAATACAGAGTATCAGAATTTACGTTTTGAAATGCTGGATTTACGAGAGGTAATGCATTATATGTTGCTATCGGAGGGGCGTAAGCTACCAGAAGAAATTGATTCCGTCTTGCCGATAGACACTTGCATCTTACGGATTCATAATGTTGCGTGTTTAGGATGTTATGCAGAGAACCTTATTAGGTTTTCAAAAATGATGAACAATGAGAAAATCCCTTTTTTTATATTAGGTACCTATCCAAATCAAAAGCAATTTACATCTGAATTGTCAGGCATTATTTCTTTGGATTCTATTTCTTCATTCAACACATCAAATTATGGTTTTTTACCTGTAGATAGTATAAATCGCCCATATCTGTTTTTTAAGACAGAAAAAAAAGAGACACGCAACGTGTATGTATTTGAAAAAGGAGAATACAATATGATGGATGAATATGTAGAACAAATAAAGAATAGGATAAATTATTAGGAAATTATAACTCAGACTCTATTCCAGATTCTGATAGTAAAAAACAATATCGCATTCTGTTTAGATTGGAGTAATGATTACCAAAAAGAATCACGATAAGACATCTCCATTTTTTGAATGGGAAAATAGACAGGACTATTAAAAAAATGGCTGAATAAACAAAATAGCCCCATAAAAAGAACTGGTATTCAAAAGAAAAAAGTACATTTGCAAAGAAGACGGACGAAGAGTGTCCGCCATGTGAGTTTATTAATCCGTGTTACCACATTGTGTTACTCAATCAAACTGAGCGCTATCATTGAACATCGAAAGATGCTGAAATAGAGAAGACAAAGCTTACATTCTGAAGATAAAAAAGAGCCATTTTCAAATACCAAGCGGATCACTCAAACAAAAAGCAAAACAATGAAAAGAGGCTGTCTCAAAATGAGACAGCCTCTTTTTCTTATTTCTCTCTTCTTCCTATATGCCATAAACCCAGACTGTGGCAGAGAATCTGTTTTCTGATCCTGTCCTGCTTCAATAAACTTCCGGTAAGGGATTTCTTTCGAATCACAGAAATATAGGTATATTTGCACCAACAAAATAAATAAAGAATGATCAGAAATGCCAGACCAGAAGATGCCGGTGCAATGACTGACATCTATAACTTTTATATTCGGGAAAGTGTGGCTACCTTCGACACCGATCCCCTGCCGACAACTACCATGAGCCGACACATTGCTTCGGCTTCCGAAGGATATCCCTGTCTGATCTGCGAAGAAGAAGGACAAGTGGCCGGATTCTGCTACGCACATCCATGGAAGGAAAAGGCAGCCTACCGACATACACTGGAAACTACGGTTTATCTTCATCCGGAACATACCGGAAAAGGACTGGGAAGACAATTGATGGAACGCCTCATCGAAACATGCCGTACCAATGGCTCTCATGTCCTGATTGCGTGTATCACCGGAGGAAATGAAGCAAGCATCGCCCTGCATCAGTCACTCGGGTTCAAGCAGGTTTCACGGTTCGAAAAGGTCGGACTGAAATTCGGACGCCAGCTGGATGTCGTAGACTTCGAGCTTGAGCTTCAGCCCTGAGAGCAACCGTCCCCAGTTCATATCAATTCACTAAACTATTTTTTATCTTATATGGAACAATTCAGCCAGATGATTGCCGATGCACTCAAGCTGCCGGTTCATCGCGTAGAAAATACACTTAAACTACTTCAAGGTGGTGCCACAATCCCGTTCATCAGCCGTTACCGCAAGGAAGCTACAGGCGGACTGGACGAAGTGCAGATCAGCGAAATCAGTTCGCGTTACGAAAAACTCCTCGAACTCTCCAAACGCAAGGAAACCATACAGTCAACCATTGAAAGCCTGGGTAAACTGACCGATGACCTTCGCCGGCGTATCGACGGATGCTGGGACGCAACCGAACTGGAGGATATCTATCTGCCCTACAAGCCTAAACGAAAAACACGGGCTGAAGCAGCCCGTCAGAAAGGACTGGAACCGCTGGCTGCCTGGCTGATGTTACAACGAGGAAACGCCCTCGATGCATACGTAAAGAATTTCGTCAAAGGAGAGGTGAAGAATGAAGAGGATGCTCTGAAAGGAGCCCGCGATATCATTGCAGAACAGGTAAACGAGGACGAACAGGCCCGTAACCAGATCCGGCATCAGTTCAGCCGGCAGGCAGTCATTTCCGCGAAAGTGGTCAAAGGCAAGGAAACAGATGAAGCTGCTGCCAAATACCGCGACTATTTTGATTTCAGCGAACCGTTGAAACGTTGTTCTTCCCACCGTTTGCTGGCTATCCGGCGCGGAGAGGCTGAAGGAATTCTGAAAGTCAGCATCACCCCTTCTGATGAAACCGAATGTACCGACCGGCTGGAGCGCCGTTTTGTCAGAGGCAACAACGAATGTAGCCGCCAGGTATGCGAAGCAGTCAATGATGCTTACAAACGTCTGCTTAAGCCTGCCATCGAAACCGCATTTGCAGCTTTAAGCAAAGAGAAAGCCGACGATGAAGCCATCCGGGTCTTTGCAGGTAACCTTCGCCAGTTGCTCCTTGCCCCGCCGTTGGGACAGAAACGGGTACTGGGCATCGATCCGGGATTCCGTACCGGATGTAAGGTCGTATGTCTGGATGCACAGGGAACTCTGTTGCACAATGAAGCCATCTATCCGCATCCTCCAAAGTCTGAATACCAGCTGGCAGGTCGCAAGCTGGTGAAACTGGTAGAACAATACCGCATTGAAGCAATTGCTATCGGGAATGGTACGGCCAGTCGTGAAACGGAACAATTTGTTACCTCCCAGCGTTTTGACCGCGAAATACAGGTCTTTGTTGTCAGCGAAGACGGAGCATCCATCTATTCAGCTTCCAAAACAGCCCGTGATGAATTCCCGGATTATGACGTAACCGTACGGGGAGCTGTCTCTATCGGCCGCCGCCTGATGGATCCTCTGGCAGAACTCGTCAAGATTGATGCCAAGTCTATCGGCGTGGGACAATATCAGCACGATGTAGACCAGACAAAACTGAAAGAAGCGCTCGACCAGACGGTGGAAAGTTGTGTCAATCTGGTTGGAGTCAATGTCAACACCGCAAGCAGCCATCTGCTGACATACGTTTCCGGACTGGGACCGGTTCTTGCCAAAAATATCGTTGACTACCGCACGGCCAACGGTCCGTTCCGCTCCCGCCGGGAACTGTTGAAGGTTCCCCGTATGGGTGCCAAGGCCTTTGAACAATGTGCCGGATTCCTTCGCATACCACACGCCGAAAACCCGCTGGACAACTCAGCCGTACACCCGGAAAGTTACCCGATCGTAGAACGGATGGCAGCCGACCTGCACTGCTCCGTAAGTGATCTCATTGCCAACCGGGAGCTGAGAAGCCGCATCTCACCGGAGAAATATGTAACAGATACGGTCGGACTGCCGACTCTGACAGACATTCTTCAGGAACTGGAGAAACCGGGACGTGACCCGAGACAGAAAATTCAGGTTTTTGAATTTGACAAGAATGTACGGACTATCGATGATGTACAGGAAGGAATGGAACTTCCCGGTATTGTGACCAACATCACAAATTTTGGCTGCTTCGTCGATCTGGGAATTAAGGAAAAAGGCCTCATTCACGTCTCGCAGCTGGCTGACAGATTCGTAAGCGATCCCACAACTGTGGTCAGCATTCATCAGCATGTACGGGTACGGGTTATTGGTGTAGACCGCGAACGGAAACGTATCGCACTGACCATGAAGGGCATGTAACGAACAGATATCATTTGCAGATACAGAGAATTATGGAAAAAGAGATTTGCGCCTGGTTCGTCTTCAACAGCGGCCAGGTATTGATTGAAAAAAAAGAAGACTGCTATCACATCCCGACAGGCACAGAACCGCCGGTATATGTTCCTGTCGGCAGCACCATTCATACCATCGGCCGGCTGGGTACGCTCACGGCCAAGACTTATGCCATCCATGTACCGGTAAGCGGAGATGAAGAAAGTCCCCGTATGATGAAAGACCTCCGGGCGTCATTCGATGTGCTTCCGCGGGAGGAATATGATATGGCCGGAAAAGCATCCCAGATTCTGAACTGGGATAAAAACAGCCGTTATTGTCCGATGTGCGGCGTTCCTACCGTACAGGTCTCCCCTATTGCCAAACGATGTCCGGAATGCCGGCAGGAATTCTATCCGCGCATATCTCCGGCCGTTATCGTTCTGATCAAAAAGGAAGACAGCATTCTGCTGGTACATGCACGCAACTTCCGCGGTACGTTCAAAGGACTTGTAGCCGGTTTTCTGGAACCGGGAGAAACACTGGAAGAATGTGTACACCGGGAAGTCATGGAGGAAACAGGCCTGCGTATCCGCAACCTGAAATACTTCGGAAGCCAGCCCTGGCCTTACCCGAGCGGAATCATGGTAGGCTATACGGCAGAATATGAAAGCGGAAGCATCAAACTGCAGGACGAAGAACTGAGTGCAGGTGCCTTCTATACACGAGACAACCTGCCCGAGATACCCAAAAAACTGAGTATCGCGCGCAGGTTGATTGACGCCTGGCTGGAAGGAGAAGTCTGATTACAGCTCCTCGCACTCTTTAAGCCACAAAGCGGCACTGGCATCACTCGGCATACGCCAGTCGCCGCGCGGACTCAGCGAAACTGAGCCGACTTTCGGACCGTCCGGCAGACAGGAACGCTTAAACTGCTGGGCAAAGAAGCGGCGATAGAAACTGATCAGCCATTTCTTGATTGTCGTACTGTCGTATGTTCCGCGGAAGGCATTCTCAGCCAGCCAGTAGATTTTAGCCGGACGAAAGCCGAAGCGCAGGAAATAATAGATGAAAAAGTCATGTAATTCATACGGACCTACCAGGTCTTCTGTCTTCTGACGGATGTTTCCATGTTCATCAGCCGGTATCAGTTCCGGACTAATCGGCGTATCAATGATATCCAGCAATGTATTGCGGGACAGAACATCTACCCCAGTCTGAGCAACCCAGTTAACCAGGTAGCGGACCAGCGTCTTGGGAATGCTGGCATTGACTCCATACATAGACATGTGATCACCATTGTATGTAGCCCATCCCAAAGCCAGTTCCGACAGGTCACCAGTACCAATAACCAGTCCTCCTACTTTATTGGCATAATCCATCAGAATCTGCGTACGTTCACGCGCCTGTGAATTTTCATAGGTAACATCATGGATAGACATATCATGACCAATATCCTGAAAATGCTGGATACAGGCATCCTTGATACTGATTTCTTTCGTAGTTACCTGCAGGGAACTCATCAGTGTCAAGGCATTGTTATACGTACGGTCTGTCGTTCCGAAACCAGGCATCGTAATACCGATAATACCTTTGCGCGAAAGTCCCAGCTTATCAAATGTCTTGACGCAGACCAGCAAAGCCAGAGTGGAATCAAGCCCTCCCGAAATACCGACCACTACGGTCTTGCATCCCGTATGTACCAGACGTTTCGCCAGACCAGCCACCTGAATGGAGAATATTTCCTCGCAACGTTCATCCAATAATGCTCCTCCTGCCGGAACAAACGGATGCGGCTCTACATAACGGGTCAGCATCAGATCGCGGCCGGTTACCATTTCTGCCGTCACACGACGGGCCGGCTGCTGGGCATGCATACGCACGCTGGCAGCAAATGTAGTATTGGTCAGACGTTCTCCGCGCAGGCGTTCCACATCTATTTCCGTCACTACCAGTTGATCCTTAAAGGAGAAACGTTCAGACTCGGCCAGCAAGGTTCCGTTTTCATAAATCAGTCCGTTGCCTGCAAAGACCACATCAGTTGTCGATTCTCCAAATCCGCTGGAGGCGAAAACATAACCGGCCAGACACCGGGCTGACTGCTGGGCAAGCAAGGAACGGAGGTACTGATGCTTGCATATGTTCTCTGTATCGGCCGACATATTAAATATGATTTCAGCCCCTTTCAGTGCCAGAAGGGAACTGGGCGGAACAGGAGCCCACACATCTTCACAGATTTCTACACCGAAGCAGACATCTGACGTTTCAAAGAGCATGTTACTGCTCACCGGTACCAGCTGGCCACATAACCGGACCATAGTATCCTCTGGATGAGCCGTAGACGGAGCAAACCAGCGCTGTTCATAAAACTCCTTATAGTTTGGAAGATATGTTTTCGGAACGACACCAAGAATCTTTCCTTTCTGGAACACAACTGCACAATTCAATAGTGTAGAATTGACAATGACAGGCATACCCACGATGGAAATGACATCCAGCTGACGGGTATTGTTCATAATCTGCATCAATGCCAGTTCTGCCTGTTCCAGCAACAACTGCTGTCCGAACAGGTCACCACACGAGTATCCGGTAAGATTCAATTCCGGAAAGACTACGATCTGTACACCCTTGCCATCAGCTATTGCAATCTGAGTTTCTGCCTGTTGGGCATTAAATTTGCAATCAGCCACTTTCACTGTCGGAATAGCAGCTGCAACTTTTACAAAACCAAATTTCATATTGTCTATATAATAAGGTATAGAATCCTGCCGACCGTTGTCTCCGGGACACAGCCCGGTCTGGCAAAGATCCGATCAATCTATCTGCAAAAATAATCATTTAATCCGGCATACGAAGATGAAAACTAAAAATATGTGAGAAACAAAAAAAGAGTTGCAAAAAAAGACTTCTGCACATGAAAAAAAGTTCACAGACTCTTGTCATTCAAAAAAAACTTTGTATCTTTGCCTTTGAAATAAAATTGTAATAGTTACAGAATTGAAAGAGAGTATGAATGTTTACGAATATTTGATTAGTTACAACATCAAGCCGTCCGTACAGCGCATTGCCATCATGGATTATCTCCTGAAGCATAAAACTCATCCCTGTATCGATGAGATCTATATGGCTCTGTGCAAAGAAATCCCTACCCTTTCAAAAACAACCGTATACAATACGCTGAAGTTGTTTATAGAACATGGAGCTGCCCGGATGCTGACCATTGATGAAAGGAATGCCTGTTTCGACAGAGATACATCGGTGCATGCACACTTCCAGTGCAAAGCATGCGGAAAAATCTACGATCTTCCCATGGAAATGAAAGATCCGGAAGTTGAAAAGCTGGCGCAGAACGGCTTCATAACTGAAGAAACACACCTTTATTATAAAGGTATCTGCCCCGAATGCTCAAAAGAAAACCAGAACTAATAACGTATTTAAAATAGAATATTAACTAACATCTAAAATTTTTATTGTCATGAAAAAATTTATCTGTACTGTTTGTGGTTACATTTACGAAGGTGAAACTGCTCCTGAAAAATGCCCGTTGTGTAAAGCTCCGGCTTCTAAGTTCAAAGAAATGGAAGAAGCAGAAGGTGGTCTTCAGTTTGTTGACGAACACGTAATCGGCGTAGCTAAAGGTTGCGACGACGAAATGATCAAAGACCTGAACAATCACTTTATGGGTGAATGTACAGAAGTTGGTATGTACCTGGCTATGAGCCGTCAGGCTGACCGTGAAGGCTATCCTGAAGTTGCAGAAGCTTTCAAACGCTATGCTTGGGAAGAAGCTGAACACGCAGCTAAGTTTGCAGAACTGCTGGGTGACTGTGTATGGGATACCAAAACTAACCTGGAAAAACGTATGAACGCTGAATGCGGTGCTTGCGAAGACAAGAAGCGTATCGCAACTCGTGCAAAACAGCTGAACCTGGATGCTATCCACGACACTGTTCACGAAATGGCTAAAGACGAAGCTCGTCACGGTAAAGGTTTCGAAGGTTTGTACAACAGATACTTCAAGAAGTAATTATCTTACCCAAACAGGTAATATCGATACTCCTGAAACGGAGGGTTGCCTCAAGGCAACTCTCCGTTTTCTTTTTTACCCATAAAGGTTTCTTCCTTTCCAGACAACAGATAGGCTGCATCACATCGAATACACAATACGGCAATATCGAGTAGCAGGATCCGCAGAATCGAGTAGTACGATGAGGCTGAATCGAATAGTCGATGAGGGCGCATCGAGTAGTACGATGGAGCCTAAACGACCGGTCGATTTTCCGCTAATGTAAGCACAATTTTCCGGCAGCCGGAGAAAAAAGAAACGCGGGTTTCCCTTCAAGTCATACGACTCCTGGGATAACCCGCGTTCCATATTATCGGATAGACTCCGAAATCAGAAATTAAACTTTTCCAGTTTCATTGCAGCCAGCTCCTGAATCTTCGGAACCAGTGTTGTGAAGTGAGTAGCCTGTTCATGGGCAGAAAGAGATTCTGCATCACGCCATGTTTCACAAATCATCAGTACATCAGGGCGGGTTGCGCTTTCAAACAAATCATACGCTACACATCCATTGTCCTTCAACGATGCTGCTACCAGTTCTTTAGACAGAGCCACTACTTCCTGACGTTTTTCTGCTCCAACCTGGATAAATACATTCAATCTAATCATAATTGTTTCTGTTTTAAAAGTCTATGTTGTTATTCTTTGCAAATGCTTTCCATTTACCATTCCACGAACTTGCCGCAAGCCTTACGTTCCTTCAGGATCTCAGCCAGACGTTTGTTCTTGGAAGAGGCAATATATTTTCGTCCGAAAATATTCGGTATGGCAACTCCCAAAGCAATACACATGATCACCAGTCCGGAGTTTACACCGCTTTCAATGGCCTTCATCAACGGAGTAACCTGATCGATGGACTGTACATTCATGTTGATCAGACCAAACAGCATGCGGTACATCAGAACTCCCGGGATCATCGGGATTACTGAAGGAATAGTCAGCACATGGTTAGGTACATGGAACCAGTGAACAGCCTTAATTGCAATCAGACTCACAAGAACAGAACCGCTGAAAGAACCGATAACCAATCCCATATCCAGACCTATATTATTTGTGCTCGGACCGAGGTTGACAAAGTTACGGGTACATACAGCGATGATACCTCCAATGGCCACAACCCAAAGCAGACGACGCTGGATGTTGAAGATCATGGAAAATCCCATCGCCGAAATGGCTGCCGCAATGGCATATTCCAGATAATTGTGATGAGGAACCATACTGATGGTCGGGAAGAAATCGCCGATGCTGCACAGTTTCACGGCAAAAGCAATACCGAAAGCCATTGCCGATACCATCAGCAACGTATTCACTGCCCGGACAATACCGACCTGAATATAATTGTCAAGCATATCGTCGACGAAGTTGATCAAAGGCACACCCGGAACGATAAACAGGGCACAAGCCAGCAGCGGGTGCCAGGGAGTAGAAGTCCATTCAGCAGGCAACAACGTAGAAGCCCATGCCAGCATGGTAGCTATAAAAGCAGAGATTGCAATTCCCATATAATGGTTCAGACCAGACTCGTTGCACTTCGCACGCACACGCATTCCAATGATGGCAGCGATTGATGCATACAGGAAAGCCATCCAGTCACATCCGAACTGAATACAGAATCCACCGCAGGCAAAACCGGCTCCAATGGCTACCTGCCACGGCGTGTAATTACGTTTGCGGGTACGGATCTTTTCAAGTTCTTCCTCATACTGGTCAAGCGTATAATCATTTTCAATGGCACGCCACGACAATTTGCTTACTTCAGAAATGGCTGTCATGTTCACTCCGTGTCCTTCAATACGCTGGAATTTCGTAAACGAATAGTCTCCATCGCTCACGTTCACCATCAGCATAGTGAAGCTGACATTGATGTGAAGTTTCTCTTCGGGAATACCCAGATACGCTGCCGTACGCTTCATGTTTCTCACAATGCGGTTCGTGTCCGCCAGACTTTCTACCAAAAGTTTGCCAGTACGCAACAATAAGTCTACTCTACGGTGCAGGAGCTGATCGTGCGCCTTCACGGTAGTTTCCAAATGTTCGTCTATTACCATTAATTATAAGTTTTGTTTTTCAGGGTGCAAAAGTACAAAAAATTCTGTTTTTCTTTTTATCTTTGCACCCAGAAGTTTAATGAAATGCGCAAACTTTCAAGGATAGAAGAAGAAAGAAGAATCGTTGAACAAATGATACGGATCTATTGCCGCCACAAGGAAGGCAACAGAACGTTATGCAACAATTGCCAGTCTCTGTTGGCATATGCCACTGCAAGGCTGAACAACTGTCCGTTCAAAGATCACAAAAAAACTTGTCGTCTGTGCCCAAAACATTGTTACAAGCCCGACATGAGAGCACAGATCCGGAACGTTATGCGCTATGCAGGCCCCCGAATGCTCTTCTACCATCCAATAGCTGCCCTGCAACATATTTGGCGAGAGTATGGCGAACACCTGATCAGAAAAAAAACATTATCCACAAAAACAAGTGTAGAATAAATCCACAATTCCCGACATTCCTTCCCCAACTTTTATCCCCTCCACCCTAACAATACACAGGAAATCAAGCATAAAAAAAACGAAACAAAGGTTTGGCACAGGATTTGCAACATTCAAAGAAGCGCACAAAAATTAAAATTAACCAAAGTAGTATGAAACGATTTTTGACAAGGAAAGATTTAAGAATGAAAAGAAAACAAGCCATCTATGCAGCAATCAGCGTAATCGTTGTCATTGCTCTGTACCTGGTTCTGACCCGCAAAGAAAAACCGGAACCTGAACTTCCCATCGTTTGCGTGACACCGGCTCAGCAACAAGATGTAGAAATTTATGGAGAATACGTGGGCCGAATCCGTGCTCAGCAGTTTGTAGAAGTTCGCGCCCGCGTAGAGGGTTTCCTCGAACAAATGCTTTTCGAGGAAGGAACTTATGTAAAAAGAAACCAGACACTCTTTGTCATTAATCAGGATAAATACCGTGCCAAAGCAGACAAGGCACGTGCTCAGCTGAAGAAGGACGAAGCAACAGCACGCAAGGCTCAACGTGACCTGGACCGTACCCGTCCGTTGTATGAAAAGAATGCAGCCAGCCAGTTGGACCTGGACAACGCCATTGCAGCTTATGAAACTGCAGTAGCCAGCGTAGGCATGAGCGAAGCTGATCTGGATCAGGCAGAACAGGAACTGGGATATACCATCGTACGTTCGCCGATATCCGGACAGATCAGTGAAAGATATGTCGACCTGGGAACGCTGGTAGGCAGCGGCAACCAGTCTCTTCTTGCCACCATCGTAAAAAGCGATACTGTACTGATTGATTTCAGCATGACTGCACTTGACTATCTGAAAAGTAAAGAGCGTAACGTAACTCTCGGCCAAAAGGACTCTACACGTTCCTGGCAACCGACCGTCAGCATTACGCTTGCCGACAACTCCGTATATCCACACAAAGGTCTCGTTGACTTTGCCGATCCACAGGTAAATCCGAAAACCGGAACGTTCTCCGTCCGTGCAGAAATGGCCAACCCCGACCATGCTCTTCTGCCGGGACAGTTCACCAAGGTCAAACTGTTGCTTGACGTACGCGAACAGGCCACGGTAGTTCCCCAGAAATCACTGATCATCGAAAAGGGAGGTGCCTACGTATTCGTGATGCGTAAAGACTCGACTGTAGAAAAACGTTTCATCGAACTCGGTCCGGAATTCCAGAACAACGTAGTGGTAGAACGTGGTCTTGCTGCCGGCGAAATGGTTGTTGACGAAGGTTATCACAAACTGACTCCGGGCATCAAAGTCCGCATTGGCGAAGCACCGGAAGCAAAGGAGGAAGACAAATAAGCAAACCCCATTAATCAGACAACCCCATGAAAGTGAATTTTTTCATTGACAGACCGGTATTCTCGGCTGTCATATCCATATTGATTGTGATCATCGGAATCATCGGACTGATGATGCTTCCGGTCGATCAATATCCCCAGATTACACCGCCGGTTGTAAAAATCAGCGCATCCTATCCGGGTGCAAGTGCCGTAACCGTATCACAAGCTGTAGCAACCCCTATTGAACAGGAACTGAACGGTACGCCGGGTATGCTCTACATGGAGTCCAACAGCTCCAATTCGGGAGGATTCTCAGCAACCGTCACTTTTGATATCTCAGCCGATCCGGATCTGGCCGCAGTAGAAATACAGAACCGTATCAAGCTGGCCGAATCCCGTCTGCCTGCCGAAGTCGTACAGAATGGTATCACAATCGAAAAACAGGCAGCCAGCCAGCTGATGACACTCTGTCTGACTTCTGATGACCCCAAGTTCGATGAAATCTATTTAAGTAATTTCGCTACCATCAACGTACTCGACCTTTTACGGCGTATTCCCGGCGTGGGCCGTGTATCAAATGTCGGTAGCCGTTACTATGCCATGCAGATCTGGGTAGACCCTGCCCGTCTGGCCAATTTCGGTCTGACCGTACAAGACGTACAGAATGCCTTGAAAGATCAGAACCGTGAGTCTGCAGCCGGAGTTCTGGGACAGCAGCCTGTTACCGGCCTTGACATTACGATTCCTATCACAGCTCAGGGACGTCTGTCAAGTGTATCTGAATTTGAAGAGATCGTACTGAGCACCAATGCCGACGGTTCACTGGTACGTATGCGTGACGTAGCCCGTGTTTCTCTCGAAGCACAGTCTTACAATACGGAAAGTGGTATCAATGCAGGCAATGCTGCCGTACTGGGAATCTATATGCTTCCGGGCGCCAATGCAATGGAAGTAGCCGAAAGCGTAAAAAAAGAGATGGCAGAGATTAGCAAGAACTTCCCTGAAGGACTGGAATATAACTTCCCGTTTGATATGACGAAGTACATCTCTGAATCTATCCACGAAGTATACAAGACTTTGTTTGAAGCGTTGTTCCTCGTTATTGTCGTTGTATTCCTTTCTTTGCAGAACTGGCGGGCTACTGTCATCCCGATCGTAGCAGTCCCTATCTCACTGATCGGAACCTTCGGATTCATGCTGATCTTCGGCTTCTCGCTCAACATTCTGACCCTGCTCGGTCTGGTATTGGCCATTGGTATTGTGGTCGACGACGCGATTGTTGTGGTTGAAAACGTAGAACGCATCATGGAAGAGGAGCATCTGCCTCCTTATGAAGCAACGAAAAAAGCAATGGACGGACTGGTGGGCGCCATCATTGCCACCTCTTTGGTACTGGCAGCCGTATTCGTACCTGTAAGTTTCCTTTCAGGTATCACCGGACAGCTGTATCGCCAGTTCAGTGTAACAATCGCTATTTCAGTATTGCTGTCTACGGTTGTTGCCCTAACCTTGAGCCCCGTGATGTGTTCGCTCATTCTGAAACCGGCTGATCCTAACAAACCGAAGAACCGCGTGTTCCGGGCTATCAACCGCTGGCTGGATGTGGGCAATCATCATTACATTGCAGAAATCCGCCGTGTCATCAGACACCCCAAACGCGTCATTTCATTCTTCGGTATTGTTCTGGTGTTTATTTTCACACTTTACCGACTGATCCCGACCAGCTTCCTCCCGACAGAAGACCAGGGATATTTCACAGTCGAGCTGGAACTTCCGGAAGGAACGACCCTGGAACGTACACGTATTGTGACCAACCGGGCCATCGATTTCCTGATGAAAGATCCTGCAGTGGAATATGTATTGAACGTTACGGGTAGCAGCCCTCGTATCGGTACGAGCCAGGCACGAAGCCAGCTGACCGTCATCCTGAAAGAATGGAAAGAACGTGACAACACGACGATCAATGAAATCATGGCCAATGTACAGGAAGAAATGAAAGAGTATCCGGAAAGCAAAGTCTATCTGTCTACTCCTCCCGTTATTCCGGGACTGGGTACATCAGGTGGTTTTGAAATGCAGCTGGAAGCTCGTGGTGATGCAACCTACGACGACCTGGTACGCGCTACGGACACTTTGATGTATTATGCCAAACAGCGGAAAGAAATCGCAGGACTGTCCTCATCCCTGCAGGCTGAAATCCCGCAACTGTATTTCGACGTAGACCGCGACAAGGTAAAACTGTCCGGTGTACCGATGGCGGATGTATTCTCAACAATGAAGGCCTATACCGGATCCGTATACGTGAACGACTTCAACCTGTTCAACCGTATCTACCGTGTATACATCCAGGCAGAAGCTCCTTATCGGGCTCACCGCGATAACATCGGACTGTTCTTCGTAAAAGGAAGTGACGGAAACATGATTCCGCTGACCTCACTGGGAACAACCGACTATACGACCGGACCGGGTAGCATCAAACGTTTCAATATGTTCAACACCTCTGTCATCAACGGAACAACGGCCAACGGAGCCAGCTCCGGACAGGCCATGGAAATACTGGAACAGATTGCACGTGAGAAACTGCCAGAGAATATCGGAGTAGAATGGAGCGGACTCTCCTATCAGGAAAAGCAAGCAGGCGGACAGACAGGTCTGATTCTGTCACTGGTGTTCCTCTTCGTGTTCCTCTTCCTGGCAGCCCTTTACGAAAGCTGGAGTATTCCGGTAGCCGTATTGATTTCACTTCCGGTAGCCGTACTCGGTGCCTATGCCGGCGTTGCAATTTGCGGCCTGGAAAACGATACCTACTTCCAGATTGGTCTGGTAATGCTGATCGGTCTGGCAGCCAAGAATGCCATCCTGATCGTAGAGTTCGCCAAAGACGAAGTGGATAAAGGACGCGATGTCGTTGAAGCCGCCCTGTATGCAGCTCAGTTGCGCTTCCGTCCCATCTTGATGACCTCACTGGCTTTCATCCTCGGTATGCTTCCGATGGTTATTGCTTCAGGACCGGGTTCTGCCAGCCGTCAGGCTATCGGTACCGGTGTATTCTTCGGAATGCTTGTTGCCGTTACAGTCGGCATCGTATTGGTTCCGTTCTTCTTTGTGATGATCTACAAGACAACCCACAAGTTAAAACAACTCAAGAAATAAAACCCTGTATCCGTATGAAACAGACTAAACAGCTACCTAAAATATTCCTTTTCCTGGCAACCAGCTTCCTCCTGGGAAGCTGCCAGCTGGGGAAACACTATACACGCCCTCAACTGCAACTGCCGGAAACCCTCGACAGCACCAGTGTGGACAGCACCTCCCTGGGTGACTATCCGTGGGAACAGCTCTATACAGACACTACACTTCAGGCCCTGATCCGCAAGGCCCTTACCTACAACAAGGACATGCTGATTGCCGCATCCCGGGTCAAGGAACTGGCAGCCATGAAGCGGATTGACTATGCCAAACTGTTTCCGGAAGTCAACCTGAAAGTCTACGGAGAACGGGAACGCGAAAACTATGGAGGAAACCATCCCACAAACAGCGATGAGTTCGACCTGAAAGTAGGAGTTTCCTGGGAACTTGACCTGTGGGGGAACCTTCGCTGGGCACGCGACAAAAGCCTTGCTCAGTTCATGGGATCCATCGAAAACCAGCGTGCAGTCCGTATGACTCTGGTCAGCCAGGTTGCTCAATCCTACTTTGAACTGGTAGCACTCGACAACGAACTCTCCATTGTCCGCAAGACCGTAGAAGCACGCCGTGAAGGTCTTCATCTGGCACGTATCCGCTATGAAGGCGGTCTTACCTCAGAAACAGCTTTCCGTCAGGCGCAGGTCGAGCTGGCACGTACCGCCACGCTGGTTCCGGATCTGGAACGAAAGATCTCCCTGAAAGAAAACGAACTGGCTTTCCTCACCGGAGACTATCCGCGTCACATCAACCGTGCCGTACTGCCCGAAGAAGTCATGTTCCCCATAAGCCTGCCTGTCGGACTCCCTTCCAGTCTGCTGGAGCGCCGTCCGGACATACGTCAGGCTGAACAAGCCCTGATCGAAGCCAATGCGGCTGTTGGAATTGCCTACACCAATCTTTTCCCGCGCATTACCCTGACAGCAAGCTATGGTGCAGAAAGCAAATTGCTAAGCGATCTGCTGAAATCGCCTCATCATCTGATCGTGGGAAACCTGCTGCAACCGCTTTTCGCCATGGGAAAGAACCGTGCAATGCTGAAAGCCAAGAAGGCGGCCTACGAACAAGCAGCCTATGCTTATGAAAAAGCTGTCCTGAGTGCATTCAAGGATGCTTATAATGCCATTGTAGAATTCAACAAAATCAAGGAAATCTACGAAACCCGTCTGCGTCTGGAACAGTCGTCCAAAAGCGCCCTTGAACTGGCACAGCTGCAATACATGGAAGGAGTCATTGCTTACATGGACCTGCTCGATGCACAGCGTGGTTACCTTGAAGCACAGATCAGCCTGAGCAATGCCATCCGCGACAAGCAGATCACTCTCGTCAACCTGTACAAAGCATTGGGAGGAGGCTGGCAATAAGCCGCTCCTTCGCACCGGATAATGTCTGACCGGACAAATAAAAAGATAGCCGCCCAGGGAATCGGGCGGCTATCTTTTTATAAAGATTCTTTTATCTGTAAATCTAATTCTTCCGGCTTATTTCAGCTCTTTGCATTTATAGCGGTCACCTGTGGCTTTCACCAGTTCCTTCAGGAATTCCTGCGTATAGCCCGGACGATCCAGAGGGGCAGTATTTCCGGTTACCGGACGAACCAGCTTTCCATTCTGAACCCGCTTCACGGCACCGTCATTGTAACGGACAACCAGAAACTCTCCCAGCTTCTTCCAGCTTTCCACCGCAGTCTGGGCAGTCATCGAAGTATAGTCTGTCAGGAATGCCTTTGCTTTGGCCGGATCTTCCTGATACAGTTTCAAGGCTGTGCTTTCTACACCGCTCTGTGCGTTGGCATACATATCTTCCAGGCTGTTCTGTACCGTGCGCATATCGTTTATCATCAGGCTGTAACGCGGACGAATCATATCAGCCACCCAGTTATAGATCCAGAAAGCAGAGTTCCATGAGAATGTCACGCAGTCTCCTTCTCCTTGAGCATACGATGCCGGTACCTTGTCCGTATTGCAATAAACCGGAGTAAATACAGTCATATTCGCATCGTCCAGTCCGAACCACAGCACACCGCCGATGGCGTCAGGAAGGTTTGCACGCATCTGAGAAACGAAAACAAATGCACTCTGCTGCGTAGAAATCGGACGTTCGTTGAAATACTCCTGTCCGTCCACCTTAAAGGTCAGCGGAGAAAGACGGTAAGGCATCTTGAACACTCCGGCACCCGGATCATTGGTAATGTCAAGCGGCGTACCTTCATAATGATCGCGCATGGCATGCTGGATGTCGCGTACAGACACCTTTGCATCCGGTTTCACATACAGCGGCATCGGCTCGCTGCTCTCTCCCTGAATATACGGCAGATAAGCCTGTCCGGTCGTCTTGCTGAACATGTTGTAGAAACTCCATACCCGGGCTTCGCAGGCACGCAGGCCGGAGAAATCCAGAGGACAATAGGCATCCGCAAAACTGAAATCCTTATTCAATCCGTCGAAATAACCTTTTTCACGTGCAAAGGAAATGACATCCGGAGAATACAGGCAGTTTTCTTTGTCGTTCATGTCGAACTTATGGATACGGCTCTGGTTTGCATGAGCTGCAATGCAGTCATCCGGAATACGGACAGCTACCCACACTGCTCCTTTCACACCGGGACCCTTACCGATCATTTCCATGATCCAGGCTTCATTCGGATCGGCGATGGAGAACGATTCACCGCTGCTGTAATAACCATACTCCTTCACGAGATCTGTCATCACCTTGATGGCTTCCTTCGCAGTACGCGAACGCTGCAAAGCTACATAGATCAGGCTTCCGTAGTCCATGATACCGGTAGTATCCACCAGCTCCGGACGACCTCCGAAAGTAGTTTCACCGATGGTCACCTGATATTCGTTCATGTTTCCGATCACATTATACGTCTGCTTGGCCTCTTTGATCTTGCCCAGATACTTGCCGCTGTCCCAGTCAAAAATGTCACGCATGGTTCCAGCCGGATGCGTAGCTGCCGGGAAATGGCAAAGGAAGCCGAACATACCGTACGAGTCTGCCGAATAAGACACGATCACAGACCCGTCGGCCGAAGCCTTCTTGCCGACAATAAAGTTGGTACAGGCCCAACCGTTCACAAAGACGGCTGTCAGCATCATGACAGCCAGGATTAGTTTTCTTCTCATATTTATCTTGATTTTAGATTAAATAATCAACTTAAAAGCGATACTCTTTACGCGTCACATTACCGCACTCGTCGGTCACCGTCACTTCAGCCCGGTGAGGAACTCCCCGCTTCACCTTTTCAGGATCCTGAATCACCAGAATTCCTTTCTTCAGACCGAAAAGCACAAAATGTCCGTCGATATACACTTTATAACTGCGGATTCCCGTTTCACCGTCCTTCACCCGGAAACGAAGATTACGCGGATTGGCACGCCATGTTCCCTGTCCCAGCGGAGTAATCCGCGGACCGATGGTATCTACTGCCACCGTAAATGTTCCGAGTGTACGCACGCGGGTTCTGATCCATCCGTCCGCATACTCTCCTCCTACCGAAGCCTGCCATTTGCCGACCTTCTGCATGATGTAATACTTGGTGGTGTCTGCCAGCGGCTTGTGACGCAGGCCGATGGCCAGCGGACAATAACTGTGAAGCGGTGTATCTCCGGCATCCAGCACATAATCGAACGAGATTCCGGCACTGTCTCCCTTCACTTCGGTATTCAGTTCCGCATTCTCATACACATAGCCCCTCGGAACCACCAGTTCCATGCCCGGCTCATGAATCACATTCGTGCGGTCCCAGTATAAAATATGATTTGATTCCGGCACATATTCCGGTACTGACTGTTTCCGTCCCCGTACCGTAAAACGATACGTCCGCTTGTTTCCGAAGTTATCTTCCAGCACATAACGGAAACGATAATTGCGCTCCTCACTGATATTTACAATGCCTCCGTTCTCATCCGCATACAGCAGACGAAGCCGGTTACCGGGCAAAACACGCGAACGCATCACCAGCCGGCGTGTCTTCATCAGCTCCTCGTAGTCCGTAAATCCGTTGATCATCCGGTTTTCATCGGGAAGTACCCGGTCGGTCACACTGCGAAATACCTCAACCGAATCCACGTACAAGGTCACGGAATGCACTCCATAAAAGTTTGACGTTCCGTCCATATAATCCTTTGCACTGATTCCCGTATAAATCTCGCCCCATGCTTCAACCGGCTGCGACAGATTGCCCACAGCCACCAGCTTCTTGCGCGTACGGCCTTCCACCACCCCTTTGCCGGCTACCGGATAAATACCCACCAGGCTGGCAACAGGTGCCTTGCTGTCCTTCAGCAAATGGCCGAAATAAGGCATCGGATCAATATATTCCTGGGTATCGGAATGACGCAGTTCCAGATGCAGATGCGGACCGGCCGATGCTCCTTCGTTTCCGCTCAGGGCAATCACGTCTCCCTTCTTCACCGGAAAACGTCCCGGCTCGGGAAACAGATTACAGACAAAAGTCTCGTTGGCATACTGATAGTCACGCACATAGCGTTCCACCTCGGGCGAGAATGCCACGACGTGCCCGTAGACGGACGTCAGCCCGTTGGGATGCGTAATGTAAATCGCCTGTCCGTAACCTCCGTGCAGCACGGCCACACGCGACACATATCCGTCGGCAATACAGTGAATCGGCTTACCCGTCACTCCCTGTGTCTTGATGTCCAGTCCGTTGTGAAAATGATTCGGACGAAGTTCACCGAAATTTGCACTCAGCAATATAGGAAAATCAAAAGGCGAGCGAAAAACGTTGCGCAACGTATCTCCCGCCTGTCCTGCCCATGTCATGCCGCAGACACCTCCCAGCACGACAAGCATCAAAGCTCTCCGCATCATGATTGCTTCTTATCTTCCTTGTCAGCCTCGTCCAGACCGTTCATCCCGTCTCTGAAACTCTTCACACCTTTGCCCAGACCTTTCATCAGTTCCGGGATCTTCTTTCCCCCGAAAAGCAGCAATGCCACCAGAAGAATCAGCAGCAGTTCCTGCGTTCCCACTCCTAAAATCAGAAATGTACACATATTCTTATTGTTTTTTCATTCGTTTGACGCTACAAATATATCCAATAAAATGAGGATATGCAAAAATGTCGAAACGTTTTAAGGCAAAGCCCGAAGCGTTTGCATCAAAAGCCCGAAACATTTTTAAAAAAGCCCGCGGGCTTTTTGCCGTATGCAGCCGGAGCAGCAGATCATAGGAAAATCTGTGCGGAAAAAGAAGCCGGAACGGGCTTCCGGCCTTGGCGGTCTCAAACAAAAGACATATCTTTGGACCTGATAAAATCAACCGATGTATAACAATCAGAATTCAAACAATACAATGAAAAAACTCAGAATCGGAGTTTCTCTGACCAGCCTGCTACTGAGTCTTTCTCTCCACGCTCAAAGTGAATATGTCAATCCGCTCATCGGAACACAGGGAATGGGCCATACATTTCCCGGCGCCTGCGTGCCGTTCAGTATGATCCAGCTCAGCCCTGATACGGACACACTGTCACACAACATCAACGGAGCATACGTTCCGGAAGTATATGCCTACTGTGCAGGATACCAGTATGACGACCCAACCATCGTGGGATTCAGTCACACACACCTCAACGGAACGGGACATTCGGATCTGGGAGACATCCTCATCATGCCTGCAACCGGCGAACTGAAACTGAATCCGGGACGTGCTTCACACCCGGACGAAGGTTACCGCTCCCGTTTCAGCCATCAGACAGAAAAGGCAGAACCGGGCTATTATGAAGTGGTGCTGGATGATTACCAGGTAAAGGCACAGCTCACCGCCACACGCCATACGGGGATACATAAGTACACGTATCTCAACAAAGACCGGGACGGAAGAATCATCCTCGACCTGAATCACGGCATTTACAACTACGACGGGAAAACCCTGTGGGCTTCCATCCGCGTGGAAAACGATACACTGATCACCGGTTACCGGGTTACCAACGGATGGGCACGTACCAATCAGATCTATTTCGCCATGTCACTTTCCAAACCGATCCGGAAATACGGCTATAAAGACAAGGCACCCGTGGCTTACAACGGCTTCTGGCGCCGGTTCAAACTGAACGAGAACTTTCCGGAAATGGCCGGACGAAAGATCGTAGCCTACTTTGAGTTTGACACATCAGACGGCAATGAACTGGAGATCAAAGTCGGCCTGTCGGGTGTCAGCACGGAAGGAGCACTCCGGAACCTGCAGGAAGAAACCGGAGGAAAAGACTTCACGACACTGGCACAGGAAGCCCGGGATAGCTGGAACAAGGCACTGGGAAGCATCCGGATCGAAGGCAATGAGGATCAGAAAGCCATGTTCTATACCTCCTATTATCACACGATGATCAATCCGTCGGTATATACCGATGTGGACGGGAAGTACCGGGGACTCGACAACAACATCCATCAGGCAGAAGGATTTACCAACTACACGGTCTTCTCGCTATGGGATACCTACCGGGCCGAACACCCGCTGCTGGCGCTGATGAAACCGCAGGAAAACCGCGACATGGTGCAGTCCATGCTCCGCCATCAGCAGCAAAGCGTTCACGGCATGCTGCCGGTCTGGAGCCACATGGCCAACGAAAACTGGTGCATGAGCGGCTATCATTCGGTGTCAGTCGTGCTGGATGCCATTGCCAAAGGAGCTGACATCAACCCGCAGGAAGCACTGAAAGCCATGGTACGCACCTCTCAGGTTCCCTACTACGAAGGACTGGCTTCGTATCAGAAACTGGGCTATGTGCCTCTGGAAGAATCAGCCACGGCCGCATCCACTACGCTGGAATATGCTTACGACGACTGGTGCATCTATGAAATGGCACGGAGAAGCGGAGACACGGAACTTGCAGAGACATACCGCAAACGCGCATTGAACTACCGCCATATTTTCGACCGGGAAACAGGATTTGCCCGTCCCCGCTATGCCGACGGAAGATTCAAGACCAATTTTGATCCGCTCCAGACACACGGAGAAGGATTTATCGAAGGAAACTCCTGGAACTTTTCGTTCCATGCTCCGCACGATGTCAACGGACTGATCTCCCTGATGGGCGGCGACCGTCAGTTCATCAAGCGGCTGGACGACCTCTTCTCCATGGATCTGCCGGCCCAGTATTATGAGAAAAACGAAGACATTACCCGCGACTGTCTGCTGGGCGGTTACGTACACGGAAATGAACCCAGCCACCATGTTCCCTACCTGTATGCCTGGACTTCAGAGCCCTGGAAAACACAGTATTGGGTACGGGAAATCATGAACCGCATGTATCGAAATCACCTGAACGGACTGAGCGGAAACGATGACTGCGGACAGATGTCGGCCTGGTATATCTTCACGTCGCTGGGATTCTATCCGGTTTGCCCGGGAAGTAACCAGTATGTACTGGGAGCGCCCTATCTGCCCAGCCAGGAATTACAGCTTCCCAACGGAAAGACGTTCCGGATCAAAGCGCCGGGAGTCAGCGACAAGAAACGATATGTCAAGGAAGTTTATCTGAACGGACAGCGCTACGACAAGATGTATCTCACCCAGGAAGACCTGATGAAAGGTGGAGAAATCACATTCGTCATGAGCGCATCTCCCAACAAGTCACGGGGACTCAAGAAGGCCGACAAACCTTATTCGCTCACCGACGGGAAGTAGTTCCTGCAACGACCGCACGATACCTTCGCATTGACTGGTCAATGCAAAAAAATCGACCGCACGATTGGGCTGTAACGACCGCATGATTTGACTATGCCTGAATTTGAATAACTTACACCTATCTGTTGAAGGTACGACTTCAACGGCAGCTCGCTTTGTTGCACCTGCAATTCTAATTCTTCAAATTCTTGTCTGTTCATAATAATT
>ENA-OOZN01000524-OOZN01000524.1-human-gut-metagenome-genome-assembly--contig:-NODE-524-length-37287-cov-14.287951_pt1 | contig 37287 bp, 44 predicted proteins | sample MGYA00241187_ERZ501397 | MGnify/ENA primary metagenome ERZ501397 (study PRJEB25962, sample SAMEA2042921) | human gut metagenome | biome: human gut; feature: human-associated habitat; material: faeces... | reverse complement strand
AAAAAGTAGAAAAAAATAGAATTTGCAGTTGCTAACCATTCATGCGTTTGTCGTGTAAGTGTTATAGTTTTACATGGACAGAAATTGTCAAAATGATTATAATAAAAGAATTAACATTATTATCGTGTGAAGAGGGTTTTTATGGAAAAATATTTTACTATTGTAAGTGACGGTTCCTGCGATCTGCCGGAAGAGATCGTGAAAGAAAAAGAAATCGGCGAGGTGCATTTCCTGGTTTCTTTTGACGGAAAAGAATATAAAAAAGAAGGTGTAGAAATCCGTCTGGAGGATTTTTACGGGAAAATGGTGGCGGAGTCCAATGTTTTTCCGCTGACAGCGGCACCGTCTCCAAATGATTATTATGAAGTTTTTAAAGAAAAGGCAAAAGAGGGAAAAGATATCCTTTGTATCTGTATTTCCACCAAGCTTAGTTCCTCCATGCAGTCCGCAGAGATCGCAGCAAAGATGCTTGCAGAGAAGTATCCGGACATTCAGGTGAAGATCATTGACTCTCTGGCCTGTACGTTGATGCAGGGGCTTTATGTGCTGGAAGCCTGCAGACTTCGTGACCTGGGTTATACTCTGAAAGACAGCATTGAAAGAATGAACCAGCTGACAGATACCCAGAGGATCTTTTTTACGGTAGGAAATCTGGAATATCTGGAGCACGGCGGACGCATTGGAAAGGTTGCCAGCATTGCAGGTAAGCTTCTCAATGTGAAACCGCTGATTACCTTAAAGGACGGTGAGATTTATTCACCGGGGCTGAAAAGGGGCAGAAAAAAATCTATGGCAGGAACCATTGACCTGCTTCTTGATTACATGGAAGAGAACGGGTATACTCCAGAGAACTGTTCCCTGGTCATTGGTTACTGCTATGGATATGAAGAAGCGGAGAGCTTCCAGAAAATGCTGATGCAGAGCCTGGAAGAAAAATTCGGAACAACAGAGACAGTTCCCATTCACCGGATCGGAGCTACCATCGGTGTGCATACAGGCCCGTATGCCATTGGGATTGGAATCATCCGGCGGAGTGATATGGTATAAGTTTAAGAAAGAACAGGGCCGGCAGACGATTAATGTCTGTCGGTCCTGTTTTGGTATCTGCGGGCCGGATGATAAACAAGCACTGTGATGAGAATAAGCAACGCCGTTGTGGACAGGCTGACAGGATAAACCATCATCAGGCTGGAAAAACTGCGGTGGTTCGGGAATACGGCATATACCCATGCAATCCTGGTTCCGCAGACACCGATGGTTGTAAGCAGTGCCGGGACAAAAGAAATCCCGAAACCCCGGAGATAGCCGGACATGATCTCATAGAGCAGACTGAAAATGTATGCGGAAAAGATAATGACCAGACGGGTATAACCGATGTCAATAACCTGGGGATCACTGTTAAACAGGGAGAGCAGGAATTTTCCGCTGGAGAGGATCAGGATGGCAGCTGCAGCAGTTGTTACCAGACCTTCGGCTACACATAACAGCAGAACTTTTTTGCATCGCCGGATCTGCTTTGCGCCATAATTCTGTCCCACGAATGTTGTGCAGGCCTGGCTGAATGAATTAAATACATAATATACCAGGATCTCAATATTGAAGGCTGCACTGGATGCTGCGATCACAAGAGTTCCAAGACTGTTGATAGCAGACTGGATCACCAGATTGGCGATATTAAATACGGCACTCTGGATTCCGGCAGGAAGTCCGATCCGCAGGATCTTCAGGAGACAGGCTCTGTCAATGGATAGTTTATGTAAGTCAAGATGTACCCATTTCTCTGTTTTTGTCAGTTTGATAAAAAGAATGGAGGAGCTGACAATATTGGCGATCACTGTGGCTGTGGCAACTCCGTTCACATTCATTCCAAGGACGATTACAAAAAAGAGATTCAAAAGCACATTCAATACACCGCCGCAGAACAGGGCCAGAAGAGGTGTCCTGGTATCGCCGGTACTGCGGAAAATAGCAGCCTCAAAATTAAAGAGAAAGATCACAGGCAATCCCAGAAGATAAATACGGATATACAAAAGTGCATATGGAAAAACATCTGCCGGAACATTAAGCAGATTTAAGAAATTTCCGATCAGCCATTCTCCAAGCAAAGTAGTCAGGATACCTGCCAGAAAAGCGGCCAGAACGGAAGTGTGCACAGCTTTCTGGACTTCATGCTCATCTTTTCTCCCGATAGCATTGGCAATGACAACATTGGTTCCCAGGGAGAGACCGATGAAAAGATTCAGGATCACGCCGATCACAGGGCTGTTGGCACCTACCGCAGCAATGGCAACAGTACGGTCTGTGCTGGCAAAATTTCCTACGATCGCAATATCCGATGCGTTAAACAGCTGTTCCAGAATTCCGGTTGCTGCTACAGGGAGAGCGTACAGAGGAATCTTATTCCAGATAGAACCGTTCAGGATATCCAGCTTTGCGGTCTGTTTTTTTGATTTCATAAAGAACACCTCATTGATTTTAGTAAAATGATAATGCAAACAGAAGCTTTTTTGCCTCATACCATATACAGTATATATCCTTGAAAAATAATAGCAAATACCTATTAACTATGATATTATATAGCTAATAAGAATGATAGGAAGATGCTTATGGAAGTTCGTGAATTACGTTATTTTCTGGCAGTGGCAAGGGAAGAGAATATCACAAGGGCAGCAGAGAGCCTGCATATTGCACAGCCTTCTCTGTCAAAGCAACTGATGGAACTGGAGAAGAAACTGGGGAAAAAACTTCTGATCCGTGGAAAACGGAAGATCACTCTGACAGAGGAGGGGGTTCTTTTGCGCAAGCGGGCAGAAGAAATCCTGGAACTGGTGGAGAAGACCCAGCAGGAAATCAGCTCAGATACGGAAGATGTCATCGGAGATATTTATATGGGTGGAGGTACGCCGCCATCGGTTCTTGGGGCAGCTGCGAAGCTTCGGGAACGATATCCGGATGTGAAGTTTCATTTTTACAGTGGAGATGCCACAGACGTGTCGGAGCGATTGAACCATGGAACACTGGATTTTGCAGTTATGCTGCAGCCCATTGACAATGTGAAATACGATTTTTTTTCCCTGAAAGAGATTTCACAATGGGGAATCCTTGCAAAGAAAGACGATCCATTTTCCAGCGGAAAAGTGATAACAAAAGAAGATATCAGGACAATGCCTCTCATCATGCATCAGAGAATTGGTCTTCAGAATGAGATTGCGCACTGGGCAGAAATGGATGTGGAGGACTTAAATATTGCGGCAACCTATAATGTGGTTCATGGAAGCCCCATTTCTTTTGTACAGCAGGGGTTAGGGTATTTTCTGACAACCAGAGAGATGCTGGCACCGGAACTGGATCCGGAAGTATGTTTTCTTCCGCTGGAACCCCAGCTTCCTACCAGACAGGCTCTGGTATGGAAAAAGCATGCGGTATTCAGTAAGGCAGCAGAGATATTTAAGAGTATAATTATAGAATAGATCAGGAGGAAAAAGTAATGAAAACAAGAAGATTAGGAAAAACAGAGCTTCAGGTCAGTGAGATCGGTTTTGGAGGAGAATGGCTGGAGCGCCATCCGGAGGAGGAAAGTATTGAGCTGATCCATTATGCATCTTCAAAAGGAATCAATATCCTGGACTGTTGGATGCCGGACCCGAAATCCAGAAATATCATTGGGGAGGGAATTAAGGAGAACCGTGACAAATGGTTTATCCAGGGACATATCGGATCAACCTGGAAGGATGAGCAATATTACCGTACCAGAGAGATGGAGTATGTGCGTCCTGCATTCGAAGATCTTTTAAAAAGACTCCAGACGGATTATATTGATCTTGGAATGATCCATTACGTAGATTCTGAGGAAGAATGGGATGATCTTCAGCAGTCTGAATATATGGATTACGTAATGGAACTGAAGAGAACAGGTGTGATCCGTCATATCGGTATGAGCTCCCATAATCCGAAAGTGGCGAAGAAAGCGGCAGAATCCGGCTATGTGGAGATGATCCTTTTCAGCATCAATCCTGCGTTTGACATGCTTCCTGCAAGTGAGAACATTGATACCATGTTTGCAGAAGAGTTTGACAGCAGTCTGAAGGGAATCGATGCAGACCGTGCCCGCCTGTACAAAGCATGCGAGGAAAATGATGTGGGAATCACAGTTATGAAGGGCTTTGCAGGCGGAAGACTTTTTGACGAAAAACGTTCTCCTTTCGGTGTAAGCCTGACACCGGTACAGTGCATCCATTACGCACTTACAAGGCCTGCAGTCTGTTCCATCATGTGCGGCTACGATACAAAAGAGCAGGTCAATGATGCCGTAGCATATGAAACAGCAACGGAGGGAGAAAAAGATTACGCGTCTGTGATCGCCAATGCACCGTTCCATTCCTATAAAGGAGAGTGCACCTACTGTGGACACTGCAAGCCATGTGCGGCAGAACTGGACATTGCCATGATCAATAAATTCTACGATCTTGCCACCATGCAGCCGGAAGTCCCCGCAACCATAAGATCCCACTATGAACTTCTGGAGCACAAAGCCTCCGAATGCATCGGCTGCCAGGAATGCGAAACCCGCTGCCCGTTTGGAGTGCCGATCGCAGAGAGGATGGAGAAAACTGCGAAGTTGTTTGGGTGTTGATATCTGATACAGGAGGCCTTGGGAATGATGAAACAAAACATAGAAAAGTCAAGAGAACTGGAGTTTGCGATATTTTGTATTGAAAATATAGCAGCAAAACTGGGTGTAAGTGCAGAAAAGGTATATGATGCGCTGACAGAAAAAAGTGATATTTTGAATGATTACATCATTCCGGAATATGAGATACTTCATACCCAGGGGAAAGAATATATTGTGGATGATATTATTGAGGTTATGAAAGAGAGAGGTGTTTTGTAATGATAGTATATCATGGCTCATGGCTTGAAGTGAAAAATCCAGATTTAAAACATTCCCGGTCAGATGTTGATTTTGGTAAAGGATTTTATGTGACACCTCTCAGAGACCAGGCTGTGAAATGGTGTGGAAAATTCAAACGGCGCGGTAAACAAGGGATTGTTACAACCTTTGAGTTTGAAGAAAACGCACAGGAAAATCTGAAAATTTTGAAATTCGATTCTTATTCTGAAGAATGGCTGGATTTTATTATGAATTGCAGAAGAGAAAAGGATGATTCAGATTATGATATTGTTATGGGCGGAGTGCCAATGATAAAGTGTTCAATACGGTTGAACTATATTTTGATCAGTTGATTGACAAAAATGAGGCAATTAGCAGACTGAAGTATGAAAAGCCGAATATGCAAATCTGTTTTCGCACAGAGGAGTCTTTGGAGCATCTTCATTATGAGAGGAGTTTTGAAGTATGAATGCTAATCCGATTTTGTTACAAAAGAAATATGTACGGATAGTAGAATTATTTGCAGAAAAAATGGGGATTTCTGTTGAAACAGCATTGGGTATTTTTTATCATTCACAGCTGTATCAGTTGATAAGTGAGGGAATTTCAGATATGCATTGTATGAGTGATGGATATCTGGCGGAAGAGCTGGAAATAGAATATAACAAAAAACAGCCATGGAACATGGAATAAGTAACAAGGGGAAAAATTCATGCAGGTAGAACAATACGTAATGGCCTATGGCATTGAGCAGGACAGGATCAGGGCGATCATTCCGGAGGGATTTGTTTCTCTGCGTCCGGTTCTCAGAATCAATGCAGAGATCCAGGACAACAGTAATGGTTATCTGGAATTTAACACACCGGTAGAAAAAGACAATGCGGGATGTTATTTCCTGAAAGAAACACCGGAATTAAAAAAGCCGGAGACGATCGCCGAGAATAAAGAATTCTGTGACTGCACATTTCAGTGGAAGTTTACTGAAAAGGATGCCCATGGTGTCAGCATCGGAAAAACCCTTCCAGCCTATCCACAAGAGCCGGAAACGACCTATCCCAGAGATACATTTACAGCAGAAAATGCAGCAAAAATTCCATGCAGACAGGTGCTGGGAACATATAAAGTTATTTTTGAAAGATAGTAAAGTAAAGATAACGAAAAAACAGTCATAGCAGACAGAAAATAGACTAATACAGGGCAAGAGGAGGACTAGCTTATGTTTCGAAAAATGAGAAGATCCAAACAGGAATTAACCAAAGAAGAATGTATCGAAATCCTGAAAAAAGAACCAAGAGGCGTGCTTTCCGTGCAGGGAGAGGATGGATATCCCTATGGAATGCCTATGACCCACTGGTATAACGAGAAAGATGGAAAAATCTATTTCCACGGAGCAAAATCTGGTCATAAGATTGATGCCATCAAAAATTGTGACAAAGTTTCATTCTGTGTTATGGACGAGGGATATCGAAAGGAAGGAGAATGGGCACTAAACATTCGAAGTGTGATTGTGTTTGGACGCCTCCGTATAGTGGAAGAACCGGAAAAGGTCGTGGAAATCTGCACAAATTTATGCAAAAAATTCACGGATGATAAAGCATACGTGGAACATGAACTGAAACATTCCGGTCCTGCAGTTCTCTGCCTGGAGCTGAAACCGGAGCATATGACCGGAAAACTGGTAAACGAATCCTGAAAATCGCCTGCGGAGAAGAACATCATGGAAAATACAGAGAAGAAAATAAAAATTCTGATAAAGCCACAGTGTGAACCGGAAATCCGAAACAGGTTTATAACAAAATTCGGAAAGAAATGTGAGTTTGTTTTTGAAGAAAATGAAACCAGGGACTCCATTACAACAGCAGAGGTTGTGATCGGAGAACCGGAAGAATCGGAACTTCGGAAAGCCGAAAATCTCCATTGGATCCAGCTGACCTGGGCTGGCGCAGACAAATATACAAAAATGAAAATATTCCCGGAAACTATTACATTGACCAATGCTTCCGGAGCTTTCGGAAAAATTATATCGGAATATGTGATCGGGAACATCATTGCCCTGTATCGAGGACTTCCTGTTTACTGGAAAAACAAGCAGGAATGTCTCTGGGTACAGAATAGATCATCAGACACCATATATGGAAAAAATGTTCTTATCCTGGGAACCGGTGACATCGGAAAAAACATCGCTCACAGAATGCAAGCATTTGAAACCCATGTGACTGGAATAAAAAGAACAGCAGTCTCAGAACATTCGCAGCAGCTGAAAGACTTTGATGAGGTATATGATCTGACAGCACTGGATGATAAACTGCCACAGGCGGACATTGTGATCGGCTGCCTTCCGGGAACTTTGGAAACAAAAGGACTTCTGAATTACGACCGTCTGCATTCCATGAAAAAAGATGCAGTTCTAATCAATGTAGGAAGAGGAAGCCTTATTCCAACAGAAGACCTGATCCGGGCATTACAGGAGGACCACTTAAAAGGCGCAGTCCTGGATGTATTTGAGACAGAACCACTTCCGTTCGATTCTCCGCTGTGGGAAATGGACCAGGTTATTCTCACCCCACACATCGCAGGCCCAAGTTTCGGAGGAAACGCAGAAGTTCAGGATATGATCTGGAACATTTGCATGGAAAATCTGGAACGATATCTGAACGGAAAAGAATTAAAGAATATTGTCCGGTTAAATGAGGGATATTAACAAAGGCGATGAATATCGGTGCAAGGCTCGTACCCGGAAGTATCTCAGGAAAATTTGCCGGAAAAATTAACGGATGATTTCGCTTCAGTTCGATATTGAGAGGGAGATTTTCCTACAAGTTTTTTAAAGATCCTGCAAAAATAACTGACATTGTCATATCCGACTCTGACAGAAACGCTGGCTATTTTGTCAGAGCTTTCCCTTAATATTTTGCAGGCGATGCTGATACGATATTGAATAAGATACTCGACCGGGGATATTCCGATATTTTCCCGGAAATAGCGTAAAGCGGTGTTGGGACTGATATTCGCGGCAGCTGCAATATCTGTCAGTGATATTGGGGCGGCGTAGTGTGTCTGGATATACTCGAGCATTATTGGAATCATGCGTTCAGAGTGTGAAGGCAGAACACTTGATCTGGGAGTAAGCTGTTCCGGGGAAAGATGCTCTGTCATAATAAGCCAGATTTCACTTAAAAGGTTATGAATGAGAAGCTCCTGTCTTTCCGGTGAGGCCAGATTAAGAAACAATTGACCGCAGAGATCCAGAATATGTTTTTGCCATGTTTGCTGCTTGAAAATAACGCAGGGAAGCATGGCATTTTCTAATGGCAGAATATATTTTTTGTAAATAAGACTTTCACCTGGAGCAAGAAAAGTGGGGGAAAATACAATATTAGGCATGACGCCATAGTTTTCGGCTGTGAAATGATGCAGCATACCACTGTTGATAAAAATTCCTTCGCCGGAATGTAAGGTATAGGTTTTCTGCTCAACCTGGCAAGTAACAGTACCCTCTGAAACGCAGATGATCTCAAATTCCTTATGCCAGTGCCAATTGATATCGTTATTATAAAATTTTCGAGTATCATCTATATAAAATTCCAAAGGAAAATCAGGTCCGCCGTGTTTTTTTGTTTCCTGCAGATTGCTGTTTGTGTGAATGTTCTGCATGAGATTACAGAATTCCTTTCTGTTATATATAGTGATATTGTACTATAAAATGAAAGAAAAGTGCAATTACAATTTCAAAATGTGGTGATATAATACAAAAGGCTGAAAAGGAATCAAAATAACATGGAGGAGGATTTCTGATGAAAGACAAATATCAGAAAACGGTATATGCCTGTTTTGTGGGTTACATCGTGCAGGCAATCGTAAATAACTTTGTGCCGCTGCTTTTTCTGACATTTGAAAAAAGCTACCATATTCCACTGAGCCAGATCACAATGCTGATCACATTCAATTTCGGGATCCAGCTGCTCATTGATCTTCTGTCTGCAAAATTTGTAGACCGGATCGGCTACCGGATTTCCATTGTTCTGGCTCATGTATTTTCAGCGGCAGGACTGATCTGCCTGGTGATCCTGCCGGATCTTTTGCCTAATGCCTTTGCGGGATTATTTATTTCCGTAGTGATCTATGCAGTAGGCGGCGGATTGATCGAAGTGCTGATCAGCCCTATTGTGGAGAGCTGCCCAAGTGATAATAAAGAAAAGGCAATGAGCCTTCTGCATTCCTTTTACTGCTGGGGTCATGTGGCAGTGGTCCTGCTTTCCACGATCTTTTTCCGTATATTTGGAATTGAAAACTGGAAGATCATGGCACTGATCTGGGCGATTGTTCCTATTGTAAATGGTATTACATTTACAAAAGTTCCTATCGCAACTCTGATCGAAGAGGGCGAGACAGGAATGACAATAAGAGAATTATGCAGGAATAAGACATTCTGGATCCTGATGTTAATGATGCTGTGTGCCGGTGCAAGTGAACAGGGTGTCAGCCAGTGGGCTTCAACATTTGCGGAGCAGGGACTGGGAGTAACCAAGACCATCGGAGACCTTGCAGGTCCTATGGCATTTGCGATCCTGATGGGAAGTTCCAGAGCCTTTTATGGAAAATTCGGAGACAGGATGGATCTGGACAAATTTATGATCGGCAGCAGCATTCTCTGCATTATTTCCTATCTCTGCATTTCCCTTGCACCATCTGCATTTGTGTCACTGATCGGCTGTTCCATCTGCGGATTTTCCGTGGGAATCATGTGGCCGGGAAGCTTCAGCAAGGCATCCATGGCACTGCGAAGAGGAGGTACATCCCTGTTTGCGCTTCTTGCACTGGCCGGAGATGTAGGATGCTCCGGAGGTCCGACTTTAGTTGGATTTGTGTCCGGGATATTATCAGACAACCTGAAAAAAGGAATCCTGGCAGGGGTTATTTTCCCTGTATTTTTGCTGGTGGGAATTCTGCTTTTGGGAAAGAGCCGGAGTGCAGAGTGAAATAATTCTTAAATTTTATAAATTGCTATTGACAATAGTACGATTTCGAACTAATATCTAACGGTACGAAATCGTACTATTTTTTATGGAGGTAAATATCATTGACGAACCGGGAAAAAATTGACCGGATCTATGAATCAGCACAGAAAATAGATCAGGTATATGATGTATGGGCTACGAAACATAAATTAACTTTATATGAAATGATGATGTTTTATGAAATTTTTCAGAAGGAAAACAGGGAGATCACACAGAAAGAGTTAAGTATGAAACTGGGAGCACCTAAGACTTCTGTTAACAGCCTTATTAAGAAACAGTTAAATGCAGGATATATCTGGATGCAGGTTAATCCACAGAACAAAAGAGAAAAGATCATATCACTGACAGAAAGTGGAGAACGTTTTGCCAGAAATCTGGTTCAGCCGCTGTTTCAGTATGAGGAAGAAGTCATAGGAATGCTGGATGACAGAGATGTGGAAACTGTTATTACAGTACAGAATAAATTTGCGGATATCTTACTGAGTAAGATGGAAGATATATAAGAGAGGAGATATTTTTTGGATACACAAGTTAAATTAGAACATGAAGTCAGTTTCCGCTGGCTGATCGTATTTGCATTGCCAACGATTTTATCCAGTATTTTTTCCAGCCTGTATTCTACGTTGGATGGGATTTTTATTGCAAGACTGGTGGATACAGATGCGTTATCTGCGATCAATATCACAATGCCAATGATCTTTCTTGCGTCGGCAATCGGAATGATGTTTGGCAGCTTTATGTTTTGCTTTTTTGAACCCGCTGTGATATTTTCTCGGATCGGATCAGGCACTTCTGCATTATTGCAGGGAATATATGATTCCGGTTTTGATCACACTGCCTTTCGCAGTGTTTGGAATGGTATTTCAGCTTAGTTTCATTACAGTAGGAAAAGCAGGTTTCGGTGCTGCACTTTCGGTTATGGGTGGAGTCCTGAATATTGTACTGGACTGGCTGTTTATCGCGATTTTTCACTGGGGACTGGCAGGCGGTGCTGTAGTAGATTTTTTTGCAAAAAACAACGCCCAGGTGGAGACGATCGCACTGTATGGATTCCGGATCGTGGCAACCAGCTTCCTGATGATGGCCTACAACGTATTTGCATCCGGCTGGTTCACTGCATTAAACGATGGAAAAACATCTGCGATCTTATCTTTCTGCCGAACTGTCATTTTCATGATCGCGCCGGTACTGATACTGCCAGGGATCTTTGGCATGGATGGAGTATGGATGTCCATTACAGCTGGTGAGGTTTTGAGTATTCTTATGAGTATTTTTTATTTCAGAAAATACAGAAATATGTGGAGCGTAAAAGTATAAAATGGGACAGGGCAGCTTCCGAAATTGAGGAGGCTGCTCTGGCTTTTTTATGGTATACTGATATCAGTTTGATATAAGATAAACGAGAGGATAAATAGATGGAAAAAAAGATCGTTCAGGTTCAGGAGAGAACTCAGCAACTGATCCGGCAGTTATTAAATGTCTGGGAAAGTTCTGTACGGGCAACCCATGATTTTCTTTCGGAAGAAGAGATCATCAAGATCAGGGAATACGTTCCCATGGCAATAGAAAATGTAGAACATTTGATCATTGCAGAAAAAGAATCCGGAGAGCCTGCCGCATTTATGAGAATTGACGGCAACCGGCTGGAAATGCTCTTCCTTTCTCCGGAAGCCAGGGGAAAAGGTCTTGGAAAGCGGCTGCTTCAGTACGGTATTGAAACTTATAACATTCAGGAACTCACTGTAAATGAACAGAATCCCCAGGCAGTGGGTTTTTATGAGCATATGGGATTTCAGACTTATAAAAGAACGGATCATGATGAGAAAGGGAATCCGTATCCGCTTTTGTATATGAGATTATCCAGATAAGCAAAGCGATTATTTGCCTATGGGTAAGTGCAGGATGCGGGATTTATCAGTGCTATATTTAGACTGTGCTAATAAAGCAGAAAGGGAAGGATAAGAATGAACTGTCAGGAATTGACTGATCAGATAGAAGAATACAAGCCTTATAATGAGCAGGAAGAAAAAGACAAACGTCTGATCCTGGACTGGATCAGAAATAATGAGAATGCTTTTTCCAGAGAAAATACAGTAGCCCATATGACGGCTTCCGCCTGGGTTGTGAACAGGGAGCGAACCAGAGTTCTTATGGTATATCACAATATTTACAACTCCTGGTCCTGGCTTGGAGGACATGCGGATGGGGAGACGGATCTTCTGTCTGTTGCGATCCGGGAGGTAAAGGAAGAAGCCGGAATCTCCAATGTTCATCCGGTGTCCGAGGAGATTTTTTCTATGGAATCCCTGACTGTAGATGGTCATGTGAAAAAAGGAAAATACGTATCCAGCCATCTGCACTTTAATATCACATATCTCCTTGAGGCAGACCCGGAAGAAGCGGTTTCTATAAAAGCAGATGAAAACAGCGGCGTAGCCTGGTTTTCACCGGAAGAAGCATTGGAGAGATCTACAGAACCGTGGTTTGTGGAGCATGTTTATAGCAAACTTTTGGAAAAAATGAAGGATGTGAAGGGGAACGGTAAATGAAAATTGCACTTGTACAGATGAGTATGGGAAAGGAAATATCCGAGAATCTTGATAAAAGCCTGAAATACTGTGATATGGCAGAAAACTGTGATCTGGTCTTTTTTCCGGAAATACAGCTGACACCGTTTTTTCCGCAGTATCACAATATATGTGTGGATCATTACTGTATAGATATGGATAATGATGCACTGGTAAGATTGTGCCAGAAAGCCAGGGAGCATCGATATTATTTATCACCAAATGTCTATCTGGAATCAGAAGGAGCCAGATACGATACTTCTCTTTGGATCTCCCCGGAAGGAAAAATCCGAGATACTGCAAAAATGGTCCACATCGCACAGAATGAAAATTTTTATGAGCAGGATTATTATACACCGGCGGAGGACGGCTTTAAAGTTTTTGCCACACCATTTGGAAAGATCGGCATTGTAATCTGTTTTGACAGACATATGCCGGAAAGCATCCGTACCTGTGCAAAAAAAAGGTGCAGACCTGATCATAGTCCCGACTGCAAATACAAAAGCAGAGCCAATGGAAATGTTTGAATGGGAAATGCGGGTTCAGGCCATGCAGAACCAGGTTTTCATTGCCATGTGCAATCGTGTCGGAACAGAAGATAAAATGCAGTTTGCCGGGGAATCCATCGTGATCGATCCAAGAGGGAAAGTCCTTGCAAAAGCAGATGACAGGGAGCAGTTACTGGTGTGTGATATTGATCTGCAGGAGGTAAAAAAAGTCAGAAGCAGTCTGGATTATTTATCCCTTCGAAGACCTGAGCAGTATGAGTAATAAAGGAGAAACAAAAAATGGCAAAACTATATTTCCGATACGGGGCGATGGGAAGCTCGAAATCTGCCAATATTCTGATGGTTCGTTATAATTATGAAGAACGTGGTCAGTATGCGATACTGTTAAAACCAAGAACAGACGACCGGGATGGAGAGCATAAGATCCAGTCCCGGATAGGCTTGTCGGCTCCGGCTGAATATGTGGATGATTTTCTGAAAGAAATTTCAAAATTATGGAATGGAAAGGAAACAGAATATCTGTATCATGGCAAAAAAGTAAATGCCATTCTGGTGGATGAAGCACAGTTTCTTTCCCCGGAAGAAGTCGATACATTATCAGATATTGTGGATTTTTATGAGATTCCGGTTCTCTGCTATGGCCTTCGTACAGACTTTTTGAACCACCTGTTTCCCGGTTCCAGGCGACTGATGGAAATAGCAGATGTTATCGAAGAAGTTCCCACTGTCTGCTGGTGCGGGAAGCGTGCACAGTGCAATACCCGATATTCCAACGGAAAGATTGTGCGGGAAGGTGCCCAGATCATGTTGGGATCAAATGAGAGCTATGTGGCGCTTTGCAGAAAACATTATAAAGAAGGGAAATTGTGGAAATGAGATAACATCCTGAACACAGGTCGCGAAGCGGATTGCGAATGTCCTCTTTACGCACGGAAGAATATGATACTTCAAAGCCAGATAAGTCAAAACGTCTTACCTGGCTTTTTTGCAATGAATCCGATTGTAATAAGGATTATCGTTAACACCCATGAAATCGGGAACGCATAATACAGAATATTTAACTGATGATAATGTCTGAAAACCGTACAGATCCATACAATGCGAAAACAGCAGTTTCCAATAATAGTAGCAACAGCCGGGTACAGGGAATGTCCGGTACCTCTTAATACGCCTGCCGGGATCTCGTACAGGTTGCACAGCGGTTCGAAAAAAAGAATGCACAGGATACGAAGGCAGGCATTTTGTATCACTGTTTGATCTGCAGAAAAAAATCCTGCAAAAAAATTCCGGAATATGACAAGTGGTTCAATAAGGATCAGACTGCTCACAATAGAGAAGACCAGACATATCCGCAGGATTTTTCTGCATCGGTAAAGCTGCCCGGCAGAGTAATTCTGGCTGGTAAAGGTGGTAGCTGTCTGACCGAAAGCAGTAATCACGTAATAGGTAAAATATTCAAAGTTCATGGCAATGGTACTGCCTGCAATTGCAGAAGAGCCAAAGCTGTTCACAGAGGCCTGTACAAAGATATTGGCAAAGCAGAATACAGCACCCTGGATGGCCGAAGGGATTCCCACTTTAAGAATTGCACTTACAGATCCGGAATAAAGATCACATTTATGAAGTGCAAATGGAAAAGAAGAAGTATCCTTTTTCAGGCGGCAGATCAGAAGGAGCGCAGAAAGCATGGTGGACAGAACTGTAGCAGCGGCAACTCCGGAAACGCCAAGCTTAAAGAATACCACAAATATAATATTTAGAAACACATTTACAATTCCCGACAGAGTGAGAGCAAGAAAGGGATAACGGCTGTTGCCGCAGGCTCTGAGGATCGCAGAACCAAAATCATAAAGCAGCAGAAAGGGATAACTGACAAAATAGATCCGAAGATAAAGCACGGAGGAAAAACGGAGGTATCCGAATTGCTGGAGAAGAACCATGCACATCCCAATATCCGTTTTACCACATGGGAAGATTATGCCATCATGTCAATGGTGGAGCGGGGACTGGGGATCGGAGTGCTTCCAGATATGATCCTGAAACGGATTCCATACCAGATCGCGATCCGATCATTCAGGAATCCATATTTCAGAGAAATTGGACTGGTAATGAAAGACAGAACAAAGCTGACTCCGGCAACCAGGAAGTTTATAGAATATCTTACGATCAATGAACGGTTGGAACGGCTGTGATCTTCAACTGTGTTATTTGGTTCAATTCATTTTTACAGGAGTTGGTCAATATATTCAGCCGATTATTGCAACAAATTACGGTGGTGGAAATTGTGGTGTTATTCATCAGTGTCATGTTTTTGAAATTTTCTCAGACATCCGAGTACTCCGAAAGAATTCAGAAGATGAAGTGACTGACAGTAAATATGTTAGTTGTATAGAACATTATAGTGTGGTAAACTTCAATCAATAAGAGTTGGAGGAGTGTCTATGAAATTAAAAAACGTTTTGATAGTAGTAAAAGATATCGAAAAATCGAAACAGTTTTATCATGATCTGTTTGGCTTGGATATGATATTGGATAATGACGGAAATATGATCGAGGTAGGAACGCCGATATAATAAAAGAATCTCTGGGCAGATAAAGAGGGAAGAAATTATGTTTTATGGATTTGACCAGGTATTTAATATTTTATTTGCAATTATATTTTTCTGCGTTTTGGGAACGATGGTTTATATTTTTGTGAAAAATATCAGCACATGGAATAAAAATAACAATTCTCCCAGGTTAACGGTTGCTGCGAAGATTGTTGCAAAGCGAACGAAGGTTTTCCATAATCAGCAGTCTGACGGTTTTAGCACCACTACATCTACCAGTTACTATGTGACTTTTGAAGTGAAGAGCGGCGACCGGATGGAACTTGCTGTCACAGGAAAGGAATATGGTCAGATGGTAGAGGGAGATGTTGGTGAATTAAGCTTTCAGGGAACAAGATTTCTTGGATTTGACAGGAGCTGAAAAAATGATGGAACATGTGGGAACTGGAGATTAAAAATATGAAAGAAAAAACAAATTATGGAAACTGGGTACCAGAGAAAATGCTGTATCTGATGTTTGGGCTGGCAGCAGTCTTTCTTGTAATTACTGTAGCAGCGAAGGCTGTGTTGCATAAGCCGGTGATTGCTATAGTGCTGGGGGCGCTCTGCATACTGTCACTGCTCTATGCAGTCTACATGCTGATCTGCCATGAAATTTTCGCATTTGGAAAAGGCAATATGATGGCAGGAGTCCATGAGCATCTTGTGGATCATCTTAAATGGAACGGAGAAGGGAAGCTTCTGGATATCGGATGCGGAGCTGCTGCACTTACAGTTCGCTGTGCAAAAGCGTTTCCTGAGGCCAGGATCACCGCAGTGGATTACTGGGGAGTAGAATGGAGTTATGCAAAAGAGCAGTGTGAGAGAAATGCGCGGATCGAGGGAGTTGCAGATCAGATCACTTTCTGGAAAGGTGATGCTGCAAAACTGGATTTTCCGGACGGAACGTTTGATGCTGCAGTGAGGAACTTTGTATTTCATGAAGTGCGCTCTGCAAAAGACAAGAGAGATGTGGTAAAAGAAGCGCTCAGAGTAGTAAAAAAAGGTGGAGTTTTTTCCTTCCAGGATATGTTTTCTCAGAAAGCATTGTACGGAGATATGGATGAATTTGTCCGCATATTAAAAGCAGAAGGAATCTCAGAAGTACATTACATAGGAAACCTGGAGAAGAAGCTGGGGTTCATTCCAGGTTTTGTGACAACACCGTGGATGATAAGTGGAATGGGCATTCTGTATGGAAAAAAATAAGTCAGAGACAGAATAGATAAGAGCTGTAAAAAATAGAGTTTGCACGGTTTTTTTGAAAAGCTTGGGATCAAAGAGCCGGTTTTTATAGGTGCAAGTGATGGCGGTATGGTTGCCCAGATCTACACGCAGGCGTATCCAAAGGAAGTTGGAGGGTTTATTCTGATCTCAACAGGCGGTATGGATGCAGAGACGATAAAAAGTCTCAGGAAAAAGTATTTTTTGGCACCGCTGATGCTGTTTTATATGAAGCATTGTAATTATGAGAAACTGAAACCGAAACTGATCAAAGTCGGAATGGGACATAGCCGGAACGAGAGCAAGGAAGAACTTGCATATGCCAAAGATATGTTTGAAACCATTTTCAAAGATTATACCAAAGAAAAAGATGTGCATATTTCTGGTCTGCTGGCTGATCTGATGAAGCAGACGCCGGTTACGGAAACGGATTTTAGGATGCTTAAGGGAAAAATACTTCTGATACTTCCAGACCAGGATTTCTTTTCCGGAAAGATGCAGAAAGACCTTATACAGCTGATGCATGATCCTGTCATCCAGTATGTTTCAGGCGGACATCTCTCTACGATTTTGAAAGCGGATGATTATGTAAAAGTGATCCGGGATTTTCTGGGAAATATATAGATCATTTCCTCGCAACAAGATGCGCGCGGAAGCCTTTCTGCTTTTCCATAGTCAGTACGGTGAAGCCGGCTTTTTCTGCCATGGCGATGAATTCTGCAGGTTTGTGTATCTTTACATCGCCGTGTCCGAACAGATTTGCCAGGGGCATTTCCAGATGATTCATAAGCCAGACAACAAAGCTGGAGGAAGTATAGTCGCGCAGGATCAGGCGGCCGCCTTTACGCAGGACACGGTAGGTACTGTTAAAAAAGTCCTGGGGATTTGGATAATGATGAAAGCTGTTTGCACAGATAACGGCATCAAAAGAATCATCCTCAAAGGGCAGATTTTCACTGTCACCTACAAGAAATTCCGTGTTGGAGAGATTCTTGGCCTGAGCCACATGGATCATTTCAGGAGTAAGATCCAGGCCGGTGTAGTGTTTGTCCGGATATTTCTCATGAAGAAGTTCGATCATCGGGCCGGTTCCACAGCCACAATCCAGGACATCGCAGAAAGGCTCTTTTTCCAGTTCGGCCAGGATCGGAGGATAATCGTCCTTGCACATTTCGTAAATACCGGCATGGCCGCTGTCATAGATTTTGGCTGCCTGCGTAAATTCTTTGACAGAAAGTTTTTTATATTCTTCAGGGGTCATAGCAACGTCTCCTTGATATTGATTTGCTGTTAGATTCTACTAACTAACGGTATCATAAATTTCAGGAAAAGTCAAAAGGAATATGGTTGATAAAACATGACAGAGCTAATATTTGCGTAAGAAAGAAGTGTCAAGAAATAAAAACTTGACACTTTTTTCTTTTGCATGTTATAGTCAAACTGAGGTGGTTATATGAAAGTAAAAGAACCAGACTTAACGGAACAGATCAGAGAGATTTTTGGTACAACAGATGCTAAAGAATTAAGGCAAATCGCAGAAGATGCAGCATGCTACAGAAAAAAAGGAAATTCTGCAAACAGGAGTCCTGTCGGCAGAAAGAATTCTTTTACAGATCCACAGCTTGCAAATATCCTTGCGTTGCAGAAGCAGGGTGTGAAGATTACAGAAATTGCAAAAAAATACCATGTATCCAGACAGACGATCTACAGTCAGATAAAACGTGTGCATAATTTCAGTGAAGATCCAGATGTAAAAATGAGGATGTATTTTATGAACAGGGATTATCTGTGCACGATGATAGATATAGATTTTTTACACGAAAAAATTTATATTAAAAATTATACGGATCAGATACCATTAAGGGCATTTGGAGTTGTGGATAATCCAAGCTGGAATGATTTTGAGTATTTTCTGGAGGACAGATGTTTTCCCAGGACACGCGATCATGCAAAAGAAATCCTGAGAGATATGAGAATTCCTTTTTACGATCCACTTCTGATTATTGAAAAAACAGATGGATATATGGAAGGGGATCACCAATGGATCATGATGGTAAAAAAGGAGAGATGATTTTTATGGATAAAGTTGAAATTGATAAATATTCTCCTTTGCATAAGACAGGGCATATATCAAAAGGTGATCAACGTAAATGGAAGATTGATAATCTGTGGTATAAGGCGGATTATATGGGATATGAGAGCCTGGCAGAGGTACTTGTTTCGAAGCTTCTGGACAGAAGTGAATTGAGCTATCCGTTTGTAAGATATGAGCCCGTTCAGATCGAATATAAAGAGCAGGTTATATCTGGTTGTGTTAGTGAGGATTTTTTAAAAAAGAATGAAATTCTGATTCCGGTTGAGAAATTGTATCGCCAATATATGGGGGAAAGCCTGGCTATAAGGCTGACTGATTTTGAAGAAGTTACGGAAAGAATTCAGTATATGGTAGAACAGGTTGAACGTATAACTGAGATTGAAGGTTTTGGCAAGTATATTACGGCAATGTTGGAGATTGATGCTTTTTTTGTAAATGAGGACAGACATACCAATAATATTGCTGTGATCTATAATGAAAAAACACAGCGATATTCGCTCAGCCCTTTATTTGACCAGGGACTTTGCATATTTGCAGATACCAGTGTGGACTATCCACTAGAATTATCCTACGAGGCTTGCCTGGAAAAAATAGAATCAAAACCTTTTAGCATGGATTTTGACATTCAGCTTGAGGCAGCAGAAGAATTATATGGAACCCAGATAGATTTTAATTTCAACATTGAGGATGTAAATGCCATTCTGGATTCCGTTGCGGGGATATATTCTGAAGAAATCTGTAATCGAATTAGGGAATTGTTGCGTTATCAGATTCGAAAATATTCTTATCTGATAAAAAAATAATCAACATCATCAGGGAGGTGATGCCATGCCGTCATATAAAGAACAATTTAACCTGAATATTTTTGACCATAGTTCTGTAGGATATTGCGTGCTGGAACTTGTGCTGGACGATAAAGGACAGCCGGTGGACTGGATCTACCGTTACTGTAATCAAGCCTTTGCAGATATAAAAGACTACAGGCTGGAAGCGATGATCGATCGGTCCTTTCTGGATCTGTTCCCGAAAATTGATGAGAAGTGGTTATACGCCTGTTATGGGGCGGCATATGAGAACAGGTCCAGTGAAATGGTGATTCGAAAAGGAAAAAAATATCATGTGACAATCACACCTATCGGGAAGAGCGGATTCTGTTCCGGACTGATCCAGGCATGGGATAAGGACAGAAATCCAGATGACGAGATACAGGACCCGCTAAGCGATGAAGAATTTATCATAAAAAAACTATTTCCGGAGTACGTTTCCCTGTATCGGATAGAACTTAATTCCGGAAAATTTGAGATTCTCCGTCTTGCTGAAAATACAAATGCCAGAAAACTGGCGGACAGGAAAGACAAAACATTTGCCAATTTTGATGATTATGCGAAAGAATATGCGGATTCCTTTATTTTAGAACAGGACAGAGAAGAATTCCTGAACTGGCATACCTGCAGAAATATGAAGAGAAGGCTTTGTAATACGGAAAAGATTACCTATCATTACCAGAGCGTTTCAGAAACAGAAAAAAATAAATATTATGAAGCCTATGCGGTACAGGGAAAAAGCGATGAGAAAACATTTACCATATTTTTAGGATATCGCAGTATAGACAGTATTCTTTATAAGGAAAAAGCGACGCAGAAACGACTGGAGAAAGCACTGGAGGAAGCGGAACTGAGAAACGAGATCATATCTTCCATTGCAAAAACATATCAGTATATATCAAGAATTGATATCCAGGCGGACTGGTTTGAAGAAATTTCAAACAAAGATAAAGAACAGTTGAATTTTATAAACTCCGGTGTTCTGTCAGTCAATAATAAAAAAGTATACAGACAATATATTGCGGAGGAATATCAGGAGGCATTTTTTAAATTTACAGATATTTCTACGCTGCCGGAACGAATGAAGAATGAAGAAACCATTGCCATGGAATACCGGATGAAGGATGGAAACTGGCATAAACTTCGTTTTATTGAAAAAAAGAGGGACACAGATGGAAATCTGACACATGTGCTCTGTGCGATCCGAAGTATCAGTGCGGCAAAGAAACGGGAAGCATCGCTTCTGTATCAGGTGGCGGAAGCGAAAAAAGATGCAGCTCTTAAATCCAGGTTTTTGTCAAACATGAGTCATGATATCCGTACACCAATGAACGGGATCATCGGTATGATCGATCTTGCAAACCATTATCCAAATGATCTTGAAATGCAGCAAAAATGCAGAGATCAGGTTCTGGAATCCTCCAAACATCTGGTTTCTCTTGTAAGCAATATACTGGATATGAGTAAACTGGAATCCGGAGATATTATTGAACAGGAACTGGATTTTGATCTCACAGAGGTGTTAAGCAGAGCAAATACCGATAAGCAGATTCTGGCGGAAGAAAAAAATATTGATTATGTGGTGGACTGGAAAAAAGGAAATTTAAAGCATGTATATCTGGTAGGAAACCCGGCTTATTTGGAGCGACTTCTGACGATAGTTGCGGATAATGCGGTGAAATTTACAGAACCAGGAGGCACGATACATGTATGGTGTTGGGAAAAATCTGTGGATGACAGTCATGTGATGTATGAATTTGTATGCGAGGATAACGGAATCGGCATGAGTGAAGAGTTTATAAGCCATGCATTTGAGATGTTTTCTCAGGAAAATGAAACCAGCAGAACCAAATACGAAGGTGCGGGGCTTGGCCTTGCGATTGCTAAGAAGATTGTAGAAAGAATGGAAGGTACCATTGAGATAAAAAGTAAAAAGGGCAGTGGGACAACTGTAACAATGACACTTCCGTTTAAGATCGGACAGCCGGAAAAAAACGAAATTTCAAAAACAGATAACGGAACCAGGCAGGAAATGTCTTTTGAGGGAATGCGCGCCCTGATAGCGGAAGATAATGAACTGAACATGGAAATTGCAAAATTTATGCTGGAAAATAACGGAATCCGCGTAGAGTGTGCGGCTGATGGGGAAGAAGCAGTGAAAAAATTTGAAAAAGCGCAGCCGGGGTATTATGATGTGATTTTCATGGATATTATGATGCCAAATATGAATGGCTGGGATGCGGCACGCAAGATCCGTTCCATGAAGAGAACAGATGCCGGAACAATACCGATCATTGCCATGAGCGCCAATGCATTTTCTGAGGATATCATTAACAGCCGTATTTCCGGGATGAACCAGCATCTTACCAAACCTCTTGAGGAGGCAAAAATTTTGGCTGAGCTTAAAGAGTGTCTGAGCAGGCAGGAAAGCGGCCCTGGCTCTTCTGGATCAGATCAGAAGAAAGGATAAAGACAGGATAATGGAAATATTAAAAGCAAAAGAAACAGATATTGACGATATCGAGAGAATTTATGAACATATTCATGATGAGGAAGAAAATGGAAGAGCTGTGATCGGATGGATCCGGAATGTATATCCGGTGAGAAGGACAGCAGAAGATGCTTTGAGCCGGAATGATCTGTTCGTTATGAAAGAGAAAAATGAAGTTGTGGCAGCAGCAATCATCAATCAGATCCAGATTGAGGAATATAAATATGCCCGGTGGAGAGTAGAAGCAGAGGACAGTGAAGTTATGGTGCTGCATTGTCTGGCTGTAGAACCTTCAAAGAAGAATAAAGGCTATGGAAAAAAATTTGTGGCATTCTATGAAGATTATGCCAGACGTTGCGGATGCAGTTCACTGCGAATGGATACCAATGCACGGAATACCCGGGCAAGAAAGCTGTACCAGAAGCTTGGATATGAGGAAACAGGGATTGTAAAATGTACGTTTAACGGGATTCCGGATATCCAGCTTGTGTGCCTTGAAAAAGATCTGGATGCAGAGGAAGTTAAGATGAAATGTCCTTATTGCGGAAAAGAGATGAGTGAAGGCCAGATTCATTCTTTTAACCAAATCAAGTAAGTCCCCTGCTTCAATTGCGAAAAGCAATAAGCAGTGGGTGGGGACTTGCTTGTATCAGGAGGAGTGCAAGCTCCTCCTGATAAACTGCGGAGCAGTTATTTGGTGTAGAGCTACGTAGCGAAGCGGATTGCGAATATCCGCTTGACTTCCGGAATGGAATGGAGAAGCAGAGGAGAGTCCATACGGTTAAACACAGAAAAAGGTCTGTCGAAAATGATCTATGGTGACCGGATCGATGCTTATCGCTGTGAGCATTGTAAGAAGATCATTATATCTTATGAATAAACTGGACTATAATGTAAGGAAGAATGAACGATGTTATTTAAGAAGGCAAACCTGGAAGATTTTCACAGGATAAAACAGTTTTACTGGGATCTTATCGATGAGATGAGTGACCAGAATGATAAGATCGGATGGAAGAAAGGAATTTATCCCACAGATTCTTTTTTACAGGAAAGCCTTGACAGAGGAGAACTTTTTGTACTGGAAGAAGGGGGTGGGCTTTGTGCAAGCGTGATCCTGAACAGTGCCTGTAATGAAGGATATGCAGGCGTGACCTGGAGCATTGAATGTGGAGAAAATGAAATTCTTGTGCCCCATGCACTGGCTGTTTCTCCTTCCAGGCAGGGTAAAGGCATCGGCAGGTATTTCATGGAGGAAATCCTGAAACTGGCAAAAACGGAAAAGAAAAAAAGGTAAGGCTGGATATCCTGGGTACCAATACAGCTGCGGAGAGACTCTATACAGGATGTGGATTTCGTTTTGTCCAGGCAAAAGATATGTTTTATGAGGATACCGGCTGGACGGAATACAAGATGTATGAACGGGTCTTGTAAGGGATTTTTGACATAAAATAGATATTTTGGAGGTACAGGAAATGTCACTGGAAAAAGCAGAAGAATATCTGAAAAACAAAGGAATGCTGGATCATGTGATCCGACTGGAAGATTCTACGGCGACCGTTGTGGAGGCGGCCCAGGCTCTGGGCGTGGAACCGGGGATGATCGCAAAGACCATGTCGTTTCTTCAGGATGACCAGCCGGTGCTGATCCTGACGGAAGGAACTGCCAGGATCGATAACCGGAAATATAAGGATACCTTTCATGTAAAAGCGAAAATGATACCATTTGATGAGGTAGAAAGCCAGATTGGACATGCACCTGGAGGCGTTTGCCCGTTCGGGATCAACGAAGGCGTGAATGTATATCTGGATGAGAGCCTGCGGCAGTTTGACATTGTTTATCCGGCAGCAGGAGATGATCACAGTGCCGTGAAGCTTTCCATCGAAGAGCTGGAACAGATTTCCGGAGCTGAGGGCTGGGTGGATGTATGTAAAGAATGAAAGGAATGGACTGTATTGAGGTGCAGTCCTTTTTTTGTGCCCGAAAACATAATGCAGCAGGAAAATAGATGCAGAGAAATTGTATAAAATAACCAAAAAGAAAGATAACAAATTATAAATAACCAACGAAATATAGAAAGGACCATTAAAAAAAGACATGTGTCCTATGAAAAAGGACCAATGTCACTTATACTTTGGCCTAACAAATGCGGAAGACAGAACAAAAATCATGAAAGGAGATGCCATAATGAAACGGAAAATAATGGCAGTATTATTAGCGGCGGCGATGACTGGATCGCTTGTAGGATGTGGAAGCACACAGAACAAAAATGCGGCGGATGCTTCAGAAGAGAAAATGAAAGTAGCAATGGTAACAGACTCCGGTGATATCACAGACCAGAGCTTCAATCAGATGACTTACGAAGCATGTAAGGCATGGGGAAAGGAAAATGACATTGAGTTCAACTATTACAAACCCCAGAGCGATTCGGATGAAGCCAGAACAGCAAGTGTGGATCAGGCAGTGGCAGATGGCGCGAATGTAATTGTGCTTTCCGGCTATGTGTTTGCACCGACTGTGATCGATGAATCGGATCTGTACCCGGAGGTGAAATTCCTGGCACTGGATGTAAGTGCCGGTGATATCTGCGAAAAGGGTATCGGAGAAGGATATGACTACAATCCGGATCACTATAATGTGACGGATTATTACAATGAGGATAACGTATACTGCTGTACCTATCAGGAAGAGCTTTCCGGATTCATGGCCGGTTATGCGGCAGTCATGCTTGGATACCGCCATCTGGGATTTCTGGGCGGAATGTCTGTTCCGGCAGTTAACCGCTATGGCTACGGATATGTTCAGGGAGCAGATGCAGCTGCAAAAGAGCTTGGGATCACAGATGAAGTACAGGTTGAGTATGTATGTGGCGGACAGTTCTATGGAGATGCAGATATCACGGCTTACATGGATACTTGGTATGGATCAAAAGGCGTGGAGGTTGTATTTGCCTGTGGTGGAGGAATTTATACTTCTGCGGCAGAGGCGGCAGTTAAAACCGGCGGAAAAGTTATCGGTGTTGACTCCGACCAGTCTGCAACCATTGACGATTACAAAGAAGACCTGACTGTGACTTCTGCAATGAAAGGTTTGCAGGTTACCATTGATAATGTACTGGATGCGATCTTGGATAATGAATGGGATAAATATGTAGGAAAGATTGAAAACCTTGGAATGGAATCTCCGGATCCGGCTGAAAATTATGTACAGCTTCCGGAAGAAACCACGCAGTGGGATGATACTTTTACGAAAGAAGATTATCAGAAGCTGGTACAGCGAATGTATAACGGAGAATACGAAGTCTCCAGTGACAGCACGACATTCCCGGAAACAGAGATTACAGCAACCGATTACGGCAGCATTAAATAATAAAACATGAATGATGAAATAAAGGAGGAAAACAATGAGCGAGTATGTGATTGAAATGTTAAATATAACAAAACGTTTTCCGGGGATTGTAGCCAATGACAATATCACACTCCAGTTGAAAAAAGGTGAGATCCATGCACTGCTTGGAGAAAACGGTGCCGGAAAATCCACGCTGATGAGTGTTCTGTTTGGATTATATCAGCCAGAGGAAGGCGAGATCAGAAAAGATGGTAAGAAAGTAGATATCCAGGACCCCAATGATGCCAATGAACTTGGAATTGGTATGGTTCACCAGCATTTTAAGCTGGTAGAATGTTTTTCTGTTCTGGATAATATCATGCTGGGTGTGGAAACCACAACAAAAGGCGGCTTTCTGAAAAAGGATGAAGTAAGAAAAAAGGTTGTGGAGCTGTCTGAAAAATATGGTCTTTCTGTTGACCCGGATGCGAAGATCGAAAATATCACAGTTGGTATGCAGCAGAGAACGGAAATCCTGAAAATGCTGTATCGTGATAATGAGGTCCTGATCTTTGATGAGCCTACAGCGGTACTTACTCCCCAGGAGATCAATGAGCTTATGGTGATCATGAAGAACCTTGCAGCAGAAGGTAAAAGTATTTTGTTTATTACCCATAAACTTGCGGAGATCATGGCAGTGGCAGACCGCTGCAGCGTGCTTCGAAAAGGAAAATATATCGGAACTGTAGATATCAAAGATACAACACCGGAAAAGCTTTCTGCAATGATGGTTGGAAGAGATGTAAATTTTGTTGTAGATAAAAAACCGGCGAAAACAGGAGATGTTGTATTAAGTGTAAGGAATATGACCGTTGCATCAAAACAACACAAGAACAATGCGGTGAATCATGTATCCTTTGATGTCAGAAGAGGTGAGATCGTCTGTATCGCGGGAATTGACGGAAATGGCCAGTCGGAGCTGGTATATGGCCTTTCCGGGCTGGAAACGGTAAAGGAAGGAACGATCACAATGAATGGACAGGATATTACAAACATGCCCATCCGAAGAAGAATCACTTCCGGCATGAGCCATATCCCGGAAGACAGACATAAGCATGGTCTGGTCCTGGATTATTCTCTGGAAGATAACATTGTTCTGGAACGTTATTTTGAACCACAGTTTACAAACCGTTTTGGTTTCTTAAAGAGAAAAGAGATCAGAAAATATTCAAACCGTCTGATCAAACAGTATGATATCCGCTCCGGCCAGGGACCGGTCACGAAAGTACGCTCCATGTCCGGAGGTAACCAGCAGAAAGCGATCATTGCAAGGGAAATTGATAAAGATCCGAAATTCCTTATCGCCGTACAGCCTACCAGAGGCCTGGATGTGGGAGCCATCGAGTATATCCATAAGCAGATCGTTGCTGAGAGAGATGCGGGAAAGGGTGTATTGCTGGTAAGCCTTGAACTGGATGAAGTTATGAATGTTTCAGACCGTATTCTGGTCATGTATGAGGGTGAGATCGTAGGAGAATTTGACCCAAAAAAAGTATCTGTAGAAGAGCTGGGGTTATATATGGCAGGCTCAAAGAGAAAGGGGATAAAAGAGAATGGATAAAAAACAGAAACTTCTGAGAAATAATGCATTTCAGACAGTACTGGCATCGCTGATCTGCATTGTCATAGGTCTTATTGTTGGATTTGTCGTGCTTCTGATCATTTCGCCTTCCGGTGCCGGAAAAGCGATCATAGCAATTATGAAAAACTTTTTCTATTATCCGAATGCGGCAGCAGCGACGAAATATTTTGGAACAACTTTAATAAAAGCGTCAGCACTTCTGATGTGTGCGTTATCAGTAATATTTGCCTACAAAGTAGGTTTGTTCAACATTGGTGCAGCAGGTCAGTATGTGATCGGCGCAGGTGGATGCCTGTATATGGCCTTAAGATTTAACCTGCCGTGGTATATTTGCCTGATCGCAGGAGTACTTATTGCTGCTGCGGTGGGAGGAATTTCCGGTGCATTAAAAGCATATCTGAATGTAAACGAAGTAATTTCCTGTATTATGCTAAACTGGATTTCTCTTTACAGCGTAAATATGTTATTATCACAGGTAAAGGATGGTTCCACACCATATACAAAACTGTTATTCAGCTACAACAAAAGTGCAATGCTTCCAACAGCTGGATTAAATGAACTGTTTCATAACAAATACATGACCATTGGGGTGCCGATGGCAGTGATCGCAGCGATTATTGTATGGGTTGTGCTGCAGAAAACAAAATTTGGCTTTGAACTGAAAGCAACAGGAATCAACAAACTGGCCGTAAAATACTGTGGCATGCATGAAAAAAGAAATATTATCGTTACCATGATGATTTCCGGAGGTCTTGCCGGTTTCGGTGCGGGAATTTTCTACTTAAGCGGAATTGAACAGTGGATGGTACAGCAGACAAGTGTGCCGGGCATGGGATTTAATGGAATCGCAGCGGCATTTCTCGGTGGATTGGATCCTATCGGAACAATTTTCGCCTCCTACTTTATCCAGCATATTACCAGTGGTGGTACTTATGTGGATACAACAACATACTGTACACAGATTTCTGATCTGATCTCAGCATTTATTATTTATCTGTGTGCGTTTGTATTTTTCTTCAAGATCTGGTTTAACCGTTACCTGGATAAAAAAGAAGAAAAAAGTGTAAAGGTAAAGAAAGGAGGCCGGAAATAATATGGTATTATTAGTTCAGTATACATTAATCTTTGCATCGGTTCTGGCACTGGTTGCTCTTGGGGGCTGTTTTTCGGAGCACAGTGGTGTGATCAATATCGGTCTGGAAGGGATTATGGTCATGGGAGCCCTTGGCGGTGCCCTGGCAATGAAATTTCTTCCGGCAACCACTCCGGGGATCGTTTTGTTTATTCTGATCGTACTGGCAAGTGTTTTAGTTGGAATGGCATTTTCACTGCTTCTGGGATTTGCGGCGATCCACTTTAATGCTGATCAGACACTGGTGGGAACTGCATTAAACTTAATGGGAACTGCGGCGGCAGTTGTTATTGTAAGAGCGATCAATGTAGCGGAAAATCCGGATAATGTATCTTCTACTGTTGTATATCGTCAGGCAAAGCAGGTGTTTCTGGTAAAGATCGGAGATTTTGAGTTTAACTGGTTTATGCTGATCATTGTACTGGCAATCATTGCTTCACACATTGTATTATATAGAACAAAGTTTGGTCTTCGGCTGTGTGCATGTGGAGAGCACCCGCAGGCAGCGGATTCCGTAGGTATTTCTGTTTACCGAATGCGTTATGCAGGAGTGCTGATCTCCGGAGCACTTGGGGGCCTTGGGGGTCTGGTCTACATCACGGCGGGTGTAAGTGAGTGGAAATTTGAGAATGGGGTGGCAGGTTTTGGATTCCTGGCACTGGCGGTTATGATTTTTGGACAGTGGAGACCGGTGAATATCGGACTGGCAGCATTGTTATTTGGATTTTTCCGTGCGCTGTCAAACGTGTATACCGGATTTGCGCCGCTTGTGGCATTAAAACTTCCAAGTAGTTTGTATAATATGCTGCCATACATTATTTCTCTCGTTGTTCTTGCCTTTATTTCCCAGAAATCAAGGGCACCGAAAGCGGAAGGAATTCCTTATGATAAAGGACAAAGATAAAATGAGACCAGGTAAAAAATTAAAAGAGGATATATAAAACAAAAAAAGAGAGGATGACAGATATGAAAAATTATTCAGAAGACGCAAGCAGACAGTATCATATTCAGGTAGCAAAAGGAGAAGTGGGACGTTACGTTATTTTACCGGGAGACCCGAAACGCTGCAAAAAGATCGCACAGTATTTTGATGATCCGGTTTTTGTGGCAGATAACCGGGAATATGTAACCTATACCGGAACACTGGATGGAGTGAAGGTAAGTGTAACATCCACCGGAATCGGAGGACCGTCTGCTTCCATTGCAATGGAAGAACTTTATCGATGCGGAGCAGATACTTTTGTCCGGATCGGAACCTGTGGTGGAATGCAGCCGGAGGTAAAGAGCGGAGACATTGTTGTTGCAACCGGTGCGATCCGTATGGAAGGTACCAGTAAAGAGTATGCACCTATCGAATTCCCGGCTGTGGCAAATCTGGAAGTGATCAATGCACTTGTGGAAGGTGCGAAAAAAGAAGACTGTGAATTTCATACAGGTGTGGTACAGTGTAAAGATGCATTCTACGGTCAGCATGAGCCGGAGACCAAGCCGGTCAGCTATGAACTGATGAATAAATGGGAGGCATGGAAGCGCCTCGGATGCCTTGCTTCAGAGATGGAGTCCGCTGCTCTTTTTGTAGTGGCAAGTCATTTAAAGGTGCGTGCAGGATCCTGTTTCCTGGTTCTTGCAAATCAGGAAAGAGAGAAACTGGGGCTGGATAATCCGGTGGTACATGATACCGATAAGGCGATCCAGGTTGCAGTACAGGCAATCCGGGAGCTGATCCGTGCAGACTACCAGGTACAGAAAAAAGGAGAATATATTACAAAAAGATGTTAAATGTGTTCAAATATACTTATTAATTTCTGTCAGGACCAAAACACTTGTTCTGCATATTGAAACATGGTATAATGAATGAGAACAAATAGTTCATAAACATATTAGCCAATAATAATAGGAATCAGCCAGAAAAGGATGATAAGATTGCTAAAAAGTTTCAAAACAGAGATCAATCCTACAGAAGAGCAGAAGATTAAAATACATAAGACAATCGGCACATGCAGATATATTTATAATTTTTACCTGTTTCATAATAAAGAACTTTATACTTTGGGTAAAAAATTTATGAGCGGTAAATCGTTCAGTGTATGGTTGAATAATGACTATCTTCCGAATCATCAGGAATATTCCTGGATCAGGGAAGTCAGTTCCAAATCGGTAAAACATTCGATTGAAGATGCCTGTACAGCTTTTTCAAGATTTTTTCATCATCAAAGTGGTTTTCCACGGTATAAGAAAAAAGGACGATCAGATGTAAAAATGTATTTTGTAAGAAATAATCCCAAAGACTGTCTTTGTGAAAGGCACCGGATTAAGATCCCGACGCTTGGATGGGTAAGGCTGAAAGAGAAAGGTTACATCCCAACATCCAGGGATGGATATATAGTCAAAAGCGGAACTATTTCTATGAAAGCCGGCAGATATTATGTTTCCGCACTGGTAGAAGTGACAGATCCGGTGAGAGACAGTTGCTTTAGCGATGGTGTAGGGATCGATCTGGGGTTGAAATCTCCCATAAATACGAAAATTTAAAGAAAGGAGAGCCCACTCAAAAAGCAAATATACGTAAGCAAAAGCTGAAAGTACAGAAGCTTCATCAGCGTCTGGAAAACATCCGTACAGATTATATCAATAAGACGATATCTGAGATTGCGAAAACCAAGCCATCTCATATAACGGTTGAGGATCTGAATGTATCCGGTATGATGAAGGACCGGCATCTTTCAAAAGCAGTCGCATCACAGAAATTTTACGAATTTCGCACAAAACTGAAGACAAAATGTGAGGAATTTGGAATTGAATTACGGATAGTCAGCAGATGGTATCCTTCTTCAAAGACCTGTCACTGTTGCGGACACATCAAAAAAGACCTGAAACTTTCAGACAGAGTCTACAGATGTGCATGCGGTTATACGGAAGACAGAGATCTCAATGCAGCACTGAATCTGAGAGATGCAAAAACTTACGAAATTGCATGATCCCGCAAACGTAAGTATGTACCGAAGGCTATTTCGGGAATTTACGACTGTGGAGTGTACTTAGGATCTGTGAGTAGAGATAACGCAAGTTACTCAAAAGCATACACGAAGAAACAGTAAGCGGTATTCGTGAGAATCCGCATTATCTCGATGTGAGTATGTTTGATCACATTTTGAGTGGCAGAATAAAAATGAACGTAAATGAAATTTTAAAACATGTAGATCACACCCTGCTTCTGCAGGGTGCAACCTGGGAAGAGATCCAACAGATCTGCGATGACGGGATCAAATACCAGACTGCTTCTGTATGCATTCCGCCGTGCTATGTAAAACAGGCCAGCGAATATGTGCAGGGTAAGGTGGCAATCTGTACAGTGATCGGTTTCCCAAATGGAAATATGACCACAAAAACGAAGGAATTTGAAACAAAAGACGCTATCGAAAACGGGGCGGATGAAATTGATATGGTGATCAATATCGGATGGCTCAAGGACAGAAAATATCAGGATGTTGAGCAGGAGATCCGTACTCTGAAAGAGGCATGTGGGGATAGAATCCTGAAAGTGATCATCGAAACCTGCCTGCTGACAGAAGAAGAAAAGATTAAAATGTGTGAGCTTGTGACAAATGCAGGGGCAGATTATATCAAAACTTCTACCGGATTTTCTACAGGAGGTGCAATCTTTGATGATATCCGGCTGTTTGCAAAACACGTAGGAGAAGGTGTGAAGATCAAAGCTGCAGGTGGTATTTCAAGCATGGACGATGCGGAGAAATTCCTTGCTCTTGGAGCAGATCGTCTCGGAACCAGCAGAATTGTGAAGATCGTGAAGAAAGAAGAAGGGGCAGGATATTAAAGAGGATAAATATTATCTGATTTTGGACTGCAGAGTATGAAGCCATAACACAGTGAAATGGAAACATTCACTTTATTCAGGAAAGGTGGGAAAATCATGGAAAAGAAACAGATTGAAGAAATGATCGATCTGGCGATCAGACAGCTGGATCATTCGTATGTGCCATATTCGCATTTTCATGTAGGCGCGGCACTTCTTGCAAAAAATGGTATCTATTATACCGGGTGTAATATAGAAAATGCTGCCTATACCCCAACGAACTGTGCAGAGAGAACTGCTTTTTTCAAAGCGGTCAGTGAGGGCGTGAGGGAATTTCAGGCAATCTGCATTGTGGGTGGCAAGGATGGCGTTCTTACAGAATATGCGGCACCGTGTGGGGTGTGCAGACAGGTTATGATGGAATTCTGTGATCCGGAAACCTTTCAGATCATACTGGCAGTCAGCAAAGATAAATATGATATTTTTGCTTTAAAGGAACTTTTACCACTTGGATTTGGACCGGCTAATCTGGCCTGACAGAAAGGAATGTGCTTATGGAAACTTATAAGAGAGTATTTGTGATCGTTCTGGATTCACTTGGAATCGGGGCAATGCCGGATTCTGAGAAATTTGGTGACAAAGGTGTGGATACATTTGGACATATCCTGGATAAGATGGGAACTCTGGATATTCCCAATCTTCAGAAGCTGGGAATGCTGAACCTGCATAAAGGCGGCAGGATGGAAGGCGTGGAGAAACCGATGGGGCGTTATATGCGGATCGCGGAAACCAGCAATGGCAAGGATACCATGACTGGACACTGGGAAATGATGGGGATCAATACAAAAAAGCCGTTTATTACTTTTACGGAGACAGGATTTCCAAAGGAACTGATCCAGGAGCTGGAGAAAAGATGCGGTAAGCGTGTGATCGGAAACAAGAGTGCCAGCGGTACGGAAATCATTGAAGAGCTTGGTGAGGAAGAGATCAATACAGGAGCCATGATCGTTTACACGTCTGCGGATTCCGTAATGCAGATCTGCGGAAATGAGGAGACGTTTGATCTTGCAAATCTGTATCGCTGCTGTGAGATTGCCAGAGAACTGACCATGAAAGACGAGTGGAGAGTTGGCAGAGTTATTGCAAGGCCTTATGTGGGAAAGAAAAAGGGTGAGTTTAAAAGAACCAGCAACCGCCATGATTATGCACTGAAGCCCACAGGAAGAACAGCGCTCAATGCATTGAAGGATGCAGGTTTTGATGTGATCGGTGTTGGAAAGATCAACGATATTTTCTGTGGCGAGGGAATCACAAAGACTTATCATTCGGACAGCTCTGTACACGGCATGCAGCAGACCGTGGAGATCTGCAAAGAAGATTTTCATGGACTTTGTTTTGTAAACCTGGTGGATTTCGATGCTCTGTGGGGACACAGAAGAAATCCGGAGGGATATGGACATGAGATCGAGAAGTTTGATAAAGGACTTGGTAATCTTATGAATGAAATGCGGGAGGATGATCTTTTGATCCTGACTGCAGATCACGGAAATGATCCCACCTATACAGGAACGGATCACACCAGAGAATATGTACCGTTTCTTGCATATTCAAAGAAAATGAAAGAGACGGGAGCTATTGAGGACCAGGATACATTTGCTGTGATCGGCGCCTCTGTTGCAGAGAACTTCGGGGTAAAAATGCCGGAGGGCACCATCGGGAAATCAATCCTGGAGAAGCTGAAATAAAAAATAATATACTGGCAGAGAAATGAATATGGGAGAACGGTATTTATATCAGAAATGTCCCTTTTTAAAAGAAGTAAGCCAGGAAAGAAGGGAGCAGTTTGAAACATATTTTCGGACTGCTCCTGACTGGCTTATTGATGCATTTGTTGTGGAAAAAATGAAGAGCGTATCTTTCTTTTGATGAACGGGACGGATCGCTTGTGCCTGCTGCTTGTCAATCACTATGAGCAATATCAGAAAAAAGGAGTGCTCTGTGTAAAAGAAGGACAGAAAAGCCTGGCAGATAAAACAGGAATGTGTCTGAAAAGCATAAACCGCGCAGTAAAGAGGCTTTCTGAACAGGGACTGATCGAAAAACAGGGGAACAAGCTCCTGGTGGGAAAACAGCAATATGAAGAAATGAAGGCGCTGATTTCGGAAAAGACGGATATGGAATAAAGAACAGGCATTGATAAAAATAAACTATGCTTTGCAGGTATGATTTACAAGCGAAAATAGGTATTAGACAGAATCCTGTGTGAAAGCTAAAATAAATGTGTAAAAAAGATTTTCCGGGAAATAAGAAGAACTGAATTGGGCAGAGCAGAATGGGAATGTCTGCTTTGCAAAACAGGAGGGCATTGTTTATGAAAAAAGCAATTGTAATGGCTGGAGTCTTGTTTGCACTGACAATGACCGCCGGGTGCGGAAGCCAGAATCAGGATCATGCAGCAACTGCGGAATCACAGACTCAGGACACAGCTGGTGGATCGGGTACAGCTGCACAAAGTGAGAATACAGATCAGAAACAGACAGATGGAGATCGTACAGATACAGCAGAAGCAGATGTAACAGAAGAGGCTTTGCAGGATAACGAAAACACAGAAAAATCATCGAAAGTTCTGGTTGCATATTATTCAGCAACCGGAAATACGAAAGCAGCAGCTGAAACAATTGCAGATGCAGCCGGCGGAGAACTGTTTGAGCTGCAGCCGGCAGAGGCATATACTACAGAAGACCTGGATTATAATGATCCGGAAAGCCGTGTCTGCAAAGAACATGAGGACCCGGATCTTCAGGATGTGAAGCTTGAGGAAGTTACACCGGAATCTTTCCCGAATGCAGATGTTGTCTTCCTTGGGTACCCGATCTGGTGGGGCGAAGCGGCCTGGCCGGTAAATGAATTTGTAAAAGAAAATGATTTCACAGGAAAAACAGTGATCCCATTCTGTACTTCTGCAGTATCCTTGCAGAGAGTTTTACCAAGGGAGCCTTGGAGGCTGGACATAAAGTGGAACGGTTTGACCTTGCGAAGATGAATATTCATCCATGTATCGGATGTGTTGCATGTGGTTATGAAGGTCCATGTGTTCAGAAGGATGATAATCAGCAGATCCGGGAGGCAATCCTGGGAGCGGATATGGTGGTGTTTGCGACACCGCTGTACTATTATGGAATGTCCGCACAGCTTAAGATCGTTGTGGACAGATTTTGTGCATACAACAGCAGTCTCCATGGAAAACATATGAAATCCGCACTTCTCACTGTGGCATGGAATGCGGATGACTGGACGTTTGAGGCATTGGAAGCTCATTATAAGACGTTGGTACGTTATTGTGGATTTAAAGATCAGGGAATGGTGCTGGGATACGGTTGCGGAAGCCCGGATATGACGAAAAGAAGTCCGTATGTAGAAGAGGCGTATCAGATGGGAAAAAATCTCTGATGCTATAATGCAGAGAGAGGCAAAGCATTAAAGGATTGAAAAGTAATCACCTGGATGATGATATTACAGTTCGGGTGATTACTTTTTTGGTTACCTGTTTGGTTACCTGCAATGAATGACAAAAATAAAAAATGCCGAAAACCCTTGAAATACAAGAACTTTCAACACTTATAATAGCAGGGGATGAGAGAATCGAACTCCCACCAAAGGTTTTGGAGACCCCTATCATACCATTTGACCAATCCCCTATATTCGGTTGTGTTTTCATCACTGTTGAAATTATACATATAAAACATACAATTGTCAAGAGATGAAAGTGTTTTTTATACATAAAATATAAATAAAACTTTCTTCTGTCACAGCCGGACAGAAAAGCGGAGATGGAGGGATTTGAACCCTCGCACCGGTTGCCCGGCCTACCGCATTTCGAGTGCGGACCCTTCAGCCACTTGGGTACATCTCCGTGTGCAAACCTTTATTATTATATAAGGTATCCGGGGAAAGGTCAATCTTTTTTGAAACTTTTCTTTCTGCATTATTGACGAATCTTCCATACTATAATAAGATAATGGGTAAAGTGTACAGACAGAAGTGGATGTGCAGAAATGGAGGGAATTATGAGCGACAAGAAATCAGCGATTCTTAAGGTTGCGAAGGGACTTACTGAGAATTACGCTTCAGAAGAACTTTTTATGCCGAAGAGCGGCAGACGTCTGCCGAACCGTTCGGTGATCATTGATATAGTAAGAGATCTGAAATCCATTATATTTCCGGGATATTTCAGTACGGATACCAGTGCCACTGTATTTCCGGAGTATTATGCGGGACACAGACTGAACGATATTTATGACAGACTGAAAAACCAGATTGAGATCGCACTTCTTTATCACGGTGAGGAACCGGAAGAGGCAGCAACTCATGCAGACAGAACCACATGTGGATTTTTTGAGCAGCTTCCGGAGATCCAGAGACTGCTTCTGACAGATGTGCAGGCCGGCTTTGACGGTGACCCTGCAGCCAAGAGCAAGGAAGAGATTATTTTTTCCTATCCGGGACTGTTTGCAATCTATGTATACCGTCTGGCACATGTTCTCTATAAAGAAGAAATTCCGTTTATCCCACGTGTGATGTCAGAATATGCACACGGCCGTACAGGAATTGATATCAACCCAGGTGCGACTATCGGGGAGTATTTCTTTATTGACCATGGAACCGGAGTGGTTGTAGGTGAGACAACAGAAATCGGAAATAATGTGAAGCTGTATCAGGGTGTAACCCTTGGAGCACTTTCCACAAGAATGGGACAGCAGCTTGCCAATGTGAAGCGTCATCCAACGATCCGCGACAATGTAACTATTTATTCCAATTCTACAGTCCTTGGCGGAGAGACCGTTGTGGGAGAGAATACGATTATTGGTGGTAATACTTTTATTACAGAGTCGATCCCTGCAAATACCAAGGTCAGTGCCAAAAGTCCGGAGCTTGTGATCAAGAAACCGAAGAGTCAGGTTTCCGCCACAAATGTATGGGATTATTGATAATAAAGGGAAAAAATAAAAAACTTAAAAAATTTCAAAAAACCTGTTGACAAATAAAACGGTTTACTATATACTAATCATCGTTGCAGCGGTCAAGCGATCGGTAATCACCGAAGCGACGATGCGCGGGTGTAGTTCAATGGTAGAACACCAGCCTTCCAAGCTGGATACGTGGGTTCG
>ENA-OOZN01000520-OOZN01000520.1-human-gut-metagenome-genome-assembly--contig:-NODE-520-length-37450-cov-4.213665_pt1 | contig 37450 bp, 27 predicted proteins | sample MGYA00241187_ERZ501397 | MGnify/ENA primary metagenome ERZ501397 (study PRJEB25962, sample SAMEA2042921) | human gut metagenome | biome: human gut; feature: human-associated habitat; material: faeces... | reverse complement strand
GTATTACTGTGCCGGGACATACACAGAGAGGTGGAAGTCCGTGCCCGTATGACCGTGTGCTTGCAACCAGACTGGGAGCAGCAGCAGCGGATCTGATCTTAAAAGAGGACTACGGATATATGGTAGGAATCAAGAACGGCAACATCCGCAAGGTTCCGCTTGGTGAAGTTGCCGGTAAGCTGAAGATGGTAGACCCGAAGGCAGATATCATCAAAGAAGCCAAGATTGTCGGAATCAGTTTTGGCGATGAGTAAAGGAGTAATTTAACATGTCATATACTGCCCTGTATCGTAAATTCCGTCCTGCGGAATTTGAAGACGTAAAAGGACAAGATCATATTATCACAACGCTGAAGAATCAGATAAAGGCGGACAGGATCGGACATGCATATCTGTTCTGCGGCACAAGAGGTACAGGTAAGACATCCGTGGCAAAGATACTTGCAAAAGCGGTCAACTGTTCACATCCTGTAGATGGAAATCCGTGTGGTGAGTGTGAAGTATGCCGAGCAGTGGCAGCAGGGGCAAGCATGAATGTCATAGAAATAGATGCTGCCTCTAACAATGGTGTCGATAACATCAGGGAGATTAAGGAAGAAGTCGCTTATCCGCCCACGCAGGGACGTTTCAAGGTATATATAATCGATGAGGTGCATATGCTCTCGATAGGAGCCTTCAATGCACTTTTAAAGACCTTAGAGGAGCCGCCGGCATATGTTATATTTATTCTGGCAACGACAGAGGCGCATAAGATACCAATAACCATTCTCTCAAGATGCCAGAGATATGATTTCAGAAGAATATCCATAGAAACGATAAGTGACAGATTGTCAGAGCTTATGGATGCGGAAGGCATAACGGCTGATGAGAAGGCTCTAAGATATGTTGCAAAAGCAGCGGACGGTTCGATGAGAGATGCGCTGAGCCTTCTCGACCAGTGTCTTGCTTTTTACATGGGTCAGGAGCTTAAGTATGAGAATGTGCTTGATGTCTTAGGAGCTGTCGATAACGATGTGTTCTCCGATTTTTTCAGAGGGATTGTACAAGGCGATGCGATAGGGCTTATACATAAGCTTGAGAAGATAATAATTGACGGCAGGGATTTAAGCCAGTTCGTGTCCGATTTTACATGGTATCTGAGAAATCTCATGCTGCTTCAGTCATCCACTGACGCATCGGATGTGCTTGAAATGTCTGAAGAAAACTTAAGAATATTAAAGGAAGATGCAAGCCTTACGGATTTGAACGGAGTTATGCGTTATATAAGAGTGTTCTCGGAATTGTCCGGGCAGCTTAAAAATTCAAGCCAGAAGCGGGTTATGGTTGAAGTTGCGCTTATCAAGCTTACGCGTCCTTCCATGGAGAAGAGCTTAGATTCGGTTCTTGACCGCATTAAGGTTCTAGAACGCCAGATGGAGACAGGCTTAGAAGCGGCAGCAAAATCCATCGCCTCCGGAGCAACGGCATATACAGGCAATGGAGCAAATGAGCAGACAGGTGTGCTGTCAGCTCAGAATACAGCCGTAAAAGAGTCTAAGCCTGCGCGTTCGGAGGACATAACCGCAGTTATCCAGAACTGGCGGACAATATGTAACGGCTTGTCAAGGTCGCTTAAGCCGATAATCGAGCGCTACACGACAAAGGCTAACGGAGGCGGCAATAAGCTTCAGCTCATATACGATGATTTGACATACTATTCGATAGTATCTCAGCCGGATAATATTGAAGAGATAAAGCAGGTCATAGCGGATAAGACAGGACTTGATATGGAGATAGAAGTAATACGCATTGAAAACGGTGCGGATGCATCACAGGACTACGACACGCTTGACGACCTGTGCAGAATGAAGATAGAGGAGGAGGACTTCTGATTAAATCATTTTGACATGCAGGCAATCATACTATATAATATAGTTCTGCAATCGCCTAAAAAATTAAGAGAATAGAGGAGACCATTATGGCAAAAAGAGGAGGCTTTCCGGGTGGCGCAATGCCCGGCAACATGAACAATCTGATGAAGCAGGCACAGAAAATGCAGAAGCAGATGGAAACACAGCAGGCAGAGCTGGAAGCAAAGGAATTCAGTGCGGCAGCAGGCGGCGGTGTTGTAGAAGTAACCGTTACCGGTAAAAGAGAGGTTACAAAGGTCAAGATTGACCCGGAAGCCGTAGATCCGGATGATGTAGAAATGTTAGAAGATTTAATTATGGCAGCAACCAACGAAGCACTCCGCAAGTGTGAAGAAGAATCACAGGCGCAGATGTCTAAGATTACCGGAGGACTTTCAGGACTGACAGGAGGCCTGTTCTAATGGACATTTACAGCGGTCATATGAACAAGTTAATAGAACAGCTGTCGAGATTACCAGGGGTTGGGGCAAAAAGCGCCCAGCGCCTGGCATTTCACATTATAAATATGCCAAAAGAAGAAGTTGAGGGACTGGCATCTGCCATGACGGATGCCAAAGCGCATATTAAATACTGTAAAGAATGTTTTACGCTGACAGATGATGAAATCTGCCCGATCTGTGCCAATGAAAAGCGCGACCACAGTACGATTATGGTGGTGGAACAGACACGCGATATGGCGGCATATGAAAAGACCGGAAAGTATGAGGGTGTCTATCATGTACTGCACGGTGCAATCAGCCCGATGCTTGGCATCGGTCCGTCCGACATTAAGTTAAAGGAACTGATGAAACGGCTCGAAGGCGATGTGCAGGAAGTCATCATTGCAACCAATTCAAGTCTTGAAGGTGAAACGACAGCGATGTATATCAGCCGCCTGATTAAGCCGACAGGCATTAAAGTAACCCGCATTGCAAGCGGTGTGCCGGTTGGCGGCGATTTGGAATATATCGACGAAGTGACACTGCTGCGTGCATTGGACGGCAGAACGGAATTGTAGGATACTATGTTAAACGATATTATTACAGAACACAAAGAGCGTATGCTCAATCTCAAAAAATATTATCCTTTTTTTAAGCTGATGGATGTATCCTTTGCCCAGTTTCAGGAAGGCCGATATGAAATGCTGGACATGGGATATATTGTCATGGGGATTCTGCGCTTTTTTATTGAGGAGAATAACTTTAAAGAAAAGGACGTCACTTACCCGGAATATCTGGACTTTATTACATCAATGCTCAAACGGGACTTTGGGCTGAATCTTTCAGCACAGGAATACAAAGAACTTGCCGATTACATTTTCGATAAAATTAAAAATGAAGGCAGACCGTTTACATTTCCATATTATGATCCTATTGAAAAGAAAAAATGTATTTCACGTATCAAGGTACTGGAAAGTGCCATCCGTGACCATACGGTATGGTATTCCATCAGTTCCGATGCAATTGAATTCTATCTGGATACGAAAGAAATTAAAGAAGAAAGCAGAATCAGTGTGCAACAGCTGCTCTTAGAGAAAATGATACAGGCACAGAATTTTCAGGGCGGCAAAGATGTGATTGTGCGGATTAATGAAGAAGTGGCACGCCTACAGCGCAGAAAAAATGAGATTATGGAATTGCTCGGCAAAGATGTCTTTGCGGGGATTGAAGCGTATGAAGATTTTGTCCATACGGGTATGCGCTGGTTTGATGAAGAAGAAAAGCTGTTTAAGAAAAATAAAGATTTTATCGAGGGTGCGCTTGCAAAGATGGAAGCCGAACCGGTACAGTCGGAGAGCTATTACCGTACTTTAAAGGAGATTTACGAGCTGGACAGCCAGTTACAGATAGCCATGACAAGGCACGGACAGCTTTTATCGGCATGTACACAGATGCAGCAGATGACAGAAGAAGCCGTGAAGCGGGCAAAACTCGGACGGTTAAGAAGCCATATCCATTTTGGGGCGCTTCTGACAGATTTAATCCGCAGCGACAATGCGGGATTGTTAGAACAGCTTTTGTCACCGGTATTACTGCCGCATATAAAGAAGCGGTTTACGCTGGATTCACTTGACGAGGCACTGACCGTGAAGCCAAAGCAGGCAGAAGCGGCGGAGAAAGTAGAAGAAGAACCGCCGCAGGAAATTCAGTTTGCAGATGAAATGGAAGATCAGCGTATTCGTAAAAACTATACATTTTTAATGAATAATCTGCTGGTGGCATTTGAAAAGAGAGATACGTTTACGCTTTCGGAATTTGGCGCGGCAATGAGCAGAATGTATTCGCCGGATATTTTAAAAAATGCGGATTACTATTCCTTTTTTGTCAACCTGTGTCAGAAACAGGAGTATGTCATCGGCGGTCAGACGGAAAACGAGAGTTTTCTCGATGACATTTTAAGCGGCGCATTTGCAGACCGTGAACCGGTACATTTTACGATTACGCCAAAATCCGCAGGAGCGCAGGACGAACAGCCAATGGAACAGTCTGAACTGGTGTTTGAACGGAAGGGAACAAAGTAATGGAAAGCAGAAATATAGAAAAGGCACTGGAAATATCCGCAAAACTGGCGGCGGGGGAAACGGTAAGCGAGCAGGGGACAAATGCTGCCCTGTATCAGGAATACAGTACCAACCCGGAAGTGTATGATATGGTATTGTTGTCGTTAAAGAAAATGGAACTTTCGGTTTATGAATATAATAATTCGCTGTTTGCCGCGCCAAAAGCGCACGGCAGCCTGTTTGGCTACAGCAATGAAGCGCTGCGCCGGGAGCTGGGACTGCGTACCAACGGCGAACTCTATCTGGCGTATTTTATCATCTATAATATTATTATGGAGTTTTATACGGATACCATCAGTGCAACGTATGCCGAATTTGTCCGCGTGGAAGACATTGTCCGCAAGGTGGACGATACAACGGCAGGCATTGTGGATAAGAAAAACGGCTTTGTTTTAAGTGAAATTGAGGAAAACAGCTTCCGCAGCCTTGCGTTAAGCTGGGACAGCCTGCCGGCGGCAACCGTGGAATTGTCGGAATTAAGGGCGGCGAAGAATTCCAAGTCGGGTTTTGTAAAGCTGGTCTGCAACTTTTTAGTCAGCCAGCAGTTATTAAGTGACAATCAGGAGCGGTACTATCCGACAGACCGTTTCCGCGCAGTTGTTGAAAATTATTTTGACGAATCCAGAGGAAGAATCATGGAATTGTTAGACCAGTCAGGAGAGGAGAGGGACGAACATGCCGCAGATTAACAGAATCCGTGTAAACAATGTAAAATACAATTTCGGTACGCAGTATTACGATGACTTTATGATGCGTTTTCACTGCCGTAACACGATTTATGACCTTGCAAACGGCGGCGGAAAGAGTCTTTTAATGCTGCTGCTGCTTCAAAATGTGATTCCGAACTGTACGCTTGATGAAAAACAGCCGGTTGAAAAGCTGTTCCGTCCGGGCGGCGGCAATACAGTGATCCACTCATTGATTGAATGGAAGTTAGATACCACTAACAACGACGGCTATAAATATATGACAACGGGATTCTGCGCAAGAAAGGCAAAGGATACGGAAGCAGACGGCACGGAAGCGGACGGCATATCCGGGCGTTTTTCTGCGGCAGAAGAAGCACCGGCGGGACGTGACAATGCCAGCGTGGAATATTTTAACTATTGCATTTTTTACCGGGAGTTTGGTGAAAACGATATTAAAAATCTGCCGCTGACAAAAAACGGGGAGCGCATTACTTATAATGGTTTAAAGCAGTATCTGCGGGAGCTTGAACATAATGATTTCCACGTTTCGGTAAAAATATTTGACCGAAAGGGCGAATATCAGAGTTTTATCAGCAAGTATGGGCTGTATGAGAGCGAATGGGAAATTATCCGCGGCATCAATAAGACCGAAGGACATGTAAGAACATATTTTGAAACCAATTATAAGACAAGCCGTAAAGTTGTAGAGGATTTATTAATAGAAGAAATTATTCAGAAATCTTTCCACAATAAGCTGGCAGTGGGCAATGACGAAGGTCAGATGGCACAGACACTGCTTGATATTAAGGATACGCTTGCAAGACTGTCAAAGAAAAATGCACAGATTACCAATTATGATAAACAGATGGAGCTGCTCGATGCTTTTTCAGAGTATATTCTGGGATACCGCTCTTTATATGAAGAAAAGGGAAATCTGCGGGGACAGCTGTTAAAGCTGCTTATGCAGTGCAGACAAAATCTGTCGGGATACCGCGCGCAGGAAGAAAAGCAGAAGGACGAACTGCTTCATTTACAGGAAGAATTATTAAAACAGCAGCGCATGATCCAGACTGCAGAGGTGCTTACAGAACAGGCTTCCCTTGCGGGAATGGAAGAACTGATTGCTGCAAATGAGAAGAAGCGGGCATATTTTAAGGAACAGGAAGAACACTTAAAAAGGCAGATGGAAGAAACGGAAAGTCTGGTAGAATACCGCGAATATTTACAGTATCAGAAGCTCTACGATGAACTTTTGGCAGCCATTGCGGCAAACGGACAAACGGATGAAGAACTGACAAAACAGCTCTATGCACTGGCAGCGGTAATTGTGCCACAGCTTGTACAGAAAAAGAATGCTGCCGGTGAAGAATTGCAGAATGCAGAAACACAGTACCGGGCGTGTCAGAAAGAAGCGGCACAGGCAAAGGCAGATTATCAGGAATTACTGGGCGGGGCTGCGGCGGCAGAACAGATTGCAGTGCATATTGCCAAAGAGATTGAACAGGTAGAAAAAGAACTGGGTGCCTGTATGGAAAAGGCAGGAATCCTTGTGATGGAAAAGGCAGGCGAAGAATACAGTGCCTGCACACAGAAAATTAAAGAACAAGAAGAACAGCTTTTACAGACCGAGGGACAGCTTTTACAGGTGGAAGCACTGCTTTCAAAGGGCAGACAGCAGCAGGCATCCTGCCGTGCGCGGATTGAACTGCTGACAGAACAGTTAGGACAGGCGGAAACCAAAAAAGAACAGGAACAGAAAGAAAAGCAGCAGCTTTTACAGTTAAAGGCCGTCTATGGGGAACAGGATACCCGCCGGGCATGCCGCGTTGTATTGGATAACCACCGCAGACTGGAAGCGGAATGTGAGCAGCTTACCGCTGACTGTACGCAGCTTACGCAGTTCCTTGAAAATGTGAAGCACGGGATATTCAGTGCGGGCGGAAGACACCGGGAGAAGGTAAAAAGCTATCTTTCAGGACGGTATGGAGAAGATGTAAAAGAAGGAAGCGAGTGGCTTTCGGGGCTTTCGGAAGATGAAAGAAAACAGGTGCTTGCCGCATTCCCATATGCCGAGTATGCATTTATTGTTGAAAATGATTTTTCAAGAATCAAAGAAGACCCGGTGCTTGCGGACTTTGGCAGAAGTGCCTATGTGATTCCGGTATTGTCTGCACAGGCGGCAAAAGCGCAGCTTACGGCAGAAAATGAACAGTATGTTGTATATGCCAGAAAGGATATGGCATTTTTAAAGGATGAAAAGCTGCGCGGGCGGGAAGAAAAGCTGGCGCAGGAAGAACTGGCGGCGGCACAGGAAAAACTGGTCAGACTGACCGACAGAAAAGAAATTGTCTGGAATGACTATGTGCGCATACAGGAACTTTCAAAGCTGGAAGAAGAACCGGCAAAGAAAGAGTTTGAAGCGCTGTCTGTGCGTTTAGAGGAACTGCAAAAGGAAGCACAGCGTTTACAGGAAGAAATGGAACAGGAGGAAGCCCTGCGTAAAAAAGGCCGGGAGCGGAAAGCACAGGTGCAGGAAAAGCTGGCACAAAACCGGGAGCGGTATCCATACGTGCAAAAGTGCGCAAAACTGGCAGAGAGTCTTCTTGTACAGTACCGTGAAAAGCAGGAATACACGCAGAGGGCGGCAGATGCAAAGCAGGAACAGCTCTTAAAAGAGCAGGAAATGCAGGCGCAGGAAAAGGCAGAACAGACCGCCTTACAGCGCAAAAATGCACTGGCAGAAGAATATGACCGTCTGCAAAGCCGTCTTGACAAGCGTTATCAGGCATATATAAGCGTGGAAGCCGACGGCGGACAGTCCGCAGGAATTCATGTGCTGCAGTCAGCGGCGGATGGCAGTGCGGTAGCAGGGTTAGCGGATGCTGACGGACATGCGTTGTCATTAGAACAGCTGGAGAACCGCTTTGCGGGAGTGAAAAAGGCATTGGATGAAAAAAATGCCGATGTGCATGATAAAGAAGAATTATTAAGACATTACCGTGCGGCAATGGGAAAATGCAGTACGGCAATTGCACGCCGCCATTTTACAATGGAAGAACTTGCAGCAAAAGAGGCACAGGGAGAAGCTGTCCCAAATCCGGATGATGCGCTCCGTGCGCTTGAGCAGGAACGTGAGCAGGCGGTACAGCAGGAAAAAGCGGCAGCAGAAGAACTGGAAGCGCAGAATGCATTAATGAACCGTCTGCAGGGAAGTATTGCGCACGGAAAGAGCCAGATTGAAGAAAAGTACGGTGCTTTTGAAGCGTTTGACTGTGATAACCCGGAGCAGTTCATTGTACAGCATAAAAATTATAAGGACAGCATTGCAGGACAGATCAAAGAACTGGAAAAAGAGCAGAAACGCCAGACAGAAAAAATGCAGGATTTCCTCGTAATGGAAAAGGATTTGTCAAGAATTGTTGCCAAAGCGGGCATTGAAGTGCCGGAAGCGTCAGAAACGGAAAATGCAGATACCATGGCAGGACAGCCGGAGGATACAGACATAAATGTAGCAGATTTTTCAGGCTATGAAACGGTACAGAAAGAATTTGAAAAGCTGTGTGCGCTTGAGGTGCGCAAGCTGGAAGAATTTTTAAAGAAAAAGGATAAGCTGACGGAAGAACTGACGGCATGTGATGCAAAAGAACTGGCATTGGAGATTAAAATGTCGGTTCATGTGCCAAAGGACATTGAAGCCGTGAAGCAGTTAAAGTCCAGACTTTCCGAAACCAATACGCTGATTGCACTGGAAAAAGAGCGCGTATCCAAAGGGATTTCCGATATGGAGCGTATCAAGGATAACTTTGAAAACCGGTGTGTCCAGATTTGCTGTAATATCAAGACGGAACTTGACCGCCTGCCAAAGCTTTCAAGCATTACGATGGATAATGAGGTTATTTCTATTATCGGGCTGTCCGTACCGTATGCCAAGGAATCCGATTATAAGGAAAGAATGGCGGCATACATTGACGAAACGGTCCTGATGGCGGAAAGCTTTGACAATACACAGGAGCGGTTAAAATATATCCGCAACCGGTTAAGCTGGAAACGCCTTTTTGCCGTGATTGTAACCGATATGAACGCCATCCGCGTAAGTCTTTATAAAAGAGAGCGCATGAAAGACCAGAGCCGGTATCTGCGCTATGAAGAAGCAGTGGGTTCAACCGGACAGTCACAGGGTATTTATATTCAGTTTTTAATTGCGGTAATTCATTATATTTCAAGTATCAATGCGCCGGCAGACAGTGCGGGTGTACTGGGCAAGACCATTTTTATTGATAATCCGTTCGGTGCGGCAAAGGATATTTATATCTGGGAGCCGATTTTTAAGCTGTTAAAGACCAACCACGTGCAGCTCATTGTTCCGGCACGAGGTGCAACCCCGGCGATTACGGGAAGATTTGATGTCAATTACATTTTAGGACAGAAGCTTGTACATAACCGGCAGCAGACGGTTGTTGTCGATTACTACAGTCGTACAAAAAATGAGGAACTTGAATATACGCGCATGGATTATGAGCAGGCAGTATTCGACTTCACACTATAGGCAAGAAACGCCTCAACGTTGGCATTTCTTTTTAAAAGAGTTTACAAGAATACTGCGCTGTGATAAACTTGAATAGAATATGTTTAAATCATTTATTTGATATATACAGTAAAGGTGGCGTTTGTTTTGGATAAGTATGAATTTAATATAAAACTAGATCAAATTAAAAAGCTTGCTGCCAAGAAGTCATTTCAGGAGGCGGCAGCGATTGCCAAGGAAATGAACTGGCAGAAGGTGAAGGACTGGTCCACGCTGGCAACTGTTATTAACGTACAGGAAGCGGCAGGGGATTATCTGGAAGCAAGAGATATGGCAATTCTTGCATACAACAGAAATTTAGGCGGCAGAAAGCTGGTTTATAAGCTGGCGGAGCTGCTCATTAAGCTGGAAGATTTTGAAACGGCAGAGGAACTTTATGAAGAATATGAAAAGATGTCACCGCATGATGTCAATCGTTTTCTTTTGTATTTTGATTTAAGAAAGGCACAGAATGCCTCGGATAATGAACTTGTAGAAATCTTAGAGGACTACAAAGAGCATGAAATTGATGAAAAGTATATGTTTGAACTGGCAAAGTTATATGCCAAAACAGGCAGAAAAGAAGAATGTATCAAGACCTGTGATGATATTGTACTGTGGTTTCAGGACGGACAGTATGTGGAGAAGGCGATTCAGTTAAAGCAGGAATTTGGCGTTGAACTGACCAATACACAGAAAAAAATCTTAAAGGATATTAAGAATCAGAAGCAGGATATAGAAGCAACCAGAGAAATCATGTTTGAGGAACAAAAGCAGCTTGCGGCAATCCAGAGCGATGAAATTGAAGAAGCGGTGGAAGAAGCAGAAAGTGATGCGGACGATGATATTATTCTGCCGGAAGACGATGAAAGTACCCGTGGCATTAAATCTTTCTTTAAGAAGGCATTTCATTCGCGGGCGCAGTCAGAAGAAGATATGCGCGAAATAGGCTATGAAGATGATGACGAATCCGATGATTCCGATACATATGAGAACACCGGTGCGCAGGATACAGAAAAAACACCGGAAGAATCGGTATTTTCAGCGGAAGAATTTGTAAAAGAAAAGACAGTGACGGATACCGCACCAAAAGCAGAAAAAAAGGAAGCTGATACAACGGTGGATTTGTCTGAAAGTATTGACAAGGCATCCTCATCTTTACGTGAACTGATAGAAGATGCAAAGAAGAAACTGGAAGACAGCTGCGGCGATTTATCAGGTAAAGAGGATTCATTCCGGCAGAAGGCTGTAAATACGGTCAAAGAACCGGCAGATGAAGTAGAGATTAAAGTGGACATTCCGGCATATAACAATCCGTATGATACACAAAATTTACAGGCGGCACTCGCTAAAAATTTAAGTGAATTCATGGAGGAAGAAAAAGCAGAGGCAGAGGCACTGCGTCCTCAGCCGGCGAAGCAGGAAGAAACGGCCGGTGAAAGTCAGGAAGATGAACAGATTGAAGGTCAGTTAAGCCTTGCAGACTGGTTAGAAGCGGTCCGTGAAGAAAAATACGGAAAGCAGAATACAAGGGAATTCTCAAAGACAGAGTTGGAAAAGATGTTAGATGAGAAGGACGAAAAGAGTGCGGCATACGAGCGCATTATGGTTGAGCAGAAAGCAGCGGCACAGGCAGCAGGCAAAGCCTTTGATGAAAAAGAAGCAAGCCGCCATGCACACGCACAGGTGATGTTACAGGCAGCAAAGACCGATCTTGCAATCCGCACCGGAAAAGCAACCGTACACTTAGAAGAAGCAGCAGCACAGGATGTCCGTCGTCAGCAGGCAGAGGAAGAAGCAAGAAGAAAAGCGGAGGCCGAAGTACAGATTCAGAGGCGCATGGAAGAAGCCCAGAAAGCAAGAGCCGAGGCAGAAGCCAGACGGTTAGCCGAAGCACAGCGTGCAGCTGAAGAAGCCAAGCGGGAAGCTGCAAAGAAAGCCGAAGCACAGCGTATAGCCGAACAGGAAGCAGCGCAGCAGGCAGAAGCCCAGCGGTTGGCGGAAGAAGCAGCACAAAGAGAACAGGCACAGCGTGCGGCAGAGCAGGAAGCGGCACAAAGACAGCGGGCGGCTGTCAGTGAGGAAGTTTCATTAAATACACAGCAGCTTCCGCCGATGGAAGACCATCTTTCCGATATGAATCCGCTGGAAGCAATCAGCAGTGCAAAGCTTGCCAGTGCCGTACAGCAGGAGAAAGTTTACACCGGCATGGGCGAAGGCACGGAAATTGATGAAGAAAAGAAGTTAAGCGGAGAACTTGCAAAGATTTTCAGAAAATACCGTGAAATGCCGGGACTGGAAAGCCAGCTGGCAGCATATTTTGAAAGCCTTGAACAGGAAATGGCGATTTCAACGTCGCAGGTCGGCAATATTATCATTTCCGGTAATTCAAGCTCAGATAAGTCTGATCTTGCAAGAGCCATTGTGCGTGCGGTGAATTACCTGTATCCGGAACACACACGTAAGATTGCAAAGACGACCGGTGACAGTATCAATAACCGTGGACTGGCAAAGGCGATGAATAAGTTAAAAGGCACCGCACTGATTGTTGAAGGTGCGGGGGCAATCCAGCCGAAGCGTATGAGTGAAATGCTGGAATGTCTGGAACAGGATACGGAACGTATGATTGTTATTCTGGAGGATTCGGATGCAGAAATGAATGTACTGCTCAATTTCAATCCGGAAATGACACAGAAGTTTAATCATCGCATCGTGTTAAAACAGTACACGGTCAATGAACTGGTTGAAATGGCAAGAAAATTTGCAAGAAAACGCCAGTATGAAGTCAGTGATGATGCGCTGCTGGAACTTTATTTAAAGATTGATAAATTACGTAATAATGTAGATAATATCCGTATGGATGATATTAAGGAAATTATCAATCACGCAATTGTAAAAGCAGAAAAACGCGGCTCAAAAAGATTCTTTGGCGGTTTAAAGAGAAAACGCGGCGAAAACGGAGATGTTACCATCCTTGTTGAAGCAGATTTTAAAGATTGATAAAAAAAATAAAAATGCCGGTACAGGCAGCACAATAAGAAATGGAGGAAATGAATCATTATGAAGAACATAGAGGAACTGTCAGTAAATACAATCCGTGTGTTATCAGCAGAAGCGATTCAGAAAGCAAAATCAGGACATCCGGGACTGCCGCTTGGCGCAGCACCGATGGCATATGAATTATGGACAAACCATATGAACCACAATCCGGCAGACCCGGAATGGGCAAACAGAGATCGTTTTGTACTCTCAGGAGGACACGGCTCGATGCTGTTATATTCTTTATTACATTTGTTTGGCTACGGAAATCTTTCTATGGAAGACTTAAAGAATTTCAGACAGCTGGGTTCATTGACACCGGGACATCCGGAATACGGTCATACCGTTGGTATTGAAGCAACGACAGGCCCGCTTGGACAGGGTATGGCAATGGCAGTCGGTATGGCAATGGCAGAAGCACATCTTGCTGCTGTATTTAACAAAGACGGTTACGATATTGTAGACCACTATACTTATGTACTTGGCGGTGACGGCTGTATGATGGAAGGTATTTCATCAGAAGCATTTTCACTCGCAGGAACATTAGGACTGCATAAGCTGATTGTATTTTATGATTCCAACAACATTTCTATTGAAGGAAGCACTGATATTGCATTTACGGAAGACGTAACAAAGCGTTTTGAAGCATTCGGCTTCCAGACACTTGAAGTTAAAGACGGCAACAATCTTGCAGAAATTGCTGCAGCGATTGAAGCGGCAAAAGCAGATACAACCCGTCCGACAATGATTAAGGTCAATACGGTGATCGGCTATGGCTGTCCTGCAAAGCAGGGTAAGGCAAGCGCACACGGTGAACCGCTCGGTGAAGAAAATGTTGCGGCTTTAAAGGAATATTTAGAGTGGCCTTGCAAGGAAGCATTTACTGTTCCGCAGGAAGTATATGATCATTTCAACGAAATTGCCAGGAAGAAAGCAGCAGTTGAAGATGAATGGAATGTATTATTTGAAAAGTACAGAAAAGAATATCCGGATATGGCAGAAAAATGGGATGCTTATTACAACGGATATGATTTATCAAAGCTGTTTGATTCAGAAGATTACTGGAAGAAAGCAGAAAAACCGGAAGCGACCAGAAGCACATCCGGCAGCATTTTAAATGAAATTAAACAGCTCATGCCAAACCTGATTGGCGGTTCAGCCGACCTTGCACCGTCCAATAAGACAAACATGAAGGATGCCGGTGATTTTTCAAAAGACAATTATGCAGGCACCAATCTGCATTTCGGTGTCAGGGAACAGGCGATGGCGGCAATCGGCAACGGACTTGCACTGCATGGCGGATTAAAGGCATTTGTAGCGACATTCTTTGTATTCAGTGATTATACAAAGCCAATGGCAAGACTGTCCGCATTAATGAATCTGCCGCTGACATTTATCTTTACACATGATAGCATCGGTGTCGGAGAAGACGGACCGACACACGAACCGGTTGAACAGCTTGCGGCATTCCGCTCCCTGCCAAATTTCTGTGTATACAGACCGTGTGACAGAACAGAAACCGCAGCGGCATGGTACCGTGCAGTTACTTCAAAAGACCAGCCGACAGCACTTGTGCTGACAAGACAGAATCTTTCACAGATGCAGGGTTCTTCAAAGGAAGCGTTAAAGGGTGGCTATATCTTAGAGGATTCTAAGAAGGAAGTGCCGGATGCCATCATTATTGCCAGTGGTTCGGAAGTAGAACTGGCAGTTAATGCAAAGGCAGAGCTTGCAAAAGACGGCGTGGACGTGCGTGTTGTCAGTATGCCGAGTATGGAAGCATTTGAAGAACAGACAGCAGAATACAAGGAATCCGTTCTTCCGAAGGCATGCCGGAAGAGAGTTGCGGTCGAAGCGCTTTCAGACTTCGGCTGGTACCGTTACGTGGGCTTAGACGGCAAAGTAGTTTCCATGACAGGCTTTGGCGCATCCGGTCCTGCGGCATCACTGTTTGAAAAATTCGGATTTACAACAGAAAATGTTGTAGCGGCTGTAAAATCTGTTTTATAAAAGTATTGAAAAATTTATGTAAAACATACAAAAAATTCAAAAAAAACACTTGCAATTCACAGCAGATAATACTATAATAAACTCAAGATTGTTGAAAAATTAACAAAGTCCTGCGGGGACATTCAACAAAATACATAGTATATGGAGGATTTTGAGTTATGACACGTTTTACATTACCAAGAGACTTATATCACGGAAAAGGATCATTAGAGGCATTAAAGACACTGGAAGGTAAGAAAGCCATTATCTGTGTAGGCGGCGGTTCTATGAAGCGCAACGGCTTCTTACAGAAGGCAGAAGACTACTTAAAAGAAGCAGGAATGGAAGTAAAACTGTTTGAGGGCATCGAATCCGACCCGTCAGTAGACACTGTCATGAAGGGTGCTAAGGTTATGGAAGAATACGGACCGGACTGGATTGTAGCGATTGGCGGCGGTTCTCCGATTGATGCAGCAAAGGCAATGTGGGTAAAATATGAATATCCTGACATTACATTTGAAGAAATGTGCAAGGTATTCGGTATGCCGAAGCTTCGTAAAAAAGCACATTTCTGTGCAGTATCTTCTACATCCGGTACAGCAACGGAAGTTACGGCATTCTCAGTTATCACAGATTACGAAAAAGGTATTAAGTATCCGCTGGCTGATTTTGAAATCACACCGGATGTTGCAATCGTAGACCCTGAACTGGCTGAAACAATGCCTGTAAAGCTGGTAGCCCATACAGGTATGGATGCAATGACACATGCCATTGAAGCGTATGTATCAACCGCAAACTGCGATTATACAGACCCACTGGCACTTCATGCAATTAAGATGATTCATGAAACACTGATTAAGTCATACAACGGAGATATGGCAGCCCGTGATTCTATGCACAACGCACAGTGTCTTGCAGGTATGGCATTCTCCAACGCATTACTCGGTATCGTTCATTCAATGGCACATAAGACCGGTGCTGCATTTGAAGGCGGACATATTATCCACGGTGCTGCCAATGCAATGTATCTGCCAAAGGTTATCAAATACAATGCCAAGAATGAGGAAGCTGCCAAGAGATATGCAGAAATTGCAGATTTCATTCACTTAGGCGGTAATACAACAGAAGAAAAGATTGATAAACTCATCGAACTGCTCCGCAAGATGAATGATGAACTCAATATCCCGCACTGCATCAAGCATTATGGTGAAGGCGGACTTCCGGCAGAAGAAGGTATTGTACCGGAAGATGAGTTCTTAAAGAAGCTTCCTGAAATTGCAGCAAACGCAATTCTTGATGCCTGTACAGGTTCTAATCCTCGTCAGCCAAATCAGGAAGAAATGGAGAAATTACTGAAGTGCTGCTATTATGACACAGAAGTAGATTTCTAATCAATAAGCTTATAACGGAAAAATAAATTTTCCATTTTACGTTTCTCCTTTCATAAATGCCGTATTTTTCATAGAATATATGAAAATACGGCATTTTTTTTGCAACTATATCATGTCCGGTTTCGTATAAAGAATAAGAGGAGGTGGCAGGAAGTGTTTGAAACAGATGAAACGCTTATCAGGCGCATATTACAGGGGAAAGACCGTGAGGCAGGTGAACTGCTGGTTGAACGGCATTATAAAAGAATATATAAAGAGATTTACTTAAAAACTTCAGATGAGGAGCTTGCAAAAGACCTTACGCAGGAAGCATTTATACAGATATTAAAAAATCTATATCAGTTTGACAGTAAAAAGGCGTCCTTTAAGACGTGGATTACAAGAATTGCCTGCAATAAAGTGATTGATTACATGAGAAGCCGCCAGCACCATGAAATGCTTATGACTGAAATTTTGGACGATTATGATAAAGAAGATGCGCACAATCTTGAGGAACGTGTGACAAACCGCATGGCAACACAGCGGGTAGAGCAATTACTTGAAAAAGAGGAAGTACAAAACCAGAAGATATTTAACCTGAAAGCACAGCAGGGTTACACATTTGAAGAAGTCAGTACGATTACGGGGGTAACAAAAACTGCTGTAAAAAACCGCTATTACTCCATGGTGAGAAAGATGAGAAAGGAGCTGAGTGATTATGAGTAGGATTAAATATCCGGGTGAACAGGAAATGAAGCGCCAGATTCAGGTGATTTTGGATGAGTCCGGCATGTTTGAAGATGACGAAAAAAGTCAGGGTTATACAGAGTGTGTGCAGGTGAAGAAACGTCCGGCGGTAAAGACGGCGATTTTATTTCCCCTGGCAGCCGCGGCGGTAATGTTTCTTGTTGTCACTGCGGCAGGACTGATACCGCAGCATACAAATTCCAGGGTCGAACCGATGACAAATGTGCTGACGGATGATACAATAAGATCAGTATCAAAAACACAGCTAAGCGACGATATTACGGTTCAGATTTGTACAGACTGTTCTTATCTGCCATTAAAAGCATCCGGGTCAGACAGCGTATCGGACAGACAGATACAGTTTAGTTATACGTATCCGAAAATTTATTATCAGGGAACAGAGGTGGAGTCTGTTACGCGCTATTACGAGGACAGAATCGAACAGTTAAAAACACAGGCGCAGACACAGTTTAAGAATGTTGCCTTTGTAAAGGATTTGGATATTCCGGTAAAGATTTCATATCATTGTTCGGCATTAAACGATGTGACCGCACCGGAAAATAATCTGGTGTCAATTTATGAAAATTATTCGGAGAGTTATACAGCATACGATAAAGATGGGGCGTATGTTACGGTAATGACCAATGCTGTTTATGGTGGAAATTTTAATGCAAAGACAGGAAAGAAGCTCTCTTTAAATGAACTTTTTGAAGAAAATGACTTGTCAGGGCTGGAAAAAGAATGGATCGGTATCGGACAGACAGAACAGGAATTACAGACGATTGCAGATACGGATGCATGGTATTTATCGCAGGACGGACTGGCACTGTGTATCAACGGCTGTGAAAACGATTATGAGAATAACGCAGGAAAGCTGCGGTATCACAATGTTTCATGCAAAACAAATGTCGTGGCTTATGACACGCTTTCCGGATTAAAGAAAGGCTAAAAATCCACAGGCAGAATGAATACAGGAAGATACGGCAGAATGTGAGGAGAGTATGCCAAACGAGATGGAAGAATTAGAATTTTATTTAAAAAAGGCAAAACAGGTTGTATATGAAGTCAAAAAGACAGTTGTCGGCAAAGATGAGGCTATCTGCAAACTGCTGATGGCAATCTTAGCAAAGGGACATATTCTGATTGAAGATATTCCGGGGGTCGGAAAGACAACGATGGCGCTGGCATTTTCAAAGGCACTGGGACTGGAATGTAACCGGCTGCAGTTTACACCGGATATTATGCCGTCGGATCTGACGGGATTTAACTTATACAACCGTCAGACAGGGCAGTTTGAGTACAAGCCGGGGGCTGTGCTGTGCAATATTTTACTGGCAGATGAAATTAACAGAACCTCGCCAAAGACCCAGTCTGCGCTGTTAGAGGTGATGGAGGAGCGCAGGGTGACGGTGGACAGCCAGAGCATTGAGCTGCCAAAGCCGTTTATGGTCATGGCAACACAGAATCCATTTGGTTCAATCGGAACACAGAAACTTCCGGAATCCCAGCTTGACCGTTTTATGATTCAGATATCACTGGGATATCCGACCGTGGAAGATGAAATTGCCATTTTAAAAAATAAGACAAACGGCAGTCCGAAAATTATTTCGGAAAAGGTGCTGACAGCAGAAGAATTAATGGCAATGCAGGCTTATGTGGAACAAATCTATGTCGATGACAGGGTTTATGATTATGTGGCGCGGATTGCAAAGGCAACGAGAAACAGCCCGGAGATTTTACAGGGCATCAGTCCGAGAGGAAGTATCGCGGTGCTTGCGATTGCCAAGGCAGAAGCGTTCTTACGCGGACATACTTATGTGCTGCCGTCGGATATCCAGTATGTATTAATGGATGCTGCGGCACACCGTATTATTGTGGATAACGGATTGAGAAATGGAAATGTGACGGCAGAAACGGCATTAAAAAATGTGCTTGAAACCGTTTCCGTGCCGAAACTGGATGTGAAAAGGGTCGTTTAAATGAGAAAAAAAAGACTTTTGTATATCGTCTGTCTGCTGGGGGTATTCTGGCTGAATGTCATCTATGTCGAATACCAGTTCTTTCTGCTGCTGGTACTGCTGATTGTTGTTCCGGCGATTTCCGGGGTGCTGTTTGAACTGGCGGCAAACGGATTAAAGCTGTATCTGAACATTCCACAGAAGGAAGTGCATCCCGGACAGCTGGTGACAGTGTGCATTAAGGCCGTAAACCGCCATGTGATATTTTTAGGGAAACAGCAGTTTCAGATTGGCGTGGCCTATCTGAATACTCCGGGAAATGAAAAGGAAATGCTGCAATGTGACGGAGTTACGGAAAAAGTACAGCAGACAATGGCGGAATTTAGTCCAAAGCACTGCGGCATCGCACAAATTGACATTGAAAAAGTATTTTTGCAGGATTATCTGGGGCTGATTGGTACACAAAAGAATTTTCGCGGAAGCTGCCAGCTTGCCGTACTGCCGGAGCCGGTTTTATCCACGCGGATCAGGACGGGGATGGAAAAACAGCAGGAATACCGCTATTCAGCGGTAGCAGATGACGATTCGGATATTCTGGATTTGCGGGCGTTCCGTCCGGGTGATAATTTAAACCATATCCACTGGAATTTAAGCCTTCGTACAGATGATTTGATTGTGCGGCAGTATGGAGAACAGATTGATGTAAAAAAAGTGATTCTTGTGGATTTAAGCATTTTGAACACAGCGCAGTACAGGAGCCGGATGGATGCAGTCTATACAGCAGTGGCTTCCATTGCCAATTTATACGTTGAAAATGAGGTGAATACGCTGATTCTTGCATGGAACGGACAGAAACAAAGTGCAGAGTATCTGGAAGTCCATGACCGGACAGAATTAAACCGTGCCATGATACGGCTGATGCAGATTCCATGCAGCAGCAGGGCAGGAGAGCATGCAGCAGCGGTATATTTAAAGGACATTGAAGCACAGGGACAGCAGGCATTATTTGTGACGGCAGGAAGCTATGAGAATAACAAAGTAAGAATTGTCAATGTGGAAAAGATACAGTTACAGGAACTGATCGATGAACTTTGGGAAAAGATATAAGGGACAGAAATTAGAAACAAGGGGTAAGACAGCATGGAAGAAAATCGTGAAATCAGTTACATCGTAAGAATGCTTCTTACAACAATCGGATCATATGGAATTATAAGGGTGCTGACTTCATGCGCCCTTTTTCAAGTGTCGGATATGGCAGTGATTTTTGGAATTCTGGCGGCTGCTGTTATTTGTGTGTACGGACTGTACGGCAGGAAAAAGCAATTTTTAACCGTGACGGGAATTATATTTGCCGGATTGTCCGTTTTGAGTTTTGGCATTTTAAGAGCCGGATTCTGCCACATTTATAATGACTGTATGACAGCCCTTGAAAAGCCATACGGACTGAGTCTTGGCAGAATTGCCGTAAAGGAAACGGCGGCGCGGCCGATGCAGGAAACAATAGCGGTGTTGTTTATTGCAGTTCTTGTGACATTTGCAGCAGCAGTTATTGTGATTTACCTGCACAGTATGCTGGGGACACTGCTTTCTATTCTGCCGCTGCTTATTTTATTCGTATCGCTGGGAGCAGTCCCGGACAGCTGTACATTTTTTCTGTGTATCAGCTACGTGCTTGGTGTTTCGGCTTTGCAGGGGCAAAAAGGCGGGGAACAGCAGTCACTGATGGTTTTGTTTTTATGTCTGATTGCACTGACGGTTTCGGTTATTGTGCGCCCGCCGGTAAACTATGAACGGTTTCAGGTATTTCAGGTGTTAAATGAAGAAGCGAAAAACCGTTTTTCATGGGTCGGCGGAGATTTAGAAACAGATGTTGACCTTGCAAACGGTGGAATTAATAACGGGGAACTGGGGAAAATTGATGGTATCCGCTACAGCAACCAGACCCTGCTGACAGTGACTACGCAAAGTACCGGGAAAAATCAGTATTTTCCGAGGTTTATCGGGCTGGATTATGATACAGGCCGGTGGTCAGAGCTGCTAAGCAGTACACTAAAAAACGATCAGAAGGAAAATCTTGTGGATTATATGGATACACAGGCGCAGGCGCAGCAGTATATTGAAAATACAGTGGGCAGTTATTACCAGATGATAAAAAAAGTACCATATATTCTCCGGTATACGGATGGAACGACACAGAACGGAACCAATGTCATTGCCGGTGTGAATAGTTACAGTGCTTTTAATAATCTTTTGGAGTATCTGCGGTATGAGTATCTTGGCGGTGGTGCGCCTTTGTATAAAAATATGGTTTCTTATCAGAATCTGGTAAAAAATAATTATCTTGATGTGCCGTATGATGTACGGGAAGTGATTGAAAATCTGCTCGGAGAAACCAGCGTTACAACGACGGAACAAAAAGAAAATTATATTAAATATGTAAAAGATTATCTTTCACAAAACTATACTTACAATATGTTTCCGGGGAAAGTGCCGGAAAATGAAGATTTTGTAAAATATTTTCTGACAGAAAGCAAAGAGGGATATTGTACATATTTTGCAACGGCGGCAGTACTGATGTACCGCTGTGCAGGAATTCCGGCAAGATATGTCGAAGGATATGTGGCGGCAGATGATACTATAAAGTCGGGAGTTCCGATACAGACGACACAGACAAGAAAGACATCGGACAATGTGCAGACGGAAGAAAATGTTGTTGAATATCAGGTGGATTTAAAGGACAATGCGGCACATGCATGGGCAGAAGTCTATATGGACGGTTACGGCTGGGTTACGGTGGAAGTGACACCGCAGGCATCGGCGCAGGGCAGTACCGGTGCAGCCACAGAAGCAGGCGCATCATCCGGGGAAGGACAGAATATACAGCAGGAATTACAGACAGAAAGCCCGTCAGAAGTTTCCACAGACGGACAGGAACTGACACAGGATGCAGCCGGACAGCCGTTGGAACAGCAGACAGATTCAGTTCCGGAAATTTCACAGGGTGCAGCCGGAGAGGCAGATAACACGGCACAGGATGACAGCAGTGCAGGTAGTACGGATGTGGGGAAGGCGCAGACAGAATCTGCTTTTACACGGCTTGTAAAACAGTATCCGCTGCTTTGGATTCCAATCGGACTGATATTGCTGTTTACAGTAATGTCTGCTATAATTCTGATACGGTATTTTACTGTCAGACAGATGCGCACAGCAAAGAAAAGAAAGACAGATATTAAGAGTATGGTACAGGAAGAACGGCGGGAAATGGTGATGGAGGCTTACCGTAGTTTTGAAAAAATGCTTGCGGCAGCGGGATATGGCAGAACAAGCGGTCTGGAGTACGAAGCGTATGCGGGCTATCTGACCGAGGCGTCGGAAATTTTTAAGGAAAATCATATCAAACGGATTTTTGATCTGGTACTGCGGTGTTCATTTTCCGAAATACCGGTCAGTGAGCAGGAGTACCGCGGGTACCGCAGGGATATGCAGAATATCCGCAATGCCATAGAACAAAAGCTTGGGTTTTGGGAAAGACTGTATTTTAAGTATATACGGTTGTTTTAAATAAGGAGAGGTATGTTTGATTTAGAAGATGAGTTAAAGAAACTCCCGGCAAAGCCGGGAGTTTATATTATGCATGACAATACGGATACGATTATTTATGTGGGAAAAGCTGTGAGCCTGAAAAACAGGGTGCGGCAGTATTTTCAAAGCAGCCGGAATCATTCGTCCAAAATAAAGAAAATGGTTTCGCACATCGCTTATTTTGAGTATATTATTACAGATTCCGAACTGGAAGCGCTGGTTTTGGAGTGCAACCTGATTAAGGAACACCGCCCGAAGTATAATACGATGTTAAAGGACGATAAAACCTATCCATTTATCAAAGTCACGACAGGTGAAGCGTATCCGAGAGTTTTATTTTCAAGGGATATGAAGCATGGCGCGGGCAGATACTTTGGCCCGTATACTTCGGCAGGGGCGGTCAAGGACACGATTGAACTGCTCTGCAAGCTCTATAAAATCAGAACGTGCAGCCGCAATCTGCCAAAAGATGAGGGGAAACAGCGCCCATGCCTGAATTACCATATCGGGCAGTGCAGTGCGCCGTGCCAGGGATACATTTCTGAAATCGAATACAGAAAAAACGTAGATAGTGTGCTGGAATTTTTAAACGGCAATTATGATAAAATTTTAAAACAGCTGACGGCGCAGATGAATGACTGCGCGGAAAAACTCGAATATGAAGAAGCGGCGCGCTTCCGGGATTTAATCCAAAGTGTTAAGCAGGTGGCACAGAAGCAGAAAATTACGGCAGATGACGAAACTGACCGTGACGTGGTGGCGTGTGCAAGTGACGGCACGGATGCGGTGGTACAGATTTTTTATATCCGCAGCGGAAAGCTTCTCGGCAGGGATCATTTTCATATGAGCGTGGCGGAAGGTGATACCAGAAGTGATATTATCAGCGGATTTTTAAAGCAGTATTACGGCGGGACACCCTATATTCCAAATGTAGTAATGCTACAGGAAGAAATTGAAGATGCGCAGATTATCAGCGAGTGGCTCGGCAGTATGAAAAAGCGCAAGGTGTCTGTTGTGACACCGAAAAAAGGCACAAAGGAAAAACTCGTGGAGCTGGCATATAAAAATGCACAGATGGTGCTGCTTCAGGATACGGAAAAGATTAAACGGGAAGAACAGCGGACGGTCGGTGCAATGCAGGAAATCGCAGACTGGCTTTCCCTGCCGCATCTGGTACGCGCGGAAGCTTATGATATTTCCAACACCAGCGGTATTGAATCCGTTGGTTCAATGGTTGTTTTTGAAAACGGACGGCCAAAGAAAAATGATTACAGAAAATTTAAGATAAAAACGGTGAAAGGACCGGACGATTATAAAAGTATGCGCGAAGTACTGACAAGGCGTTTTCTGCGCGGAAAAGAGCAGTCGGAAGGATTTGCGGTATACCCGGATATTATCATGATGGATGGCGGCAGAGGACAGGTCAATATTGCACTGGAGGTTTTAAAGGAGCTGGATTTACACATTCCGGTGTGCGGCATGGTCAAAGACGACAATCACAGAACCCGCGGACTCTACTATAATAATATAGAAATTCCAATTGACAGGAACAGTGAAGGGTTTAAGCTGATTACAAGGATTCAGGACGAAGCACACCGTTTTGCCATTACGTATCACAGAAGCCTGCGAAGCAAGGCACAGGTTCATTCGGTATTAGACGGTATTGACGGTATTGGTCCGGCAAGAAGAAAGGCACTGATGAAGCATTTCTTAGACATTGAAAAAATCCGCACGGCACCGGTGGAGGAGCTGATGAAGGTGGACGGCATTACGGAAAAGGTGGCAGAAAATATTTATGCGTTTTTCCATTAAAAACCCATAATTGACCGCGTACTATACGGTGTGATAAAATAAAAATACTAAAAAGTCAGCGTAAAGAGTGCGACAAAGTCGCTCAGAAATAAGAGGATAGTGTGAAAAATCCTTAAATCAAAGATTTTTCACACAACAGAATTTGTGCCGCAGGCGTCATGAATTCTGTTTATATCGCAGGACTGAATAATCAGTCCGCGATTCCTCCGGCATTAAAAATGCCTGCGGAAAGAGGAGTAGTATGAATGGAAGCGAAAGAGTGAAGCTGTCTAAAGTCGTTGAGAAGATGCAGCTTGAGAACATGACACCACAGATTGATATTTCAGGAACATGGCTTCATATTCCGGAGGTCAACAGACCGGCATTGCAGTTGACCGGGTTTTATAACCAGTTTGATAATGACCGGTTACAGATTATCGGAAATGTAGAATATTCATATTTAAAAAGCCTTTCGGAAACAGAGCGGTATGAGCGGTATATGCAGCTGCTTTCAAGCAATATTCCGTGTCTGGTATTTTGCCGCGGATTAGAGCCGGAACCGAAAATTTTAGAGCTTGCGGTGAAATGCCAGATACCGATTTTTAAATCACAGGAAGCGACCTCTTCCTTTATGGCAGAGGTTATCGGCTGGTTAAAGGTACAGCTTGCACCGTGTATTGTTATTCACGGGGTGTTGGTTGATGTATATGGTGTCGGTGTGTTAATTACCGGTGAAAGTGGTATCGGTAAGAGTGAAGCGGCATTGGAACTCATTAAAAGAGGACACCGTCTTGTAACCGATGATGCAGTAGAAATCCGCAAAGTCAGCAACGAAACGCTGGTCGGTTCTGCGCCGGGTGTCACAAAGTATTTTATTGAACTGCGTGGTATCGGCATTATTGATGTTAAGACCCTGTTTGGTGTAGAAAGCGTTAAAGAAACCCAGCAGATTGATATGGTTATGCAGTTAGAAGACTGGAATAAAGACAGGGAATACGACAGACTGGGTCTGGAGGAAGAATATACAGAATACCTTGGCAATAAAGTGGTATGCCACGCACTGCCGGTACGTCCGGGACGAAATCTTGCGGTTATTGTAGAAGCGGCTGCGGTCAACCACAGACAGAAAAAAATGGGTTATAATGCGGCGAAGGAATTATACCGCAGAGTACAGGAAAATCTCATGCGGGGAGATGATGATGATGAATAAAGTTCTTTTTGGCATTGATATCGGCGGTACAACTGTAAAATGTGGATTATTTACACTGAATGGGGAACTGCTTGAAAAGTCAGAAATTCCAACGGATAAGCAGGATAACGGAAGCCGGATTCTGTCTGATGTGGCAGCACATATACGGAATATATTGGAAAAAAGGCACCTGACAATCTCAGATGTGGCGGGTGTCGGTATCGGTGTGCCGGGTGCGGTGACACCGGACGGCATTGTTAATAAATGTGTTAATTTAGGCTGGGATATCAAAGATGTTGCAAAAGAAATGCAGACATTTCTGCCGGTCTTTGTAAAAGTGGGAAATGATGCCAACATGGCGGCACTCGGTGAATTCTGGAAGGGCAGTGCGAAAGGCTATCAGAGCGTTATGCTGGTAACGGTAGGAACCGGTGTCGGCGGCGGGCTGATTATAGACGGAAAGCCGGTTGCCGGTGTACATGGTGCGGCGGCGGAAATCGGGCATCTGCCGATTGTGGAAGGCGAACAGGAAGCCTGCAACTGTGGGAAAAAAGGCTGTCTGGAGCAGGCAGCTTCCGCGACAGGCATTGTACGTGTTGCAAAGCGGATTCTGGCAGCAGCAGAAACAGAATCGGTTCTTAGAAATATAGACAATCTTACGGCAAAGGATGTATTTGATGCGGCACAGGCGGGAGATGCACTTGCTGTGCAGACGGCAGAAACGGTCTGTGAATATTTAGGCAGGGGGCTTGCGTGCGTGGCGGCAGTTGTAGATCCGGAGTGCTTTTTAATCGGCGGCGGGGTATCCAAGGCAGGTAAATATTTTACGGATTTAATTGGGAAATATTATCAAAAGCATGCATTTCACCCAAGCCGCGGTACGAAGATTGTGACGGCACAGCTTGGTAACGATGCAGGCATGTATGGCGCGGCAAAGCTGGCGGCAGACAATATAAAGAATGGAGCAGAATAAAGAAATGGATAGGCTGGCAGAAATATTTGGAAAAGAAAATGTACTCAAAGATGAACCGATGAGCAGACATACGACATTTCGTATCGGGGGAGCGGCAGATTTCTTTGTTAAAGTACAGACAATATCGCAGCTTCAGGAAGCCATGCGCTATTTAAAAAAAGAGCAGATTCCATTTTATATTGTCGGAAACGGAAGCAATCTTTTAGTGCGTGATGAGGGTGTGCGCGGTGTTGTATTGCAGCTGGGGGAGCGTTTCAGCGGTTATGAATTTCTGCACGAAACGCCCGGCAGTGTGGCACAGTCAGGCACGGCGGTTGACAAGAATCAGATTGTCATGGTGCGTGCAAAGGCGGGTTCCCTGCTTGGCAGACTGGGTAAAGAATTTGCGGAATACAGCCTTTCGGGATTTGAATTTGCTTCGGGAATTCCGGGAACACTCGGCGGTGCGGTTTATATGAATGCCGGGGCTTACGGCGGAGAAATCAAAGACATTTTAGTGCGTGCAACCCTTATGGATATGGACGGCAGCCTGTTTGAATTTACGAATCAGCAGATGCAGTTCGGATACCGCAAAAGCATTGCGGCAGAGAAAAATTATATTGTACTGGAAGCCGATCTGGCGCTGCACGTATCATCGAAAGAAGAAGTGCTTGCAAAAATGGCAGAGCTTTCCGCACAGCGCAGATTAAAACAGCCGCTGGAATATCCGAGCGCCGGAAGTACGTTTAAACGACCGGAAGGATATTTTGCAGGCAAGTTAATTTCCGATGCCGGATTAAAAGGATTTTCTGTCGGCGGCGCACAGGTTTCCGAAAAACATGCCGGATTTGTGATTAATACCGGTAATGCAACGGCTGCAGATGTCATTGCACTGACTGATGCCGTGCGCGATAAAGTATTTGAAAAATACGGTGTAAAACTGGAATTAGAGATAAAGCAGTTAGGATAGGCTTTCAGTGAAAGGACGGCTCATCGTTATGAAAATGGTTATTGTTACAGGAATGTCGGGTGCGGGCAAATCAACGGCACTCAATGTATTGGAAGACGAAGGCTATTATTGCGTCGATAATATGCCGATTTCCTTAGTCGTAAAATTTGCGGAGCTGGCGGCAGGTCAGGAAGAAGGATATTCAGACATTGCGCTGGGAATTGATATCCGCAGCGGCAACGCACTCGGGGAATTCGATGAGGTTTTAGATGAGCTTTCCCGCAGGCACTACCGGTATAAAATCCTGTATCTGGACTCAAGCGATGAGGTGCTTGTCAAACGCTATAAAGAAACGCGCAGAACGCATCCGCTTGCAAAAGATGACCGTGTTGATAAAGGCATTGCAAGAGAGCGCAAAAAGCTGGAGTTTTTAAAGAAGCGCGCGGATTACATTATTGATACCAGCCAGCTTCTGACAAGGGAATTTAAGCAGGAGCTTGAAAAGATTTTTATTCAGGGAGAGCATTACAACAACCTGTTTGTAACCGTGTTATCCTTTGGATTTAAATACGGGATTCCGTCGGATGCCGACCTTGTTTTTGATGTCCGTTTTCTGCCAAATCCCTACTACGTCAGTGAATTAAAGCCGCTGACGGGAAATGATAAGGCGATTCAGGATTATGTCATGGGATTTAAGGCGGCAAGGGATTTTTTGGACAAAATTACGGACTTAGTGGCATTTTTACTGCCCAACTATGTGCAGGAGGGAAAAAACAGCTTAGTTATTGCGATAGGCTGTACCGGTGGAAAACACCGCTCCGTTACACTTGCAAATGCCCTTGCGGACAGGTTAAAACACACGGAATACGGCTGTAAGGTCGAACACCGGGATATAGATAAAGATACGAAACGTAAAAAGTGAGGACAGGAAACATGTCGTTTTCATCTGAGGTGAAAGAAGAATTAGGAAAAAGGCTGGATACGGCAAGGCACTGCCAGATTGCGGAATTTGCCGCCATTATGGCATTTTGTGGTAAAATGCGCAGTGACAGCGGTGAGGAAATGCAGATTGAGGTCATGACGGAAAATGAAGTCGTTTTGCAGAAATTCATCCTGCTGGCAGAAAGCATTTTTGAAATGGAAGAACACGATTTTGTGATTGAACATGAGGGAAAGAAAAACAGTCTGATTCATGTGTATATTAAAGAGCCGGTTTATGTTACAAAGATTCTGATGACATTAAAGTGGTGTGATGAGCAGTTTACGCAGATTGAGCCGGTTTTTGTGCATCCGATTCTGGTGCAGAAGGAGTGCTGTAAAAAAGCATTTATCCGCGGGGCGTATCTTGCGGCGGGTTCAATCAGCGACCCTAACAAATTTTATCATTATGAAATTGTTTGCGAATACGAAGAAGATGCGGTGCAGCTACAGGAATTACTGCTGTATTTTGAGCTGGATGCCAAGGTGATTCAGCGCAAGCGCAATTACATTGTATATTTAAAAGAAGGAAATAACATTACAGATGTACTCAATCTCATGGGTGCGGTGGTGTCCCAGATGAATCTGTATAATATTATGATTTTAAAGGGGATGCGAAATGATGTAAACCGCAAGGTCAACTGTGAAACTGCCAATTTAAATAAGACGATTGAGGCGGCGGTCAAACAGATCCGCGACATTGAATATCTGCGGGATACGGTCGGATTAGAGAGCCTGTCGGACGGACTGCGCCAGGTCGCCTATGTGCGCCTTGAAAATCCCGATATGAATTTAAAGGACATCGGAGAACGCTTAAATCCGACGGTTGGCAAATCCGGTGTGAATCACCGCCTGCGTAAAATCAGTGAAATGGCAGAACAGCTTCGCGGAGAAGCCTAAGGCGCCAACAGGCATAAACAGACATAAAGGGCAGATGAGAAAACGTCCGTGCGGATTTCTCATCTGCCCTTTGCAGTTAGTAGCCTTTCTTTTTTTGCTGTTTAGAAAGAATGGAAAGTAAAATCTTTTTCGGTGTAAAGCGGCTGCCCCATACGGCGGCACGCATAAGTGGTGATGGTACAATCGTAAGCGTACCTTTTGACATTTCCTTTAAGCAGTAAGAAACACAGCGTTTTGCGGAAATGCCCGGAAGGGCGAAAGTGACATTTGCCGTTTCGTTAAAATTTGTATTGACAGGACCAGGACAGAGCATACTGATATGGACATTGCTGTGTACTTCCTGTAATTCCTGATAAATGGCATTGGTCAGGCTGGTGACGTAGGCCTTGGTTGCGTAATAAGTAGACATATACGGTCCGCCGGGCAGCAGTCCGGCACTGGAAGCAACATTTAAAATGTAGCCGCGGTCTTTTTTCATCAATTCCGGCAGCAGTTTGCGCGTTAAAATGTGCAGTGCTTTGATGTTCACATTAATCATGTCCAGTGATTTTGATAAATCCGACTGCGCGAAGCGGTCTAAGTCGCCAAATCCTGCGTTGTTAATCAGAATTTGGATATCAAGCGGTTTTAATTCTTCTGCAAGCTGCATACACTGTGCTTCTTTGGATAAGTCGCAGGAAATGATGCGGCATTTGCAGGCAAGTTCTGCGGCAAGTTCTTCTAACGCTTTGGTGTTACGTGCCACTAAAATCAAGTTGTAGCCGCGTGCGGCAAGCTGCGCTGCAAATTCTTTTCCGATGCCGGAGCTGGCACCGGTGATACATGCTGTAGGCATAAAATCCCTTCTTTCTAATTTGATATGTTTCCTTTTTCGATGTTTTCACGAATGATACGGTCAACGACCTCAAATAACTGTTCTGAGCCGAGGCGGGTTTTGGACTGACGTCCGTAAACCTGTTCTGCGGTAACACCGTGTTCACGCCAGTCTCCGCCGCCGTTGCTGTTATTTAAAAGTAACGGCTGTAAATTATCCATGGAATGTGCAAATTTGGATTCCGGTGTTTCATACGCTTCAAATTCGTCAAACAGCGCAGTAAGTTCTTCTTTTTGTTCGTCCGGAAGCAGGGAGAAAATGCGTTCCTTTGCGGCATCTTCCCTTGCTTTCTGCGTTTTTAAGCCCTCGGCATCATACGCATACGTATCGCCTGCATCAATTTCCACAATATCGTGAATCAGGCACATCAGCATAACTTTTGCAATGTCTACAGGCTCATTGGAATATTCCTGCAGCAGATATGCCATGATAGCCATATGCCATGCGTGTTCGGCATCATTTTCATTTCTTCCGTGCCCCGACAGGTGGGTCTGTCGGAAAATATTTTTTTCTTTGTCAATTTCCAGCGCAAAATCCAGCTGTTGTTTTAATCGGTTATTCATACTATCCTCATTCCTGAGCAACTTGTTGCGAAGTGGCGATGAGAAATTCGCACAGGCGATTTCTCATCTGCCATTATAGCTATTTGTTTTTGCTCAGAAACAAATAGCCTTGTGAAAAATAAGCGCATCAGCGTTATTTTTCACATTATCTCCATTTCATACTAATCTCCTGATTCTTATTGTAACTTTTTCAATTCTGATTTACAATAAGAACATATTTGTTTTTCATAAGGGAAAAGAAAATGTCCGGACGTCGGATAAAGGGGTATAAGTATATGGTAATAAAGAATCAGACAAAAATGAAAAAGGAGCATATTCAGGCAGTCATGCGCGCGGCAAATTTCGACAATGACCGCTATAAAAAGTTTAAGCTGATGTACAATTTTTTCGGACTGTTATTCGGCATGATGTTTGTGCGCTATCTCATATTTGAAATGCTTGGAAGCAGTGAGCGCCAGCCGGTCATGATGGTGTTATACGGCATTGTGGGAGCGGTCTTTTTGTATATCGGCATGTACGGCATGGATAAAAGCAATTATAAAAAGTATTACCGCATTTACGGCAATATGATAGGAATTACGTTTACTTACGAGGCAGACAGTGAAGGGATCCGCATGACTGATGAGGAAGGCGACAATGAATTTTTTGAATGGGAACGCATGTTAAAATGGGTAGAAGATTTAGACAGCTTTTTTGTATACATGGGGCTGGAGGAGTGCCTGATTTTAGACAAGAACAGTTTTGTGGAAGGAACGGACATTAATTTTAAGGAACTGCTGACGGCGGTTGCGGGACTGAAAAAAGAGGAAAATGGAGATGAGTATGAAAAATAACGCTGATGCGTCTATTTTTCATACGGATATTTGTTTTTGAGCAAAAACAAATATCCCTAATGGCGGAAGAGAAATCGCCTGCGCGAATTTCTCTTCGCCTCTTCGCAACAAGTTGCTCAGAAGAATGGAGATGAGTATTAGCATGACAGAAAAGGTATATATGCGTGAACTGACCGAACAGGAAATGACAGAAATTTATCAAAGTCACCTGGTTGAGGATTTTCCGGCGGGGGAGGTAAAGCCGCTGGCACATATGTTAGAGGGCAGAAAAAAGGGACAGTATGAGGCATACGGGCTGTTTGAGAAGGATACGTTAAAGGGTTATGCGTATTTTATCAAAAACAGCACACAGCCGGCTGCACTGCTGGACTATTTTGCGATTGTCCGGGGGCTGCGGAGTGCCGGTTACGGTTCGCTGTTTTTAAAGAAATTACAGGCAATGTGCATAGAACAGCAAAAACAGCTGATTCTGGAAGTGGAAAACCCGGATTATGAAACGAGGGAAGATAAAAAGGTACTGATGCACCGCCGCATTGCATTTTATCAGAAAAACGGCATGCAGTTAAGCGGTGTGACATGCAATTTTTATGACAATGAATACCGCATTATGTATGCGGGAGCGCATTGTGAAGATACAAAAGTGCAGGAAATAACGATGAATACATATCTGAACTTTTTCGGTGCAGATGTTGTCCGGAAACGTGCGGTATTTCATGCGCTTTAATGCTGTAGCGAATTGACAAAGAAAAGTAAATGTTGCATAATACATTGAAGACTTTTTTGAAAATGAGAAAAGACAACGGGGAAAAAGGAGGAAGCAATATGAATAATCAGCAGATGATGGAATTGACAACCGTAGAAAAGAGTGAGTTTGAACAGTTGGTATCTGAATGTACCCGCTCCGGTTCAATTGATTCCAATTTGTATATTGAATACGACGTTAAGAGAGGTCTGCGTGACAGTAACGGTAACGGTGTGCTTACCGGTCTGACAGAGATTTCCGACGTCTGCGGATGTCATAGTGTGAACGGACGAAAGATTCCGGTGGACGGTGAATTATATTTCCAGGGATACAATGTGGAAGATATTATCAAGGGTTCATCCAGAGACCGTTTCCGTTTTGAGGAAGTGACGTATCTGCTGTTATTCGGTTCGCTGCCGGATGATAAGCAGTTTGAAAGCTTTCTTAGAATCCTTACGGATTTACAGGAACTTTCCGGTGCGTTTATCCGTGATGTTATCATGAAGGCAACCAGTGCGAATCTGATGAATTCCCTGATGAAAAGTATTTTAAGCCTGTATTCTTACGATGAAAATCCGGACGATATTTCCGTGCCGAATGTCCTGCGCCAGTCTTTACAGCTGATTGCAAAAATGCCGCTGCTTGCGGTTTATGCATATCAGGCATACAGACATTACAAGCTGGACGGCACACTGATGATTAAGAATCCGAAAAAGGGCTATTCCACAGCGGAAAATATTTTATATATGTTAAGAGATGACGGACAGTTCAGCGAACTTGAAGCCAAGGTACTCGACATCTGTCTGGTACTTCATGCAGAGCACGGCGGCGGTAACAACTCTACATTTACAACACACGTTGTTACATCTTCCGGTACGGATACGTATTCTGCGATTTCTGCATCAATTGCATCTTTAAAAGGACCAAAGCACGGCGGTGCCAACTTAAAGGTACAGAAAATGTTTGCAGACATCGAAGCAAACTGCAAGGATTGGGAAGACAGAGAGGAAGTCTGTGCATATCTTAACAAAATTCTTGATAAGGAAGCCTTTGACAAGGCAGGACTGATTTACGGTATGGGACATGCCGTTTATACCAATTCTGACCCGCGTGAAGTGATTTTAAAGAGATTTGCAAAGCGCCTGTCAGAGGAAAAGGGCATGCAGAGAGAATTTGCACTGTATGAACTGGTAGAAAAGGAAGCCGGGGAACTGATTATGCACAAGAGAAAGCTGTTTAAGCCGGTTTGTGCAAATGTCGATTTCTACAGCGGATTTGTATACAGTATGCTGGGAATCCCGGAAGAATTATTTACTCCGATTTTTGCGATTGCAAGAATTTCAGGATGGTGTGCACACCGCCTGGAAGAACTTGTTAATGCAGGAAAGATTATCCGTCCGGCATATAAGTATGTGGGACATCACAGACCATACTGCACAATGCAGGATCGAAATGAAGGAAAACAGCCGAGATAGGCGAATATAGATAAAAGCAGGAGAAGAAAATGTCACAGTATAAGGTAAAAACAGTTCATCACCCGCTGAACTGTACGGTTGAAGTACCGGGGTCTAAGAGTATCACAAACAGGGCACTGTTAATGGCGGCGCTTTCAGATGGGGAGTGTACGCTTCATAGCGTGTTATTCAGCGATGATTCAAGACATTTTTTGACAAGTTTAATTGCCCTTGGATATGTCATTGAAGTCAATGAGGTGGATAAGTATGTGCTGATTCACGGAAAAGGCAGACAGATTCCGAAGAAGGAAGCAGCGATTGATGTAGGAAGTGCGGGTACGGCAGCAAGATTTTTAACGGCAATGCTGGCACTTTCCGATGGGGCATATACCATTCAGGCATCAGAACAGATGAAAAAACGTCCGATGCGGCCGCTGTTTGAGGCGCTGACCTCGATGGGGGCGGAATTTACATTTTTAGAAAAACCGGGACATCTTCCGGTACAGGTTAAGGGTGCGGCATTTGGCGGAAAAAAGCCTGCCGATAAGGTACAGGTAGATATCAGCGAAAGTACACAGTTTTTAAGTGCATTGCTTATGGTTGCGCCGATGCTTGAAAATGGTTTAAAGATTCACATTACCAGTAGAAAAACAGACGGCTCGTATATCCGCATTACAACGAAGATGATGCACCAGTTTGGCTGTAACGTAGTTCATGAAGGCAGTTTATATGCGATTGCACCGGCAGAGCGGTATATACCGGGAACATATCAGATTGAGCCGGACGTATCGGCGGCATGCTATTTTTATGCAGCAGCGGCGCTGACAGGCGGACACGTTATTGTAAAAAATGTGCATTCAACCTCCATGCAGGGTGATATGAAATTTATTGACGTTTTAAAACAGATGGGATGTGCCGTTACGGAAGAACGAGAAGGCATCTGTGTGACAGGGCCAAAAGACGGTGTATACAGTGGCGTGGACATTGATATGAATGATTTTTCAGACCAGACCATGACACTGGCGGCGCTGGCACCGTTTGCCCAGACACCGACGTATATCCGCAACATCGGACATATCCGTTTACAGGAGTCTGACAGAATCCATGCCATTGTAACGGAGCTTACACGGCTTGGCATTGAAGTAAAAGAAGAAGAATCTGCAATTTTAATTTATCCGGGAACGGTAAAGCCTGGAATTGTCAGTACATATGATGACCACCGTATGGCAATGGCATTTGCACTGCTCGGTATTCGTGCGGAAGGAATTGTGATTGATAACTGTGAGTGCTGCCGAAAGACCTTTGAAGATTACTTTAAGGTACTGGATCGGGTACTTGCGTAAATGACAGCAAATCAGCGGGAAATGGGGTGTGCAGTTGGACAGCAGGCGACAGGGGTCAGCGAAAGACTATGTGGTACAGGAGCTGATTCATGACATTGTAAATATAAAGTTAAAGCCGGGAGAAAAGTTATGTGAACCGGCATTGTGTGAGCGCTTCGGGGTCAGTCGCACACCGTTTCGGGAAGCGGAACTGGAACTGGCACAGCGGAAATTAATCGTTGTCCGTCCGAAGATTGGTACATTTGTATCGTTTATTGATAAGGAACTGGTAGAGGAAGTGCGCCATTTAAGAAGCGTTCTGGAAGCGGAGCTTGCGGTGATGGCATGCTCTATGCTGACAAAAAAAGATATTGACCGGCTCTGGGAAAATGTTGCGGTCTGGGAAATGTATATGCAGCGGGGCGATTACGAGAAAATTTTACAGCTGGATAAATCGTTTCATGCCATGGTGTATGAGATGTGCGGCAGAACTTACTGGCATGAACTGGTGGAAAGTATTTCACCGCATTTTGACAGAACGACCGTGCTGAGCCTGCAATGCCGTCCAACCGATAAGATTTTGTCCGACCATAAAAATCTTGTCGAAGCTATAGAAAAAAAAGATGCGGTGCTTGCCGGGCAGGTGGCAAGACAGCACATGGACCGCTATTCGGAAAACATTGACACGATTTATCAGCAGTTTGATGAATATTTTGCAAAATGATGGAAGTTACAGCTCTTTACGGGCTGTAATTTTTTTATGGGGTGCGCTGGCAATCAGCGGTGCATGAAAATGTACAGTATAGTAAAACATTGGTAAAAAAATATCAATGTGGTATAATGTGCATAGTGAAGCTTGCTGTTGGCTATATTGTTTTTGAGCAAAAACAAATAGTTATACTGGCAGATGATAAATCGGCTGCGGAATGGAGGAGATTAGTGTGCAGATTCATGTATTGGGAGATTCAATCGTAACGGCATATGGCAGTGACGAGAATAATTTTATCGGCGGATGGGGTGACCATTTAAACAGTTTTTTTAAAAATGAAGTACCGGTGTTTGTTTATGCAGAAGGCGGCAGAAGCAGTCGGAGTTTTCTAAACGAGGGCAGGTTTATTAATTATGGAATATTTTCAAAGGATAAATTTCCATATGGCATGGGACCGGCATATGACAGGATTTGCCCCGGAGATTATGTTCTAATGCAGTTTTGTCATAATGATGATGAGAGCAAGGGATACGGCACCTATGTAGACAGGCTGACACCGCTTGGAATACCGGACGGTCATGGAATCTATCCGACAGTCGTGCCTGATGAACAGATGAAGGTGTCAACCGGAGAAATTCCGCCGGAATATGTTACATTGCTGAGAAAAAACGGAATGACAGAGCAGGAAATAGCTGTTTATGAAAGAAAGTACCGGGAACTGATTGCGCAGTATGGTGAAAAATATTGGTCGTATGATTGTGGTGCAACATATAAAGGATATTTGAAATTTTATATTGATAAAATAAGAGCGCGCGGAGCAGTTCCGGTATTAGTAACACCACCGCCGCGTCAGTATTATAAAAATGGAAAAATTGCGGCAGTTGCAGGACAGCATGGTGGAGAGGATGCATTTGGTGCATTTCCTTATGTGAGGGCAATCAGGCAGCTTGGAAGACAGGAAAATGTTGTTGTACTGGATTTGTTTCAAAGAAGTTTGGAATTGCTGGAGCGGCTTGGAGAAACGACGGCAAAAAGTCTTCAAAGCATTAAAGATAAAGAGGGCGTAACAATTGGAGAAGCACGGTATGGCAGACCAGAGAAATGGGTGGAGGATTATGATATATATTGGGAAAAGGGAAATTTTACAGTAGATAAGACCCATCAGAATCGCCTGGGGTCATATCTGTATGCGGCAATAATTGCAGATTGTATTAGTGAGCAGATTTCCAATCTGACACAGTGGCAGCTTCCATGTGCATCAAAGTCTATGCGTTGTCCGGCGAGGATTCGGACATTTATTCCGGTAATGGAAGCTGCAGTGCATCATATTGGTATAAAGATAGTGTAAAAATTACAGCGTTTTTTCCATATAAATATGCGGGCAGTTTTCCTCAAGGTATTCTTCACCCTGACGGACAAAGCCCAGCGTTTCATAAAAGCCTGCGGCGCGCACCTGTGCAGAAATGCCAATTTTTGCGGCATTTTTTGCAGTCACATAAGACTGTGCTTCGGTTAAAAGTAAAGACCCCAGTCCCGTGCCGCGGTAAGGCTTTAAAACAGCAATTCTTCCAAAGATATAGATACTTTTTGCCGTATCATAAAAAATTCTGCATGTTGCAACAGGACTGCCATTTTCGTATCCGACAAGAAAATGCGCCACGTTATCCTTTTCGTCAAATTCATTTTTAAAGCCCTGTTCTTTTACAAAAACTTCTTTCCGGATAAAAATGGCGTCTTCCGGTAACGTATCAAAATGTTTTATCTGCATAATAATCCTCATTTCTGAGCAACTTGTTGCGAAGCGGCGA
>ENA-OOZN01000516-OOZN01000516.1-human-gut-metagenome-genome-assembly--contig:-NODE-516-length-37614-cov-14.643787_pt1 | contig 37614 bp, 30 predicted proteins | sample MGYA00241187_ERZ501397 | MGnify/ENA primary metagenome ERZ501397 (study PRJEB25962, sample SAMEA2042921) | human gut metagenome | biome: human gut; feature: human-associated habitat; material: faeces... | reverse complement strand
TAAATTTGTGGATTCTTTTTTAGACGGGTGCCGACTGGCGCCCGTCTAAAAGGGGCTACCCTAAAATTGGAAACTTACCGCATTCGTATAACACGGCACAGAAGGATCTGCTCTTTGCAGAGGCGCTCCACAAGACTAAATCCTTTCCTTTTCCTATGAAACTCTATTCTCTTTTATCACTTACTCCCCTCCTCTCCTTTTCTCCGATCCTGGCACAGGAACGGACTGACTCGCTTTCTTTCCGGATGGAAACAGCAGTCGTGGCCTCAAACGGTAACGACGCTCCACTCTGGCTGACAGCCAACCGCTACGGTATGGGAAGCAATTCCGCCAGGAGTGCTTATCTCCGGGCGGGAGCAGCCTGGCAAAAGGAGATGAAAAAGAACTGGCGCATCGGACTGGGACTGGAGCTGGCCGGAGGCAAGAACCTGGCTTCGAAGGTATGGCTGCAGCAAGCGTACGTGGACATTTCGTGGAAAATGCTGACGCTGAGCATCGGGAGCAAGGAACGCGCCGGATTTCCGCTGGAGAAGAACGAGAGACTGACCAGCGGATGGATGGTGGAAGGTACGAACATGAGACCCATTCCCCAGATCAGAGGGGAAATCAAGGAGTATCTGGCCATACCGGGAACACGGGGCTGGGTGGCCTTCAAGGGGCATCTGTGTTACGGATACTTCACGGACGGAAACTGGCAGGAGGATTTCGTGGCTCCGGGAAATGAATTTACCCGGAAGGTGCTGTACCACAGCAAATCGCTGATGATCCGCCTGGGCAACCGGGAGAAGCTGCCGGTGGAGTTTGAATTCGGTCTGCTGACGGCAGCACAGTTCGGAGGCGACAGGATGAAGAAAAATGCGGACGGAAGCGTGAGCCTGCTCAGAGACATGCCGGAAGGTCTGAAGGATTTCTGGAAGATCTTCTTCCCCAAACAGCAGAGTACCCTGCAGAACGTGCAGGGGAACCACTGCGGAAGCTGGAACTTCGGTTTGAACTATTACGTGGGCGACTGGAGACTGCGGGCGTATCTGGAGCATTATTTTGAGGATCATTCGCAGATGTTCTGGCAGTACGGACGCTGGAAGGACGGACACATCGGACTGGAGGTGTCGCTGCCCCGTAACCGCTGGGTGAGCAGCGTGGTGTGGGAAGGACTGAACACCACCGACCAGACGGGGCCGATCCTGTATGACGGCATTGCGGGATCATTCCCGGATCTGCAGATGAGCGGAAGGGACAATTACTATACCAATGGAGAATACCTGGGATGGCAGAACTACGGGGCTTCACTGGGGCATCCGTTCCTGCTGGGACCGCAATACAACCGGGACGGAAAGAACGAAATCAAGGGATGCCGGGTGAAAGCACAGCATCTGGGGCTGGAGGGAACTCCCGCCGAGGAATGGGGCTGGAGACTGCTGTTCTCGTATGCCCGCAACTGGGGATCGTACGTAGATCCTTTTGACGAGGTAAAGAAGCAGTTCAGCAGCCTGGCAGAAGTCACTTATCTACCTGTCTGGAGCAAAGGATGGAGCATCAGCCTGTCGCTGGGCATGGACCGGGGGGATTATCCGGGAAACAGCACAGGGGGCATGCTGACCGTCCGCTGGAAAGGAGGATTCAGCTTATGAAGAATTGGAAAACAGGACTGATACTCGTCATCCTGACGGGGATGGTAACGGGTTGCCAGAAGGAACCGATCAACAGCAAGGTGGAGGGGTTCTGGCAGCTCCGGGAATTTACCGTCAAGGAGACAGGGAAAACCGTGATCTGCCAAAGGATGTACTACGGAATTACGCGGATGGTGACTGAGGTGTCCGAGAAAGAAGGTACGAAAGGATACGGTGACTATATCGGACGGACGGAATACCGCAAAAATGAAACACAACTGGTACTGAAGGATTTCAAAGTACGGAGCATCACCAGTGACAACAAGCAGGATGCACCCGTGGAAGACTTACGCCATTTCGGTATCAACAGCCAGGAAGAAACCGTGTTTGACATCGTGAATTGCAACGGCAAGGCGATGACACTGGAATCGGACTACGCACGGCTGGAACTGAGAAAATTCTGAGACTCAACCAACATACGGAAATAGAATTTCATACTTATAAATTCAAACTCTACATGCTAAAATTAAAGGATTTATCTCTTCTGGAAAGCAGAAGGGAGTTATCGTTATTGCCTGAAGGCAAGGTGCTGATCAACACCATCAATGCACATTCATATAACACGGCACAGAAGGATCCGCTCTTTGCAGAGGCTCTCCAGAAGGGGGATGCCCTGGTGCCGGACGGGGCCAGCATCGTAATGGCCTGCCGGTGGCTGAAAGCCAAATCGCAACCGAAGGAACGGATTGCAGGATGGGATCTGTTTGAACATGAAATGGAGCAGCTGAACCGGCGGGGAGGCAAATGTTTCTTCATGGGAAGCAGTGAACGGGTGCTGGGACTGGTCACAGCCAAAGCTGCGGAGGTGTATCCGAACATCACGGTAGAGACGTATTCCCCACCCTACAAGCCGGAATTCAGCGACGAGGAGAACCGGCAGATCATTGAAGCGATCAACAAGGCTAACCCGGATCTGCTCTGGATCGGCATGACGGCGCCGAAACAGGAGAAATGGGTCTACACGCACTGGAAGGAACTGGACATCCATTGCCACTGCGGTGCCATCGGAGCGGTATTCGACTTCTTTGCAGGAACCGTGGAGCGTGCCCCGAAATGGTGGCAGGAACACAGCCTGGAATGGCTGTACCGGCTGATCAGGGAACCGCGACGGATGTGGAAACGGTACATCATCGGAAACATGCTGTTCCTGATCAACATCGCAAAAGAGAAATTCTAAAAAAGCATATCAATCCTTTTCATAACTTCTAACCAACAATTCTATGGGAAATAAGCTACTGACCTATAAGCGGATGGTGAACACAATGGTCATCATCACGGAGACTCTGATCTGCGGCGGGCTATTCGGACTGTTTTACAGCTGGGCGCAGGGAAGCAGCTGGGAAAAAACGATGGGAGTACCGCAAACGCAGATCATGCTGACGCTGATGCTGTGTTACTTCATAACGGCAATCAATACGGGGGTTTCGCTCTACAACCGCAAAGTGTATGCTTACCGGATTGTGGGCCACGTGGTGCAGAATATGTTTGTCTTCGCCATTCTGGCGGGATGTATCCTCACCGTAGGACACTATACAGATGCCTGGTCGAAGCTGTTTGCAGGCTATCTGGCAACCCTGCTTGTCTGTCTGGCGGCATTCCGGCTGACGCTGCGCTACCTGGTGAAGAGTTACCGCTCACGGGGTGGAAACCTGCGCTTCGTGGTGCTGGTGGGAAGTTATGAAAACAACGTGGAGTTGTACCGGGAACTGACGGAAGCTTCGTATGCGGGATTCCGGGTGATCGGTTATTTTGACCACGAACCCAGCAACCGCTATCCGAAGGAATGTCCGTACCTGGGACGGCCGGAAGACGTGACGGCTTATCTGGGACAGCATCCGAGGGTACACTTTCTGTTCTGCTGTCTGCCTTCGAAGGACCGGGACGTGATCATTCCGATCATCAACTTCTGCGAAAACCACCTGGTGCATTTCTACAGTGTGCCGAACGTGCATAACTACCTGCAGAACCGGATGTATTTCAACATGCTGGGCAGTGTGCCCTTCCTGAGCCTGCGGCCGGATCCGCTGAGCCAGCTGGGAAACAAGTTCGTGAAACGGACATTTGACATCGTATTCTCGCTGTGTTTCCTCTGCACGCTGTTTATCCCGATCCTGATCATCGTGACCATCATCACGAAGATTACCATGCCGGGCCCGATCTTCTTCAAACAGAAACGGAACGGGCTGAACGACAAGGAGTTCTACTGCTACAAGTTCCGGAGCATGAAGGTGAATGCGGATGCGGACAAGGTGCAGGCAACGAAGGATGACCCGCGGAAGACGAAGTGGGGAAACATCATGCGCAAGACGAGTATCGACGAGCTGCCGCAGTTTATCAATGTGCTGATGGGCGACATGAGCGTGGTGGGACCGCGTCCGCACATGCTGAAGCATACGGAGGAGTATTCGAAGCTGATCAACAAGTATATGGTGCGTCACTTTGTGAAGCCGGGAATCACGGGCTGGAGCCAGGTGACGGGTTACCGCGGGGAGACGAAGGAGCTGAAGGACATGGAGGGACGTATCCGCGGGGATATCTGGTACATCGAACACTGGAGTTTCTGGCTGGATCTGTACATCATCTACAAAACTGTGGCGAACGCCGTACATGGAGAAAAGAATGCATATTAGAAAATCATGGAAGAAAAAAAAGAATTGAAGGTAAGTCCGGCTCTGCTGCAATATACGTACCGGAAACTGCTGGAATTCCTGCAGAAAAACCACAATTTCACCCGGGAAGGGCTGAACCGTGTAAGCCTGTCGGAAATTCTGGATTCTAACGAAAAGTATCTTTGCATGGCCGTAAGGAGATACTCCAAGGAGAAGACGCTCAAGAAGCTGATCGAAGGAATGCGGATGAAATACGCAGCTTCCCTGTTGCTGGAGTACATGAATTATCCGGTGGACGAGATCGCACGGATGTGCGGCATCGAATCGCGCTGTACTTTTTACCGGGCTTTTCAGCGGCAGTATCACTGTACACCGGCAGAGTACCGGCAGCAGTATTATCCGCTTGACGAGATGAATGAGACGGAAGAGACGGAAGAAACCGGACCGACGGACAAGAACCTGAAGACGGAGCCGACCCTGATCGGCATGGAACTTTCAAACCTGAAACAGTTATGATTATTGCAGTAGATTTTGACGGAACAATCGTGGAACACCGGTATCCGGAAATCGGCAGAGAGCTGCCGTTCGCCATTGAGACACTGAAAACGCTCCAGCGGGAAGGACACCGGCTGATCCTGTGGAGTGTGCGGGAAGGCAGGCTGCTGGACGAAGCAGTGGAGTTCTGCAAGGCCCGGGGACTGGAATTTTATGCGGTGAACCGGAACTATCCGGAGGAAAAGGCAGGACATGATCATTTTTCGCGCAAGCTAAAGGCGGATCTGTTCATTGACGACAGAAACCTGGGTGGAATGATGGACTGGGGAATCATTTACCGGATCGTCAAGGAACGAATCAGTCTGAACGAACTGGTAGCGGACTGTCTGGCGGATGACACCGGACGGGAAAAGGACCGGAAAAAACGCAAAGGGCTGCTGGGGAAACTGTTTTCCTGAATGACCCTCTGACAGGCCGCATACGGACGGCAGGAAAAAGCCAGTGAACGGCAGAGGAGCCGGAAAGGAAAGGGATTGTTTGGCAAAGTAAGAAATCTTTTGCATCTTTGCGGAGAATTGTGTAACGGAACTGCGGTTCTGAAGTAAAAACTTAACCAAACTATAAAGGAATGAAACTGAAATATGTAGGAATTCTCTGCATGACGGTTTGCACGGCTTACGGACAGGCGCACGGCCAATCGCCGGAATGGGAATATCGCATAGAGGCAGGTGCCACGGCGGGAACGGGCACGTATGCTCCCCTGTGGTTCACATCCAACCGCTACGGACTGGGTACTACAGCTCCGAACTCCGGATATCTGCGGGCTGGAATCGGATATCATCAGACTTTAAATAAAGGATGGCAGATTGATGCTGCCCTGGATCTGGCCGGCACGGTCAACCACGGAGCGGATACCAGAGGTATGGGCTTCGTGGTGCAGCAGGCTTATGCGGATCTGACATGGAAGGCGCTCCGGCTGAGTATCGGAAGCAAGGAACGGGGGGCTTTTCCTCTGGAAAGAAATACGTCTCTGAGCAGTGGGGCCATGGTGGAAGGACCGAATGCGCGTCCGGTGCCCCAGGTGCGGATTGACATCAGGGATTATCTGAATGTCCCGGGTACGGGCGGATGGCTGGCTTTCAAGGGCCATCTGGCATACGGTGCCTTTACGGACAACAAGTGGCAGAAGGAGTTTACTGCCGCGGGAAACAAATATATTCAGGATCTGCTGTATCACAGCAAGTCGCTGCTGCTCCGGCTGGGAAACCGGGAGAAACTGCCGGTGGAGTTTGAATTTGGTCTGCTGATGGCCACACAGTTCGGCGGAGATCAGTATGAGAAGCAGGCTGACGGAAGCGGCAAACTGACACTGGACATGCCCAGCAACGCCAAAGCTTTCTGGAAGGCGTTCTTCCCACAGGCGGGAGGAAGTGATACTCCGGAGGGAGAACAGGTGAATGTGGAAGGCAACATGCTGGGAAGCTGGAACTTCGCCCTGAACGGCTATGTGGGTGACTGGACACTGCGGGCTTATCTGGAGCATTATTTTGAGGACACGTCGCAGATGTTCTGGGAATACGGACGCTGGAAGGACGGTCTGATCGGTCTGGAAGTGACTCTCCCGAAAAACCGCTGGCTGAGTACGGCCGTCTGGGAAGGGCTGTGTACGAAGGATCAGAGCGGTCCGCTGCTGTATGACGGATTCTGGGGACAATTCCCGGAATATCAGATCAGTGCCTGCGACAGTTATTACAATCACTATCTGTACGGAGCCTGGCAGCATGCAGGCATGGGCATGGGAAATCCTCTCCTGCCGGGACCGGCTTACAATGACGAAAAAATTACATTCAGAAGCAACCGGGTACGGGCGCATCATCTGGGACTGACCGGACAGCCGGCTGAGGAATGGAACTGGCGGGTACTGATTTCATTTGCCCGTCACTGGGGAACGTATGAAAACCCGCTGGACAAGCAGCGCAAGCAGTTCAGTTCGCTGTGGGAGGTGACATATGCTCCGGAACGTTTCAAGGGATGGAGTGCTTCCGTAGCTCTGGGAATGGACCGGGGAAATTACCTGGGCAATTCCACCGGAGGAATGATTACCCTGCGAAAGACGGGAAAGTTCTAAAGCGGAACAGAAACGGACCGGCAAATGATCACTGAATGTAAAAACCTGAAAGATATGAAGACAACGATAAAAAGAACAATGCACTACGGGCTTGTCTGTCTGCTGCTCTGTCTGCTGGCAGGCTGCAAGAAAGCTCCGATGAACAGCAACATAGAAGGATTCTGGCAACTGCTGGAGTTCACCACGCAGGCGGACGGGGAAACTCATCCCTGCAACCGCATCTATTACAGCATCCAGCTTTGGGTGGCAGAGGTATCGGAACGTGGCGGAGATCTGGGAGCCGGTTCGTTCCGGGGACGGTACCGCTACGACGAGGAGACGAATACCGTTACCCTGAAGGAAATGAGTACCTATGCAACCCCGGAAAATTCACGTCCGGCTACACGGGAAGAGCTTCATCCCTTCGGACTGGACAGTACGGATACGACTTTCGACGTCATCAAGGCGGACGGAAAGTCGCTGATCCTGAAATCGAATTATGCCACACTGACTCTTAAACGTTTCTAAAAAACAGATCTGATTATGAAACAATCGAATGAAAAGGTGAAGCTGGTACAGACACGGGACGGCAAGAACTTTCTGCTGCCGTTTATTCTGATCACTTCCCTGTTCTTTCTGTGGGGATTTGCCCACAGTATTCTGGACGTACTGAACAAGCATTTTCAAGATGCACTGGGAATCACCAAGACACGGTCTGCCCTGATTCAGGCGGTGGTGTACGGAGGGTATTTCCTGATGGCCCTGCCTGCCGGAAACATTATCCGGCGCTACGGCTACCGGGCAGGAGTGCTTACAGGACTGCTGCTGTACGGCATCGGTGCCCTGCTCTTCATTCCGGGAGAACGGATCATGAGTTTTGAGTTCTTCCTGTTCTCTCTCTTTATTATCGGCTGCGGACTGACTTGTCTGGAAACTGCCGCCAATCCGTATGTGACCGTACTGGGAGAACCGGAGTCGGCAGAACGCCGCATCAACCTGGCTCAGTCGTTCAACGGACTGGGATGGATCTGCGGACCGCTGGTAGGCGGTCTGTTTCTGTTTTCTGAAAACGGGGAAAGCGGAAGCATCTCGACTCCTTATGCCATCATCGGGATTATCGTGCTGCTCGTGGCTCTTTTCTTCTCACGCATCCGGTTGCCGGAAATCGGCATGAACCAGCCGGCAGAAACGGAGGTACAGACCGGCGGAGAAGCTGCCGGCTCGCTCTGGAGTCACCGGAACTTTACGTGGGGACTGGTCGCCCTGTTTCTTTACGTGGCAGCCCAGACGGGTATCAACAGCTTTTTCATCAACTACGTGACGGAGCATGCCGGTATCACGGCACGGGAAGCTTCGCTGTGGCTGTCGTTCGGAGGAATGAGCATGTTCATGGCCGGACGCATGGGAGGAAGCTGGATCATGAGATTCATACGGGCCGAACGGCTGCTGGTGTTCTGCGGAGCGGGAGCAACAGTGACCATGATTCTGATTCTCTTCGGCAGCGGAATGTCGGCCATCGGTGCATTTTTCTTCTGCTTTTTGTGTGAATCAATCATGTTTCCTACTATCTTTGCCCTGGCGATCCGGGGAACAGGCACCCATACCAAACGGGCTTCCTCCTTTCTGATCATGTCGATCGTAGGTGGAGCTGTCGCACCGCTGGCCATGGGATACATTGCCGACCACGCATCGATGGCGCTGGGATTTGTCGTACCGCTGGGATGTTTCCTTTACATCACGCTGTATGCCGTGACTTATCCCCGGAAGAAACAATAGAAAAGAATAACCTCTAAAATATGAAACCATGAGAAAAGTGGCTCTGATCACCGGGATCACCGGACAGGACGGCTCCTATCTGGCTGAATTTCTAATTGAAAAAGGATATGAAGTACACGGCATTCTCCGCCGTTCGTCTTCATTCAACACGGCACGCATCGAACATCTGTATCTGGATGAATGGGTGCGCGACATGAAACAGAAACGTCTGGTGAACCTGCACTGGGGAGACATGACGGACTCCAGTTCACTGATCCGAATCATCGGAGACATTCATCCGACGGAAATCTACAACCTGGCTGCACAAAGCCACGTAAAGGTGTCGTTCGACGTGCCGGAATATACGGCTGAAGCGGATGCTGTGGGAACACTCCGCCTGCTGGAGGCTGTGCGTATCTGCGGTCTGGAAAAGACTTGCCGGGTATATCAGGCTTCTACCTCGGAACTGTTCGGAAAGGTGCAGGAAGTTCCGCAGAAGGAAACGACACCGTTCTATCCGCGTTCTCCGTACGGAGTGGCCAAGCAATACGGATTCTGGATTACCAGGAATTACCGCGAGAGCTACGGGATGTTTGCCGTGAACGGTATCCTGTTCAACCACGAGAGTGAACGGCGCGGAGAGACTTTCGTGACCCGCAAAATCACCCTGGCTGCAGCCCGTATCAAACAGGGATTCCAGGACAAGCTGTATCTGGGAAATCTGGATGCCCGCCGTGACTGGGGATATGCCAAAGATTACGTGGAATGTATGTGGCTGATCCTGCAGCACGAAACTCCGGAAGATTTCGTCATTGCCACCGGTGAAATGCATACCGTACGGGAATTCTGTACGCTGGCTTTCCACTACCTGGGCATTGAACTGAAATGGGAAGGCAGCGGCGTGGACGAGAAAGGAATCGACACGGCTACCGGCAAAGTGCTGGTGGAAGTGGATCCGAAGTATTTCCGTCCCTGCGAAGTGGAACAGCTGCTGGGTGATCCGACCAAGGCACGTGAACTGCTGGGATGGAACCCTACCAAGACTCCGTTCAGTGAACTGGTGCGCATCATGGTGGAACACGATATGCGCTTCGTGAAAAAACTGCATCTGAAAGCTCAATTAGATTAATAAGATATCATGCTGGAACAATCTGCAAAAATATTCGTGGCAGGCCATCGGGGACTGGTGGGTTCTGCCATCTGGAACAACCTGAAGCAGCGCGGATATACCAACCTGACGGGACGCACGCATCAGGAACTGGATCTGCTGGATCCGATGGCCGTGAAGCGGTTCTTCGACGAGGAACAGCCGGAGGCAGTGGTTCTGGCAGCCGCTCATGTGGGCGGGATTCTGGCAAACCTGCACTACCGGGCGGACTTCATCTACCAGAACCTGCAGATTCAGCAGAATGTCATCGGGGAAAGTTTCAGACACGGTGTCAGAAAACTGCTGTTTCTGGGAAGTACCTGCATCTATCCGCGGGAAGCTCCCCAGCCGATGAAGGAAGAGGCTCTCCTCACCTCCCCGCTGGAATATACCAACGAACCGTATGCCATCGCAAAGATTGCGGGACTGAAAATGTGTGAAAGTTTCAACCTGCAATACGGCACCAATTATATCGCCGTCATGCCGACCAATCTGTACGGACCGAATGACAACTTCCATCTGGAGAACAGCCACGTACTGCCGGCCATGATGCGCAAGATCTATCTGGCCAAATGCCTGAATGAAGGCAACTGGGAGGCTGTCAGAAAGGATATCGACCTGAGACCGGTGGAAGGGGTGAACGGAAGCTGTACGGAACAGGTGATTCTGGAAAAGCTGGCCAAATTCGGTATCACGCCGGAAGCGGTAACCCTCTGGGGAACAGGCACACCGATGCGGGAGTTCCTGTGGAGCGAGGAAATGGCAGACGCCAGTGTCCACGTACTGCTGAATGTGGATTTCAAGGATATCTGTGCCGGAAAGGGAGAAGAGATCCGCAACTGCCACATCAACATTGGTACCGGCAAGGAGATCAGCATCCGCGAAGCTGCCGAAATGATCATCCGCGAAGTGGGCTTCCGGGGAGAACTGCGATGGGACCGCTCCAAGCCGGACGGAACCCTGCGCAAACTGACGGACGTAACCCGTCTGCATGCCCTGGGATGGCACCACCGCATCGAAATAGACGAAGGCATTCATCGCCTTTATGAATGGTATCAGAAAGGTATCTGCATCAACCATCAAACTGTATAACAGAAGAAAAAGATATGGAGAAAGAGAACTGGTATGCGATGTATGTACGCATGCACCACGAAAAGAAGGTGGCCGAAAAGCTGGGACAAATGGGAGTGGAACATTATCTCCCGGTACAGGAAGTTGTCCGGCAATGGAGCGACCGCCGCAAGAAACTGCAAGTGGTGGTCATCCCGATGATGATCTTCATCCGGGCTTCTGAACAGGTACGACTGTCCGTGATGAGAAACATTCCATCCGTGAGCGGCTGTCTGATAGACCGCTGCACCCACCGGCCGGCCGTAATCCGCGACGAGGAAATGCAGCGTTTCCGCTTCATGCTGGACTATTCGGAAGAAGCTGTACACTTCATCAATACTCCCCTCGCCCCGGGACAAAAGATACGGGTCATCAAAGGACCGCTGGCAGGACTGGACGGCGAACTGACGGAAATCGACGGAAAATCACAGGTGATGGTACGCATCGAACAGCTGGGATATGCTTCTGTGGAAATGCCTGTCGGATATGTGGAAGCAACACCGGAAGACAGCCCGGCAAAATAAACGAATTCAAACTAAAAGCAAGAATAAGCAATGAAGAAACTACTCTCACTTCCACCCAACCTGGTGGAATGCTTTTATGACATCGAGAAAGCAGACCGCAAAGAATGGTTCTGCACCTCTGACCCCATCGGAAGCAAGCTGGGATCAGGAGGCGGAACTGCCTGGCTGCTGCAAGCCTGTAAAGCCAATGAAAACAACGAAGAAGCCCTGACTGACTGGCTGGCCAAGGAAAAACGTATCCTGCTGCATGCAGGAGGACAGAGCCGCCGTCTGCCGGGATATGCTCCTTCCGGAAAAATACTGACTCCGATACCGGTGTTCCGCTGGGGACGCGGACAACGGCTTACCCAGAACCTGCTGTCCCTGCAGCTGCCGCTTTACGAGCAGATCATGCAGAAAGCACCGGATTCACTCCACACGCTGATTGCCAGCGGAGACGTTTATATCCGTGCCGGAAAAGCCCTGCAGGACATTCCGGAAGCAGACGTCGTATGCTACGGACTGTGGGTGGACCCGAATCTGGCCAAAAATCACGGAGTCTTCGTGTCTTCACGCAACACACCGGAGCGTCTGGACTTCATGTTGCAGAAGCCTTCCGTAGAACAGCTGGGTGACCTGATGCAGAACTATCTTTTCCTGATGGATATCGGTATCTGGCTGCTGAGCGACCGCGCAATTGACCTGATGGTGAAACGTTCGATGAAGAACGGCAGTCTGGGATTCTACGACATGTATTCGGAATTCGGACTGGCTCTGGGTGAACATCCGCGGATCGTGGACGAAGAACTGAACCAGCTGAGCGTAGCCATTCTTCCTCTGCCGGAAGGAGAATTCTACCACTACGGAACCAGCCGCGAAATGCTGTCATCGACACTGGCCGTACAGAACCTGGTCATCGACCAGCGGGCCATCATGCACCGGAAGGTGAAACCCCATCCGGAAATGTTCGTACAGAACGCTGTGCTGAACTACCGGCTGACGGCCGAGAACTCACAGACCTGGGTGGAAAACAGCTGCGTAGGAGCCAGATGGACGCTTCACAACCGCAATATCATCACGGGAGTACCGATGAACGACTGGACACTGAACGTGCCGGAGGGAGTCTGTATCGACGTCGTTCCTTTCGGAGAGAGTGACTACGTGGCACGTCCGTACGGATTCAACGATGCCTTCAAGGGAGCGCTCGACAATCCGGACGTGATGTATCAGGGACGTCCCGCCGGAGAATGGCTGGCAGCCCGTCAGCTGAATGCGGCCGATATCGAACAGAATCACGACCTGCAGGCAGCACGGATCTTCCCGGTATGCAAGGACACGGAACAGCTGGGTCTCGCCCTGCGATGGATGACTTCGGAACCGGAACTGGAAGCCGGACGGAAGGTATGGGAAGAAGCCAGAAAGGTTTCGGCCGACGAAATCTCTGCTTATGCCAACCTGAGACGGCTGACTGCCCAGCGTGAGGCATTCCGGAAAGACAGCTGGAACGCACTGGCACGCAACTGGGAACAGAGTGTGTTCTATCAGCTGAACCTGCAGGAAGCTGCGGAAGCGTATGCAGCAGAAGGTCTGGAACAGCCGGCTCCACTGCCGGAAACCGCTCCGCTGATGACCCGCATCAGTGACGCGATGTTCCGTTCACGTACCCTGACTCTGAAAGGACAGGACGGCAAAGAACAGGAAGATCTGGCCTTCCGTCTGATGCGTGAAGGACTGACCGCTACCGTCAACAAACGCCAGCATCCCCGCATGTCGGTCTATGCCGACCAGATTGTCTGGGGACGAAGCCCGGTACGTATCGACCTGGCAGGCGGATGGACAGACACCCCGCCCTACAGTCTGATGGAAGGTGGAAACGTGGTGAACCTGGCCATCGAACTGAACGGACAGCCCCCGTTGCAAGTGTACGTGAAACCCAGCAAGGAGTATCAGGTGGTACTGCGTTCCATTGACCTGGGAGCCATTGAAATCATCCATACTTACGAAGAACTGGCAGGATTCAACAAAGTAGGTTCACCCTTCTCCATTCCTAAGGCAGCACTGGTACTGGCCGGTTTCCACCCGGATTTCAGTACGGAACATTATGCATCTCTGGAAGAACAGCTGAAAGCATTCGGTGCAGGTATCGAAGTTACTCTCCTGTCGGCTATTCCGGCAGGTTCAGGACTGGGCACAAGCTCCATCCTGGCTTCGACGGTACTGGGAGCAGTCAACGACTTCTGCGGACTGAACTGGGACAAGCACGAAGTATGCAACCGCACGCTGATTCTGGAACAGCTGCTGACTACCGGCGGCGGATGGCAGGATCAGTACGGAGGTGTGCTGCAGGGTGTAAAACTGCTTCAGACACAGTCGGGATGGGCACAGAATCCGTCTGTACGCTGGTTGCCGGAACATCTGTTTATCGATCCGGAATACAGCAAGTGTCACCTGCTTTATTATACCGGCATTACCCGTACGGCCAAAGGCATTCTAGCAGAAATCGTACGCGGCATGTTCCTGAACTCCACTTCACACCTGCAACTGCTGGGTGAAATGAAACAGCATGCTCTGGATCTCTACGACGCTATCCAACGCAACGACTTCGAAGCTACCGGACGACTGATCCGCAAGACCTGGCAGCAGAACCAGCTGCTGGATGCAGGAACCAATCCGCCGGCCGTAGCTGCACTGACCGGTCAGGTTGACGATCTGTGTCTGGGTTACAAACTGCCGGGAGCCGGTGGTGGCGGTTATCTCTACATGGTAGCCAAGGATCCGGAAGCAGCCGTACGCATCCGTCAGATCCTGCAGCAGAATCCGCCTAACAGCCTGGCCCGTTTCGTAGAAATGAGTCTGTCAGACAAAGGTCTGGAAGTGAGCCGCAGCTAAGCAAGCGAACCGTAACTAAACAAAAATCCCTCTATTTCAACTCCGGGACTCAGTTGAGCCAGAAAAATGAAATAGAGGGATTTTATATTATTCCACGTAAAGTACCAGTCCCTTGAGGTATTCGCCTTCTGGATGGTAAATATTCACCGGATGATCTCCCGGCTGAGTCAGCTGATGGAGAATCCGCACGCTGCGTCCGCTCTGGGCAGCAGCCGTAAAGACCGCATTGCGGAAATCCTGCTTGTTGACCACCTGTGAACAGGAGAAAGTGAACAGGATGCCTCCCGGACGAATCTTTTCGAAAGCCTTTGCATTCAGTTTGGTATAGCCTCTCAAGGCATTGCGCAAGGCATCCCGGTGCTTGGCAAAAGCAGGCGGGTCAAGAATAATCAGATCGTACTGGTCGCCCATCCGGTCGAGGAACTTAAACGCATCTTCCGCAAAAGCCTGGTGACGTGCATCACCGGGGAAGTTGAGTTCCACATTCTCATTGGTCAGATCGATCGCTTTGGCAGAGCTGTCCACGGAATGCACCAGGTTCGCTCCTCCGCGCATGGCATAGAAAGAGAAACCGCCGGTATAGCAGAACATATTCAGTACGTTCCGCCCCTTAGCGTAGTGTTCCAGCAAATGACGGTTCTCACGCTGGTCGACAAAGAAACCGGTCTTCTGTCCCTTGAGCCAGTCCACATGGAATTTCAGTCCGTTTTCCATGGCGATATTCTCGGGACTGCCTCCCTTGATGAAACCGTTCTCGGTAGCCAGCAGATCCGCCTTGAAAGGCAGGGTTGTTTCCGACTTGTAGTAAATGTTCTGGATTACATCCCCCATCACTTCGCTCAGAGCATCGGCAATTTCCATACGATAGACATGCATGCCGGCAGAATGAGCCTGCATGACCGCCGTATGATCGTAAACGTCAATGATCAGTCCCGGCAGGTTATCGCCTTCTCCGTGTACCAGACGATAGGTATTGTTCTGCGGGTTACCGATCAGTCCCAGAGCACGGCGCAAATCCTTGGCCACCTCCAGACGGCGTACCCAGAACGCATGGTCAATGGTTTCCTGACGGAAAGAAAGCACACGCACCGCGATGCTTCCCACCTGGAAATGACCACAAGCTATAAATTCTTTCTGCGAGGTATAAACATCTACTACTTCCCCTTCTTCGGGCTCTCCCTCCACGCGGGCAATAGCCCCAGAAAACACCCACGGATGGAAACGCTTCAACGATTCCTCCTTACCGGGTTTCAGATATACTTTCTTATAAGACACGTTTATTGTATAATTAAAAAGGTTATCACTGTTTTTCAATCCGGTAGTCACCTGTCCGGCGCAACTCTTCCAGATATTCATAAATCCGTACGCAGGCCCAGGCATCGGTGGCCGCATACAACTGCTGGGCTTCCGTCAGCGTTTCCGCTTCCCAGTTGGACAGCCGTTGCGTTTTCGAAATCTTCTCCCCGAAAAGCAAGGCATAAATCTTCTGCAGACTCATCTCTTCAATGCCGAAATGAGGTACATAATCCTGAAGTTCCACCCAGTTTCCCGTGCGGGGATCCTGCCGGTTTCTGCGGCTCAGCATCCGGAAATCATCTTTCAACGAAAGTCCCACCTTGAGCACATCGTTCTGGAGAAACTCTTCCAGGAAATCGGGCAATCCGATATGGTTCAGCCGAAACAGGAAACAAGCATCTGCCGTAGCCACCTGCAACAACGCCACCTGATTCACCATTCCCTTACGAAAAGAAGGGCGGGTTTCCGTATCTACTCCCACCAGTGCATGAGAATTCAGGTATGCAACAGCCTTGCGTGCATCGGCTTCGGTATAAATGACATAAATCCGTCCGGGGAAAACCACCTTCGGCAGTTCGGCAATTACTTTTTTGTCTATTTTGTTCGGTATGACAATCATTCGTTTTCTATCGGTTGTTTTTAATCTATTCCTCTCCCATATCCAGACCTTCGTACAGTTCGTCTTCGGTCACTCCTTCATCTTCAAATCCGCAATCGTCTTCCTCGTCGTCTGCTGCGTGACGGCTGTATTTCACTTCATGCAAGGCCCGCATCAGATTGACCAGACGCTGTCCCCAGAACTCGGCAAACTGTTCCCGGCAGATCACCAGGGAATCGTTCATGGTCTGCTCCAGTCCCAGACGGAACACGCAGATAAAGTCCTTCACCGACTGGTAGATGTCTGCCAGTCCTTCGGAAACGGTCTGATGAATCGGAGTATCACTATACATCATATCATCGAGAAACACTTCCAGATAGTCATCACGGTCGCCCATCAGTGCCGCCACTTCCCTGCGCAACTGCTCATAATCGCTCTCGGTCACGAAGGTTTCGGGATCAAAATCCTCCATCCGCTCACATTCGGGAAGCAGCGATGCCTTCAGATAAAGCAAGGGCAGCAGTTTCAGGGCCGTATCAACAAACTGACTGCGTTTCTGCTCGGAAACCCGTTCCAGGAAACCGCAGAATTCGGCAGCCACCGTGACAAACTCCACTGTATTTTTATCAAATATGGCTTGTGTATTCTTTTTCATATTCATTTGTCCATTAACCTTCGCAAAGGTACGAAAAAAATTTCTCAGTTTTAGTTTTATTCGTACATTTGCGGGGTTATTCAGATAAAAACAGCATCAAATGAAGAAAAAAACAGATACCAAGACTACAGAACAGAAGCGAGTTACAACCCAGAAAGTTGTTACGGCTCTTAAAAGTGAAACGGCACATTTCGTCATCGGACTGTTGTGCGTCATATTCGGCGTCTACATGCTGCTGGCGTTCAGTTCTTTCTTTTTCACGGGAGGCAACGACCAGAGCATTCTGGCACATCCCAACCCCGGAGAACTGCTGGAAACAGGCAACCGCATCCAGAACTATGCCGGTACACGGGGTGCCCAGCTTTCACAATACCTGATCAATGACTGCTTCGGAATTCCGGCCTACTGCATCATCGTGTTCCTCATCGTTGCAGGCATGAAGCTGATGAAAGCCTATAATTTCAGTCTGCGGAAATGGTTTGCAGGCTGCATGACCGTCATGATCTGGTTTTCCATCACTCTGGGACTGATTTTCGAAGGTCCTTTTGAAAACTCATTCATCTATCCGGGCGGTCTGCACGGATATAATGTCAGCCGCTGGTTCTGTTCCCAGATCGGAACGCCGGGACTGATTCTGGCCCTGCTGGTAACAGCCATCCTTTTCTGTGTGGCACTGACCAGCAAGACAATGCCTTTCGTACGCAAGGCGCTCCGTCCGAACCTCCGCAGAAAAGGTAACGATCCGCAGCCGGCCGATCCGGAACAGCCCGACGAACCGCGTCCGACCGCACCGACTGCAACAACTCCGGAACCGGAAATTCAGGAAGAAAAGACGGAAGATATCCCGGCAAAGAAGACATCAGAAACTTACGCTGCTTCTTCCAGTACTCCTTCACCCAAAGTGACTGAAGTATATGAAGAAGAGGAAGATAACGACAAGAACGTTCCACAGCCAAAGGCCCACGAAATTGAACTGAGTCTGGACGAAACTCCGGTCAGGGAAAGTAAGGCCAGCGACATGCGGGTGGAAATCGCAACCGGAGAAAAAGCGGATCTGCTTCCTTCCGGCGGTGAACCGGCTTTCGAGATCGACGAGAAAACCAGCGAAGAGGATGAAGCCTATACCGGCGACGTGACACAGCCTTACAATCCCCGTCTGGATCTGGAACACTACAAATTCCCGACCCTGGATCTGCTGAACACTTACAACGACAACGAGCCGACCATCGACATGGAGGAACAGAATGCCAACAAGGACCGCATCATCAAGGTGCTTCGCAGTTTCGGCATCGAGATCAGTTCGATCAAGGCCAGTGTGGGTCCGACCATTACGCTTTATGAGATCACTCCTGCCGAAGGTGTCCGCATCTCCAAGATCCGTAACCTGGAAGACGACATTGCCCTGAGCCTTTCTGCCCTCGGAATCCGTATCATCGCCCCGATCCCGGGCAAGGGAACCATCGGTATTGAAGTACCGAACGCCAATCCGCGCATCGTTCCGATGAGCTCCATTCTGGCCAGCAAAAAGTTCCAGGAAACCACTTTCGACCTGCCCGTAGCACTCGGAAAGACCATCACCAACGAAGTGTTTATGGTGGATCTGGCCAAAGCGCCTCACATGCTGGTGGCCGGAGCAACCGGACAGGGTAAGTCTGTCGGTCTGAATGCCATCGTGACTTCCCTTCTCTACAAGAAGCACCCCAGCGAACTGAAGTTCGTCATCATCGACCCGAAGAAGGTGGAATTTGCCATCTATGCGCCGATTGAACGTCACTTCCTGGCCAAGCTGCCCGACGGAGAAGACGCCATCATCACCGACGTGACCAAGGTGGTACAGACCCTCAATTCGCTCTGTGTGGAAATGGATACCCGTTACGACCTGCTCCGCAAGGCAGGCTGCCGTAACATCAAGGAATACAATGCGAAGTTCATCAGCCGCCAGCTGAATCCGGAAAAGGGACACCGGTTCATGCCGTACATCGTCATCATCATCGATGAGTTCGGCGACCTGATCATGACTGCCGGCAAGGAAGTGGAACTGCCGATCTGCCGTATTGCCCAGCTGGCACGTGCTGTCGGTATCCACGCCATCATCGCTACCCAGCGACCGACAACCAACATCATCACCGGTACCATCAAGGCCAACTTCCCGGCCCGTGTGGCATTCCGTGTAGCTTCCATGATGGACTCACGTACCATCCTCGACCGTCCGGGAGCCCAGCAGCTGATCGGTAAGGGAGATATGCTCTACCTGCAAGGCAACGACCCCGTCCGTGTGCAGTGTGCCTTTGTCGATACTCCGGAAGTGGAAAAGATCGCCTCCTACATCAGCAAGCAACAGGGCTATCCGACTGCCTTCATGCTGCCTGAATACGTGGATGAAAACGCCGAACCCAGTGCTGCTGCCGACGTGGACATGAACCGTCTGGATCCGCTGTTCGAAGAAGCAGCCCGTCTGCTGATCTATCACCAGCAGGGTTCAACGTCTCTGATCCAGCGTAAATTCTCCATCGGATACAACCGTGCCGGACGTATCATGGACCAGCTGGAACGTGCAGGTATTGTCGGACCGACCAACGGAAGCAAGGCGCGCGAAGTGCTGTGCATGGACGAAAACGACCTGGAAATGCGAATGAGTTCCCTGAAAAACTAAACTACATTTTATATGAAACGACGAAACGTTTTTCTGCTTTCGCTTCTATGTTTTTTATTTTTGTGCCCGCGTTTTTTACAGGCACAGTCAGACGCGAAAGCCCGTGAAATACTGGACAAGACCGCTGCTGCCTTCCGACAGGCACAAACGGTCAGCATCACCTTCGGCGGTACCCAGGAAGGTACTTTGCTGCTGAAAGGAAACAAGTTCCACCTGAACACCGGTGACGTAGAAACCTGGTTCGACGGGAAAACCCAGTGGAGCTACCTCAGACAGAACGAGGAAGTCAATGTCTCCACCCCCACCCCGGAAGAACTGCAGAGCATCAACCCGTACGTACTGCTGGACCATTACAGCCAGCATTACAACAGCCGTTACAGCGGAGTGCGGACACACAGCGGCAAACAGGGACAGGAAGTCATCCTGACTCCCCGTGCGTCACAACAGGACATCCGCAGCATCTGCTTCGTTGTCAACAACCGCTATGAGCCGCTCTACATCCGCATTGACCTGAAGAACGGACAGCAGCAGGAGATCCTGATCCGCACTTACCGTGCCCTTCAGACAGCCAGTGACAAGGAGTTCACTTTCGACTCAAAGAAATACCCGGATGCCGAAATTATCGACATGAGATAATCTTTTTTCCGTTTTTTATCGCGACCTTTTATTTTTTCGCTATCTTAGCGAAACTTTAATGTCTAACTAAAAAACGAATACTTATGGAAATGAAAAGACTGATCCCTACCATAATGCCGGCCTGCTGCCTGGTACTCCTGTTCAGTGCCTGTTCTGAAAAGAGCAGTTACACGCAACTGATTCCCGGGGATGCGTCCTCTGTCGTGGCCGTCAACCTGCAGTCCCTGACTGAAAAAGCAGGCATTTCTTCCGGAACTCCCGCTTACGAATCCTTACAGAAGGCTTTCTCATCGGGTAAGGACAACCCCCTGAAAGATCTGCTGGCTTCACCGGACAAATCCGGCATCGACTTCAGCAAAGACATTTATATCTTTACCAATTCCACATCGATGAATATAGGAGTCGTAGCCCGGCTCAGCAATGCATCCGACTGGACTGCTACCCTGACTGAAATGAACGACGGCGAAAAGAATCCGATCAGCCAGGGAGACGGTTTCTCCTATCAGCTTTCGGACAAGTCCATCCTGGCCTATACCGAGGATGCACTGCTGATCTGCTCCAACGAGCGCCGCACGCCTGAAGACAGCCTGATTGCCATGGCAGGACGGCTGATCTATCAGACAGAGGCCCAGAGCATCACCGGCAAGGAAGCCTTCAAGAGCATGGAAAGCGAAAAAGGAGATATCCGTTTCATGGCCGCTCCAAACGCCCTGCAAAGTGCATTCAAGACTTCGGGTTACAGCAGAATGCTGCCTTATCCCTACACCAGCACCCTGACAGCCCTGCCCGCTTCGTGTGTCACCGTCGGCAACATCAGTTTCGAAAAAGGCAAGATCGTAGTAGATGCCAAACCTCTGGGCCTGGACGAAGAAAGCCGTGCCTTTCTGGAAGCTGCCGTCAAACCCTACGGAAAGATTGAAGGCAAATTCGACAAGCTGTTCCCGTCGTCCACACTGATGTACTTCAGTGCCAACGTGAACGGCAGCGAACTGACCAGCTTCTACCGGCAGCAGCTGAAATCAGCAGACAACAACCAGCTGATGGAAGCCCTGGCACGTTCTGTCAACGGTGAAGTAACTTTCGGTCTGCTGAACTTCAGCCTGACCAGCATGCCGGCCTTCGTCATTTACGGCGAAATGAAGAGTCCGGATGCCCTGGATGCCCTTTACCTGAAGAAAGACAGCCTGGGACTGAAACGCACACAAAAACTCGTGAAACTGGCTGACCACGAATACATGATCGAAAATGCAGCCAGACTGTTCCGCAACATGTCGCTGTTCTACGGATACAAGGACGGACGCTTCTATGCAACCAACGACGAAATGGTCTACAAGACCATCGGCAAGGAATCGTCTCCTTCCCTGAAAGGCAGCTCCTATCTGGACAACCGCAAGGGAACCAGCCTGTACAGCCTGGTCAACGTCGATGCAGCCCTGCAGCTCCCCATCGCCAAGATGGCGGCAACGACACCGGCAGGAGCCTTCCTCCAGATGGTCGGAAAGATCTCCTACATCTCGGCCGGCAGCAACGGCGACAACGGACATGTGGAAATTGTCCTGACCGACAGCAAGGAAAATTCCCTGAAGCAACTGACCGATCTGATGGTCCAGTTAAGCAAATTATAAAAACTCTATAAACAGTAAAATTGAACGATATGACAACTGAACATGTGAAATGCCTGATCATCGGATCAGGACCGGCAGGATACACTGCCGCCATCTATACCAGCCGTGCCAACATCGCTCCCGTACTCTACGAAGGACTGCAGCCGGGCGGCCAGCTGACCATCACCACCGAAGTGGAAAACTTCCCCGGTTATCCGGAAGGTGTGACGGGTCCTGTATTGATGGACGACCTGCGCAAACAGGCAGAACGCTTCGGTGCCGATATCCGCAACGGAATCGTAACCAAGGCCGACCTGAGCCAGGCCCCTTACAAATTCATCATTGATGAAGAAAAGGAAATTACAGCCGATACGGTCATCATCTCTACCGGTGCCACAGCCAAATACCTGGGTCTGGAAGATGAAAAGAAATATGCCGGCATGGGTGTGAGTGCCTGTGCAACCTGCGACGGATTCTTCTACCGCAAGAAAACGGTAGCCGTAGTGGGTGGAGGCGACACCGCCTGCGAAGAGGCCATTTACCTCGCCGGACTGGCCAGCAAGGTTTATCTGGTGGTACGCAAGCCTTTCCTGCGCGCTTCGAAGATCATGCAGGAACGCGTACTGAATCACCCCAACATCACCGTTCTGTTCGAACACAACGCAGTCGGCCTGTATGGTGATAACGGAGTAGAAGGCATGCACGTGGTGAAACGCATGGGTGAAGCCGACGAAGAACGCTACGACGTAGCCATCGACGGATTCTTCCTGGCCATCGGCCACCAGCCCAACTCCATGCTGTTCAAGCCGTGGGTAAAGACAGACGAAACCGGATACATCCTTACGGAAGAAGGTACTCCCCGTACCGGTGTGCCCGGAGTATTCGCTGCCGGTGACGTAGCCGACCCGCACTACCGCCAGGCTATCACAGCTGCCGGAAGCGGATGCAAGGCTGCCATCGAAGCAGAACGATACCTGTCGGCCAACGGACTGCTGTAATCCCCCATACACACAGGCCCGAACTGACGGCTAGGGCTGACCTTCTCTGCACCCCGGGCCTGTGCGATTTCCTGCCTTTATTTAGGAACAGGTTTGGAAAACGAGAACACTTTTTTTACAAACACATACATTTATGAAAAGACTAATCAGAAAAACATTTGTTGCTATCCTGCTTACGGGAGGAGCAACAATGGCATTTGCCCAACAACAGATGCCTCCGATTCCGGTTGATCCCAACGTACGCATCGGTAAACTGGACAATGGACTCACCTATTACATCCGTCACAATGCTCTGCCGGAAAAACAGGCTGACTTCTATATTGCCCAAAAGGTAGGTTCCATTCTGGAAGACGACAACCAGCGCGGTCTGGCCCACTTCCTGGAACACATGTGTTTCAACGGAACAACCCATTTCCCCGACAATACCCTGCGTGAATGGCTGGAAAGCATCGGAGTGAAGTTTGGAGCCAACCTGAATGCCTACACTTCCATCGACGAAACGGTCTATAACATCAATAACGTCCCCGTTACCCGCGAAAGCGTAGTTGACTCCTGTCTGCTGATCCTTCACGACTGGGCCAACGACCTTACCCTTGATCCGAAAGAAATCGACAAGGAACGCGGAGTCATCCACGAAGAATGGCGCACAGGCATGGGAGCCATGATGCGTATGTATGAAACCGTACTGCCCGTTCTCTACAAGGACAGCAAGTATGCATACCGCCTCCCCATCGGAACCATGGAAGTGGTGGACAACTTCCCCTATCAGGCACTGCGTGACTATTATGAAAAATGGTACCGCCCCGACCAGCAGGGAATCGTTGTCGTGGGAGACATCAATGTAGACTCCATCGAAAACAAGATCAAGAGAATGTTCTCCCCCATCGAAATGCCGGAGAACCCCGCTGAACGTACTTACTTCCCTGTGCCCGACAACGACGAACCGCTGATTGCCGTTGCCAAGGACAAGGAACAGAACATACCTATCATCTACCTTTTCCACAAGCATGAAGCCGTCAAACCGGAAGAAAAGGGCAACATGGACTACATGGTCTACAGCTACCTGACTTCCATGATCGAAAGCATGCTCAACACCCGTCTGGAAGAACTGACCCAGAAGGCTGATGCTCCCTTCATCCAGGCTTTTGCCGGTGACGGAGATTACCTGCTGTCAAAAACCAAAGGTGCTTTCATGGGAATTGCCGCTGCCAAGGAAGACGGCATCCTGACCGCTACGGAAGCCCTGATGCGCGAAATCGAACGCGTACGCCAGTTCGGATTTACCGCCAGCGAATATGCACGTGCCAAAGCTGACTACCTCCGCAGTCTGGAAGTGGCCTACAATGAGCGCGACAAACAACGTACAAACAGCTACGTCAAAGAGTACGTACGTCACTTCATCGACAACGAACCGATTCCGGGTATCGAAAACGAATATCCGCTCATGAACCAGATCGTTCCGAACATTCCGGTAGAAGCCGTGAACCAGGTGATGAAACAGCTGATCCAGGAAAAGAATATCGCCCTCAGCGTATTCTGTCCGGAAAAGGAAGGCATGAAATACCCCACAGAAGCCGAACTGAAAGCCGTGATCGACAAGGTGAAGGCTGAAAAACTGGAACCCTACGTGGACAAGGTATCCAACGAGCCGCTGCTGAAGGAGAAACCGCAGGCCGGCAAAGTGGTGAAGACAGAACAGGGAGCCTTCGGATCAACCATCCTGACCCTGAGCAACGGTGTACGCGTGATCGTGAAACCGACAGACTTCAAGGCCGACGAAATCCGCATGAAGGCATTCAGCCCCGGAGGAAACTCTCTCTTCGACGACAAGGATGTCCTTCAGTTCTCCGTCATGAACGAAGTCGTTCCATTGGGCGGACTGGGTAACTTCAGCGCCGTAGACCTGAGCAAAGTACTGGCCGGAAAAGTAGCTTCTGTCAATGCATCCGTAAGTACCCTCACCGAAGGACTCGGTGGCAGCTGTTCTCCGAAAGACCTGGAAACCATGCTGCAGCTGGTTTACCTGAACTTCACGGCTCCGCGTATGGATCAGGAAGCCTTCCAGTCATACATCCAGCGTGGCAAGGCTGCCCTGGCCAACCAGGCTGCCAACCCGATGAGCACCTTCAACGACTCACTGGCCGTAGCTCTCTACAACCATCATCCGCGTGCTCTCCGTCTGAAAGCTGAAATGATGGACAAGGTGGACTACAACAAGATCATGGAACTCTACAAGAACCGCTATGCAGAAGCAGGCGACTTCACCTTCCTGCTGGTAGGTAACATTGACCTGGCCACTGCCACTCCGCTGATTGAGCAGTATCTGGGCGGACTGCCGACCATCAGCCGCAAGGAAAACTTCCGCGATCCGAAGATGGATATCCGCAAGGGTGATTACGAAAACAACTTCATCCGCGACATGGAAACAGCCAAATCAAGCATCATGATGGTGTACAGCGGCAACTGCCCGTATACCCTGAAGAACAAGATCATGATGAGCATGTTCGACCAGTTGCTGGATATTCTCTACACCCGTACCGTACGTGAAGAAGCAGGCGGTACCTACGGTGTGAGCAGCTGGGCTTCCATCAGCAAGTATCCGCAGGAAGAAGGAACCCTGAACATCTACTTCGATACAGATCCGAACCGCCGCGAACAGATGGTAGGACTGATCAAGCAGGGTCTGCAGGACTTCATCGCCAACGGACCGGCCACCGAAGATCTCAACAAGGTGAAAGAATACATGCTGAAGACCTATCAGCAGAACCAGAAGGAAAACGGCTATTGGATGGGCGCTCTGAATGAGTTCTACTGGACCGGTCTGGACATGAACAAGGACTACGAAGCAACCGTAAATGGCGTTACGACCGATGATCTGAAAGCATTTGCCAAAGCTTTCATCGGACAGAACAATGTCATTGAAGTCAGCATGAGTACTCCGGCTACCAAATAACTGACAACCGGCCTATGTTACTGACCGAAATAAGAAGAAACCAGAAACTTGCAGCAAAGCGGAACCCCATGTACGACAGGAACCGCTTTGCCAAGTTCCTGATTTATCTGTTTACAGCATTCTGGGCAGCGTACCTCGTTCTGATCGGGGTTTCGCTGTCCTTTGCTTTTGAGGAGGATATCCCCGGCATGGAACCCTATGACGCACTCGACAGCGTCCTGATCCTCTTCCTCCTGATTGACTTTCTGATCCGTTTTCTCTTCCCCACTCCGGCGCAAGAGATCAAACCCTATCTGTTGCTGCCTGTCAGCAGACAGCGACTGATCAACACCCTCCTCGTACAGGTGGGTCTCAAACTCTACAACCTGTTCTGGCTGTTCCTGTTCGTACCCTTTGCCGCCCTTACGGCCGCCCGATACTTCGGCGTGGCAGGAGTGACCGGCTATGCAGTGGGTATCTGGCTGCTGATGACAGCCAACGCCTACTGGAGCATACTGGTACGCGCACTGGCCCGTCAGCACACGCTCTGGCTCCTGCTTCCCGCAGCAGTCTACGGTCTGCTGGCCCTGCTGGAATTCGTTCCCTCGCAGGGAATGGTCAGCCAGTTCTCCATGTGGCTGGGCGAAGCCTTCCTCCGCTGGAACCTTCTCGCCCATGCAGGCGTACTGGCAGTCATCGTTCTGCTCCTGCTGGTCAACTGCCGTGTGCAGACCGCCTGCATCTACAGCGAACTGGGACGGAAGGAAGACTCCCGCGTCAGACACTTCAGCCGCTACGGCTACCTGGAACGCTTCGGCATGACCGGTGAATACATGCGGCTGGAACTGCGCATGATCTTCCGCAACAAGACACCGCGCAAAAACTTCCAGATGATGTGCATTGTCCTGGTTCTTTTTGCTGCCATGCTCTTCGGCATCACGCAGGAGTCCACCCAAAGCGTCTACTCCATCCAGCTCTATTCCATCTATTGCTTCACGGGATTTGCCGTTTCGATCCTGACCCGCATCATGGCGTACGAAGGCAATTACCTGGACGGACTGATGGTGCGCCGGGAATCCCTGCTCAGCCTGTTCCGGGCCAAATATTACTTCCACTGCCTGCTGCTGGTTTTCCCGCTGGTTCTCCTTCTGCCGTCCATTATCTGGAGCGGACTTCCGGCCGGACTGGTAGTCAGCCAGCTGTTTCTTACAGCGGGCATCATCCTGCCCCTCATCATGCAACTGGCATGGATCAACCGGAAAACAGCTCCGCTGGACGCAAGCATAATGGGTAAAGGACAATGGAACTCACCTTACCAGATGGTAATCGTGTTCTTCGCCTTCTTCTTCCCCATCCTGTTCAGCAACCTGCTTTTCCTCGTGCTCAGCGAGAACATGGCTTATCTGGTATGCACCCTGCTGGGAATGGCCGGAATAGCCGCACAGCCCCTGTGGATGCGATACCTGTACCGCCAGGTCATCCGGAAGAGATATGACATTCTGACGAACCTGCGCGACACACGCTAATACTTACAACCTCCTGCAAACAGACAGAATTATGGAAATCAAGATAAACAACCTGATCAAACGATATGGCAGCAAGACTGCCGTAGACATACCCGACTTCACCCTCCACGAAGGAGAAATCCTGGGACTGGTGGGAAACAACGGAGCCGGAAAGACCACCCTCTTCCGCCTGATGCTCGACCTCCTGCAGGCCGACAGCGGAACCGTCTGCATGAACGGCACCGACGTGACCCGCAGCGAAGAATGGAAAACCTTCACGGGAGCCTATATGGACGAAAGTTTCCTGATCGACTACCTCACTCCCGATGAATACTTCCAGTTCAACGGCCGCATGTGCGGACTGGACCGGAACACCGTCAACGAGCGCATCCGGCGCTATGAACGCTTCCTGGGCCCGGAAATCCTGGAAGAAAAGAAGTTCATCCGGAACCTCTCGGCCGGTAACAAGCAGAAAATCGGAATCGTCAATGCCCTGCTCCAGAATCCGCAGATCGTCATCCTCGACGAACCCTTCAACTTCCTCGACCCCACTTCGCAGTCGCTGCTGAAACACATGCTGCAACACTACGGCGAAGAACACAAAGCCCTGATCCTCGTATCAAGTCACAACCTGAGCCACACCATAGACCTCAGTACGCGCATCGCCCTGATGGAAAAAGGATCGCTCATCCGTGACCTCGACAACACCGACGGAGCCGCCGGAAAGGAACTGGAAGACTACTTCGAAGTGAAGGAAGAAAACTGACCGCACGATCCGGCCGAAACGACCGCACGATCAGGCCCGAACGACCGCTCGATAACTTCGCATTGACTGGTCAATGCAAAAAAAACGACCGCACGATCCGGCCGCAATGACCATATGATTCAGCCCCATTCCCAGTATAAGTCCTGCCGGACCTGCTGCGAACGGGGCTGAACAGTCTGCAGACCTCTCCTTCCGGGAAGATAAAAGAAACTTAAACAGGTCATAAAATACCCTAAGTCCAGGTACACACAACCCGGATATTACGTACATTTGTTCAAAACAATTGATATGTACAGACGCTTACACCTCCGTTTTCCGGCCGGCATGCTGGTCATGCTGCTTGCCCTTCTGCTTGCTTCGTGCGGCACACGGGCTCCCCGCTACGACTACCGTCAGCTGGCAAAAGCTGCCGTCCGACTTGACATGGACATCGACGCCAAGGACAACCACCGCCTCTACATCGAGGTGGCCGACTGGATCGGTACCCCCTATCGTCACGGAGGAACCACCCGCAAGGGAACCGACTGTTCAGGTTTCACCTCGGCCGTCTACAAGAAAGTGTATCGCCACAAACTGAAACGCAGCTCCGAAGAACAGCGCACCAAAAACTGCCGGAAAGTAGCCAAACGCAACCTCAAGGAAGGCGATCTGGTGTTCTTCCACAACGGACGCAAGAAACGGAAAGCCACTCATGTGGGCATCTACCTGAAAGACGGACGGTTCGTACACGCCAGTACCAGCCGGGGAGTCATCGTCAGCCGGCTGGAAGAAGACTACTACCGCCGCTGCTGGATGCAGGGCGGACGGGTGAAAGGCATCTGACAACAACCATCCACAAACACAACAGGCAATGAAACATCCCGACCATCTCGCATTTACCCTCCTGCTCTCCCTCTGCACACTGGGCTTCCTGCCCGCCGCTGCACAGGATCAGGACGGGAAACCATCGAATCCTCAGGACACCACGGAACTCAGGCTGAACACCGATGCCGTCAAGCTGATCCAGTTTGACTTCACCCCCGACCTCAGCAAGATGAACCAGCCCAAGGAAGCCCCTCTCGACAAGAAATGGATGGAATTCAAAGCCGACCTCTCCCTGCCGAGAAGCCTCATCGACACCACCAGAGTGAGAAAACCCACCGGATACATCCGGCTCGCCCCATACAGTATCTGGACGAAATATGGCGAAGAACCCGTGTACGACCGCACGGTGGAAGGCCGCCCCAAGGAACAGAAGATCTACTGGACCTTCAACCCCTACCGTTCCTACTACAACGATGACTGGAGTCCCACTCCCTCCACCGGAAGCATGTATCAGATGAATACATCCCCGGTAGGCCCTGCGATCTGTATCAACAACCTGGACTTCATCATGACCCTCTACGAGACCTTCAACAAGCACGGACGCACCCTTAGGCACAACCGCAAATATGCAAATGCCTGGAAGACCTACAAGGACTACAAGCCGACCCGGGAAGACAGTCTGAAGTTCCCCAACTACCTCCGCCGGAACAGCCTGGCTTTCATGCCTCTCGTGACGGACAGCGTGGCTGACAGCCTCAGCACGGTGCAGTCCTCTCCCCTTCCGGCAGATACCCTGCCCGCCACCTTGCCCGGTCATCAGGCAAACCATCGGGGTATTGTCATTCCGGAACGTCCGGCTCCCGCTCCGCGGCCCGAAAAAAAGAAAGAAGAAGAGCCGAAGAACATGGATGAACTCTACGACTATATCCGCGAAAAGAAAGCACAGGACTCCCTGTTCTATCAGGAAATGTTCCATTCGGAAAAACTGCGCATCCGCAAGGACGATGTGGAGAAAACCCGCCAGTACCTGAAGGAGCGCGAACACTAAGACGGAGCATCACCGGTCCGGTCAGAAAAAAAACGCTTCGGCGTGCAGGATGAAACGTCTAAATGTTTTCAACTGCACGCCGAAGCGTTTTTCAAAAAGCCCGAGCGGCTATACGCACTGTATTTTATTTGCGGAAGACAAAGTAGACCGCCAGGATCAGACAGACAAAGGCTGCCAGGTGATTCCAGCGCAACTCCATCTTGAAAGCAATCATTGAGAACACCGTGAAGACTGCCAGCGTAATCACTTCCTGAATGACCTTCAGCTGCATGATGTCGAAAGGTCCCCCACTGTCGCGGAATCCCAGACGGTTGGCCGGAACCTGCAGACAATATTCAAAGAAAGCAATCGCCCAGCTGAAGGCAACGACTCCAATCAGCGGCAATGCAGCAAACCAGCTGAACTCTTCACGCATCTTCAGATGTCCGTACCAGGCAAAAGTCATGAAGATATTCGAAAAAATCAGCAAAACAATCGAATAAATACCATTTGTCAACATATCTTTTTTCCTTTATTTAAAAACCGGCGCAAAAGTACAAATAAAATGTGACAAAGCGAAAAAACTGAGGCTGATCTGAGATCCTAAATCTGGCAGAATTTTGTTTTGGGGGATTACATTTTACCCCATTTACATAATTATCTAAGATTTCGCCCGTCCATTTACCATCTTCCACATAGTCATTAGTCGTTGGCCTAAAATGGATTATAGCAATATATTCATCCCTGCCCAGATAAAAGAAAAATATAGGAAACAAATCGTTGACAGGCTTAATGAAATCAAAAAATATCATTTGTATGAATGGGATGAATAGATAATGTTCTCTTTTCCTTTTGATTTAAATATTAAATAAGAAATACTCTATTTGGATCTATAAATATAGCGTAAAACACTCTATTCTATCAATTATCTTATTATCTTTGTATTTAATTTAAAATAATACCGATTTAAGATACATGAAACTTAATAGAATAAAGGTTGTTTTGGTTGAAAGAGAGATCTCCCAAGTACAACTTGCAGAAAAACTCGGGAAGAGTTTTAGTACTATCAATGCCTATTGCTGTAATCGCGTACAGCCAAGCCTTGATACACTCCAACGGATTAGCAAAATCCTTGGAGTAAAAATGAAAGATTTAATAATTGAACGAGAAGAGCGTTAGAAAATGGCAAAGATTAAGATAAAAGTTTTTGAAGGTTTTGCAGGTTATGGCGGTGGCTCATATGGGCTAAAACGATTAAAAGAAAATATACCCAATATTGATTATGAAGTAATAGGCTATTCTGAGTTTGATAAATATGCAGCTCAATTATTTGATGCAAATCATAAAGATAAAGAAGGGAAAAATATTAAAAATTGGGGTGACATTACCTTAATAAATCCGGAAGATTTACCTGATTTTGATATGTTTATGGGTGGTTTCCCTTGTCAGCCCTTTTCTTCTGCAGGAATGCAAAAAGGAACTGAAGATCCTTATGGACGAGGAGTAATGCTTGGTCATATCATTAGAATTTGCAAGGTAAAAAAGCCAAAATATCTTTTTTTGGAAAATGTAAAGGGTTTTACTCATGGTAAATTTCAGCCTATTCATGACCAATTAATAAAAGACCTAAAAGAAATTGGATATGGAGAAAACCCTTTGGCAAAGGCCGTCTTAAATTCTAAAGATTACGGAATACCTCAGAATAGAGAAAGATTATGGATGTTTGCTCAATTGGGTGGTTTACCCGACAATTTTAACATTGTCCCTCCAAAGGTTGAAACCTCTCACAAAATGGCTGATTTTTTGGATTATAATCCAGAACGTAAATTATACCTATCAGAAGAACAAATCGCTCACCTAAAAGTGAAGCATAATATTGAATCGTTTGTAGTAGAGACACCACTCTGCTTTGATGTTTATAACAAAAAAATCAAGCAAGATGGTTTCAGTATTACTATTACCCAACCAGAACATAATAGTCTAAGAGTAATAGAAGTACCTAAAAAAGATGGAAAAGAAATTGTTAGAAAGATGTCTGTCTTTGAGCAATTTCGTCTGATGGGATTTAGAATACCTAGAGATTGCTCTGAAAGTGAAATAGATTTCAATGGACAATCATATACTCAGCTATCAAAACGAGCAGGAAATGGATGGGATGTAAATCTTGTCGGAATATTGTTAACACATATATTTAAGCAGATATTATGAAGATAGATTTCGGAAGCTTGGCTTTTAATATCAATGTTAATGGGAAAATTGGTGGAACTCCCTCATGGGGAACAGCAATTGTTTACCAAACAACTGATAATAAGATTAAAGAAGATATTGCAAAAGACATCCTTATTGGTATGATCTACAAAAAGATAGATTGTACTTCAAATGAATTATCATTACCTCTAGGTAAAGGAGGTCATATATATCATGGAGATGAAGATTTTAATACTAATGGTGCTCCATCTATTCCATATTTAGCTGCCAAATTTGAGAAGACATATGTTAATGGAATATCTATAGGTAAGCCTTTCATTCTTGTGGTTATGAAAGATGGATATGAAGCTCATGATGGAAGGTTGCAACTTAAATATTCACCCAAGATCTCATGGGGAAGTTACACTAATCAAGAGTTTTTCGATGAAGCATTTAAAATTCTTGGAATAAATTCTGGTTCACCATTCGTTTGTTATGAAATCGAAGTTTATGACCAAGATACACTTCATTTCAGATGTGCATATAAAGAAGAGGAGTATCAGTTCAAGGACAAGAATGAATATTATGAATTTGTAAATAATGCAATATCAAATGACCAATCTATAAAGCCATTCGTTATACATGATTCAATCATTAAGTTCCCTATTCAAACTATTTTCTATGGTGCCCCAGGAACAGGAAAGTCAAACAAGATAGAAGAATGTACTAACAATGACAATCGTATACGGACAACATTCCACCCAGACAGTGATTATTCAACCTTCGTAGGAGCATACAAACCCACTATGGAGGAAACAGGCGTAACAGTTGCCGGGAGAAAAGAAACCCGTATTGCATATAAATATGTTCCTCAAGCATTCTTAAAAGCATATGTCAATGCCTGGGAAAAAATGAATGAAGGTAATGATTCTCCATATTACTTAGTAATTGAAGAAATAAATCGAGGTAATTGCGCCCAAATATTTGGCGATTTATTTCAATTGCTAGATAGAGGAGATGATGGGCAATCTAAATACGCTATTTGTCCAGATGATGACATTAGAAGGCACTTAGCAGAACAATTCAAAAATGCAACCAACATTCCAGATGCAATAAAGAATGGTGAAGAAATGCGTTTGCCATCGAATCTGTATATCTGGGCAACAATGAACACAAGCGACCAGAGTCTCTTTCCTATTGATTCTGCTTTTAAGCGCCGTTGGGATTGGGAATATATGCCAATAGAAAAGGGAGATAAAGACTTCGTCATAGAAATTGGGAGCAAACAATATGACTGGTGGAATTTCATATCTATCATTAATAATAAAATTGATGACATTACAGGTTCAGAAGACAAAAAGTTAGGCTATTGGTTTGCTAAGCCTGCTGACAATAGTACAACCATCAAATGCAATCAGTTTGTTTCAAAAGTACTTTTCTATCTATGGAACGATGTATACAAGGATTATTCAGATGACAACAGAAGTATATTCCGCATCACTGATGGCAATAACTCCAAAAAAATAGCATTTACGGAATTCTTTGGAACAGGAAGAGAAGAAAAGATATATTCTTTTATGCAAGCTAATGGCATAAATCCTATTTCCTCGAATTCAGAGAATAATCAAGATGAAAATTTCGCAGATGATGAAGCTGGCATTCCCACTTCACAAAGGGATTACTCAAAATATTCCATTAACGGATATGGAGCATATGGTAAAGGTGAGTTAGTAAGGCGCGTGATAGATTTATATTGCAAACAATCAGCTAATTCTAGTGCAAGCGACATTCGAACTTTCTGGATGGGACTTAATACAGGAATAGTACATCTTGTTGAAACTCAATCTGAGTTTGATAGCAGAACAATAAACTCTACGGATGCTAACAAAAGAGCTAAAGAATTAAAACTTTCAAACGGAGAGTCTATATATGTATCAACTCAAGTAGGTAGCGGGAATATACAGACTTTTATCAACGCTGTTAATTCCGCAAATATAAATCTTAGCATTGCAAAAGTATAAACAATGAGAATACTAATTGAAGGCTATCATTACCGGGCATCCGACATACATGACGTTCTCAAAGGACTTGATTTCTTTGAGAACGTCAGTCATGAAGTCGTGATAAATTATGTGGGATATCTCTACAATCCACATATTAAAGATTGTGTCTTCATTTTGCCAAAGGTCATAATTGATAGAAATGGTAAAGCATTCTCGCACTTAAATCCACCTGACATCATTCATGTAGAAAAGGCAAATGGATTAGCTGAGGAAGAACGTAAGTTTATTTATGAGTTCGCCGTGTGGATATATCGTTCTCTACGTGTATTCAACAAATATAACCCCAAAAACAATATAGTCTATCACAAACAGATGCTTCAAGCAGGTATAAATCATCGTCATATGAGTAATACCTATTTGGAGGTCTTGCTTGCATTGATTGAATTCAACCGCAAAAACCAACATTTTTTTATGACCGTTATGAAAAATATTCATTCAGGTCACAATAAGATAAATTGGCCCCGAACCATTGCTCACTGCACAGCTATTGTTCAAAAAAATGAACCTACTTATCTTAATCCTATCAATAAGAAAAGACAAATTAATTTCGACGAAGAACTATTAATTATCTTCTTCTCAATATTGCATCATATTAGTAACAAGTATGGGTTTCCTGTATCAATAAATGTAGGATTTGATTTGATTACAGGTGCTAAATTCAAGAATTATCTCAATGGATTTGGCAAAGCGAGATTAAGACAAATAAAATACAAGTATTTTTCAGACAAAGCATTGGAGCTGTGGGGGCTATGCTATGCTTTTTTTGATAAATCACATAACATATCCGTTGCTAGCGAATTGCAGGAGTATCTGATTGCCCAGAATTACAACATCATATTCGAGGCAATGATTGATGAGTTGGTAGGCGATAAAAAAGAAAACTTACCCAATGGTCTCAAGGATCAAGAAGACGGAAAGCGTGTTGACCATATTTATGAAGATATTGGATTGACCAATACGAATGATAAATCCATATACTACATTGGTGATAGTAAATATTATAAACTAGGTAACGACATTACAGCTGAATCGGTATACAAACAATACACCTATGCCCGAAATGTAATTCAATGGAATATGAACCTTTTCCTTGATAACCATCAGGAAGAGACATGTTATAGGAACAAACTGACGGAAGGATACAACATCGTACCAAACTTCTTCATCAGTGCACGAATGGATAAAGGTTTGTCATATTCTCAAGATATATATCCAACTGAGAATGAGAAAAAATCTTTTATCTCACGTCATTTCGAAAATAGGTTATTCGATAGAGATACATTACTTATTAGCCATTATGATGTAAACTTTCTATACATCGTATCATTGTATGCACAAGACAATGACAGTACAAAAAGCCACTGGAAACAGAAAGTTCGTAAGAGATTTAGAGAAGAAATACAAGAGATGCTCCAATCCCGCTTTACATTCTATGCAATGACTGCCCACCCTGATGTTAATGCTGAAGAATATATCAAAGCCAACTTCCAATCTGTATTAGGAAAACTTTATCAACCATATCATAGAAATGAGTATTTCTCTTTGGCGTTAGACAAAAATGAAAAGTATAAGGATGAAAATGAGGCTCTATTGAATGAGTTGCGTAAATCATTCTATGTAGAAGAGGTTTGTATTGGTACTGATCCAGAAGGTATTCTAACAGAAGCAATTAAAAAAGGTACATCCGCTACGATAAGATCTGACAAAAGTGGTGTTCTCATGGTTATGATGGAACATTATGAAACTAAAAGTGCCAAATTCTTACCTAGTGGCCAAATTGCAATTGGTATAAAATACACAAAAGATTCAATGGAAATTGTGGAACACTTGTCAGAAATAGATTATATACTATTCCATACGAGAAAGGATGCAGGCCAACATTTATACAAGGTTACCAACAAAGTAATACTTCTCCCGGAAGAGGAGATACCTACCAACATCTACAGAAACATCAGTACTGCGAAGATGTATGCAATCGTAAAATTTGAGAAGATTGAACTTGATTCCTCTTCCCTCCATCCATCACGTAAAACATACACTCCAGAGACAAGATATGACTCACAATATTCAAAATTATCGGTTTTGAAATAATATTAGTATTTACAATATGGATAGAAGTTCAAAATGTAAAAAATGGGATTTACATATTCATAATTCAGGAACTATAAAAATGACCTATTTTTGGGGGAGGAAGGTAGAAAAAATGTTTGGCAACAATATATTGCCAAATCATAATGAACACTCAATATTATCCATATATATTATGCAAATCGTTATCTCTTCAAAAGAAGTTAAGGCTAATTTTAATATCATGTAATTATAGTTTATCATTAATCATTTCGACCAACATGTATGGATACTATATCTCATAAGGTACGAAGTCTAAAAGAATAAGATATAAATCGAATGCGCATATAGGCTCATTCAAAAAAATAACAAATTAAAATTCCAATTTAGAGGAATAAATTACACATTATTAAAGTATACGGATTACTGATTTCCAGAGTATTGTATATGACATAACAAGACCTCTCTATCAAATCCATACCTTTATCAGATAATTCAAAATTACTACTATAAACTATAGTTATAAAAAAATAAAAGAACAATTATGGACAGGCTGACTAAAGAACAACGCCATAAAAATATGGCTGCCATACATAGTAAGGACACCAAACCGGAAATATTGGTACGTAAATTCCTGTTCAGTCGCGGATTCCGTTATCGTCTGAATCATCCTCTACTACCAGGTAAGCCGGATATTGTTTTACGTAAATATAAAACGTGTATTTTTATCAACGGATGTTTCTGGCATGGACATGATGGCTGCAAATATTTTGTAATGCCCAAAACCAGAATAGACTTTTGGCAAGCAAAAATTGAACGTAACAAAGAAAGAGACTCTGAAAACCAACGAAAACTGGCTTCAATGGGATGGCATTGTATAACTATATGGGAATGCCAATTAAAGCCAAAGGTGAGAGAAGCAACATTGGAATCACTTTCATATACTTTATCTCTTATCTTTCTCAAAAATCACAAAGTCAAAAAGTATGAGCTGCATGAAAAAGATTCATTAATAGCAGCAGAACCTTTAGATATATGAAAGAAGCTGTATTAAATAAGATAATAAAACTCAACGTCAATAAGAATCAAAACAGAATATAAACTCTTTATACTGAAAATCTACAACGACCCTTTAATGCAGATATTGTTAAAGTAACCATAATAAAGCATAATGAAAACATGCTGCAAGAGAAAGATTTCTATATCATTAAGACACTACTTCATTCTCGAGTTTTCAATCTTCTATTAAAAAAGAGATAATACGGCTTGTTCCAATTCGTCTTCTTGTCTATCGAGAAATAGCCGCGATGCACCTTCTTGGGGTGTAAACCGACGCAAGTATTCCCTCTTCGTCGTAATTCTTATATTTGGCGACTTCGTCAATGTAAAGCCTTTTATCATGTATTCTTTCAGCCGTTGTGTTGCCCATTGACGAAAACGGGTGGCTATCACAGACTTGATGCGATACCCCAATGCTATAATCAGTAAACTTCCAATTTTAGGGTATCCCCTTTTAGACGGGCGCCAGTCGGCACCCG
>ENA-OOZN01000514-OOZN01000514.1-human-gut-metagenome-genome-assembly--contig:-NODE-514-length-37746-cov-2.732827_pt1 | contig 37746 bp, 31 predicted proteins | sample MGYA00241187_ERZ501397 | MGnify/ENA primary metagenome ERZ501397 (study PRJEB25962, sample SAMEA2042921) | human gut metagenome | biome: human gut; feature: human-associated habitat; material: faeces... | reverse complement strand
AGTCAAAGGATATATTTGAGCATTTTAAAAAATGTCGTGCATATGAAACAGCGCTGGAGTTAAAGAAGGAAGGAAAGATACATCATTTTGGAATCTCATTTCATGATAAGGCGGAGGTGCTTGAGGAAATATTAAAGGAATATCAACAGATTGAAGTTGTGCAGATACAGTTTAATTATCTTGATTACGAGGATCCTGCTGTACAGAGCAGAAAGTGTTACGAGATCTGCCGCAGGTATAACAAGCCAGTTATAGTTATGGAGCCGGTAAAGGGAGGTAATCTTGTAAATCTTCCAGAGGATGCAGCAAAGATACTGGATAACCTTAATGGTGGAAGTGCAGCAAGCTATGCGGTACGTTTTGCAGCAAGCTTTGATGGTGTGATGATGGTTCTTTCTGGAATGAGTAATATAGAACAGATGGAAGATAATATAAGCTATATGAAGGAATTCAGGGCACTTGACGATACAGAGATGACTGCAGTTAAAGCAGTTGCAGAGGTTTTTAATTCAAAGCATATGATTGCCTGTACAGCCTGTCGTTATTGTGTTGAAGGATGTCCAAAGCATATATCTATACCAGATCTTTTTGCCTACATGAATGCAAAGACAGTATTCCATGACTGGAATGCAGATTATTATTATAGTGATGTACATACAGTTCATAATGGTAAGGCAAGTGATTGTATTCGCTGCGGAAAATGTGAGAAGGTCTGTCCTCAGCATCTTCCAATAAGAGAATTGTTAGAGGCGGTCGCTAAGGAATTCGAGAAGAAGGCAGAATAAGCTTAAATTAATGAAACAAAAATATTTACAAATGCATTGACAACACACAATTCAGTTGTTATGATTATTATCATTAAAAGGGAGTAGCTAGCCAGAACGTGTTCACTTCTTCGTCAGTACAGTTATTACAGCTAATGTGTGATAACTCGGAAAGTGATTAAATAGCGAGACTTTTACTGTAACGCAGTAGGAGTCTCTTTTTTTATTGAATTTTATTAAAGAAATCCTATTGAATCATATGTTATTTACATTAATTGAATGTAAAGTGATTGGGACATATAAGACATACTACTGCAGCACATAAGAATTAGCATATTAATTAAATGTCTAAGAAAGAAGAGGTAGCATATGGTTTTACATGTATTTATTTTATTGGTAGGATTTTTGTTTTTAGTTAAAGGTGCAGACTGGTTTGTTGAAGGTGCAGCAGGAATCGCAAGAAAGCTTGGAATACCACAGCTTATCATAGGACTTACGATAGTTGCGATGGGAACAAGTATGCCAGAGGCAGCAGTAAGCATAACAGCAGCACTTAACAATAACGCTGGAATAACGGTTGGTAATATCGTTGGAAGCAACATTCTTAATATTCTTATAATTCTTGGTATAACAGCAGTTATAACCAATGTAGCCATTCAGAAATCAACATTATTATACGAAATTCCATTTATGATAGGAATAACAGCATTACTGCTTGTATTTGGATTAACAGGTTCGTCTATAACATTTATAGAAGGGGTAGTATTCCTATTATTGTTTATTGCATTTCTTGTGTATCTTTTTATTATGTCAAAAAAGGGAGAAGTTCAGGAGGAAGGAGAAATTAAGGATATTCCTGTATGGAAATGTCTTCTTTTTATGGTAATAGGCGGAGTTATGGTTGTTAAGGGAAGCGATTTTGCAGTAAGCGGTGCATCCTGGATAGCAAGATTCTTTGGTATGAGTGAAAGATTCATAGGACTTACTATTGTGGCCTTTGGAACGTCACTTCCTGAGCTTGTAACATCAGTTGCCGCAGCCAGAAAGGGTAACGCTGGAATAGCAATAGGTAATATTGTAGGAAGTAATATATTCAATATATTATTTGTAATTGGAATAACATCACTAATATGCAATGTACCATTTGAAAGTAAGTTCGTAATAGATACAGCAATTGCAATATTTAGTGGAGCCTTATTATGGCTTGGTACTTATAAGCATAAGGAGTTAAGAAAGCCTTGTGGAATAGTGATGTTAATCTGTTATGCAGCGTATTTTGTGTATCTGTGTGTGCTGTAAAAATATCTGCCCTGCAGTCAGGATATAAAAGCTCAGTATATTTCAGTAGATTACAGCAGATTACAACAGAATCCAGTAGATTTTAGTGGATTTCAACGTATTTCATCGGGTTTTAGAAGGAGCTTCACCATATTTTTTCTTAAAGCATCTGTTAAAATAAGATATATTGTCAAAGCCACATTCAACTGCAATCTGTGTAACCGGCAGGTCAGTAGATGTAAGCAGGCGTGAGGCAATGAGCAGACGGTAATCATTAAGATAGCTTATAAATGAGGTTCCAGTACATTGTTTAAAGAATTTCATAAAGTGAGATTCGCTGAAATGACATTCATCTGCAATATCCTGAATTGAGATTGCATGGGTATAGTTATTTTCAATATAAGTTATTATTAATTTTAATTTATTTTTTTTACTGTTTGAGAGGCTGTCAGATACTTCATTGTTTGCTGCACACGAATAATGTGTGTTAAGTGCAAAAAAGAAGTTGTATAGGCAGCCTCTTATTTTTAATTCATATCCTGTTGGAAATGTTTCGCATACTTTGTCTGCTTCATCTATACAGCTTATGATTTCTTTATAGTGCAGCTCGGATGGCTTGATTATACAGGTCATATCATTATCGGAGTTGTTAATATGTCCGAAATATTCAAAAGTATTTCTGTCATATTCTTTAGGAAGAAGCATATTAATATTAAATATTATATTCTCATATTTCAGGACAGAATTATCATAATTAGTTATAGAATGAATCCTTCCGGGATAAACTATCAAAAGATCTCCCTGACCTACCAAATACTGGTTAAGGTCAATGTTAATAAGACCTTTTCCTTCTTTAATGTATATAAGCTCCATTTCGTTGTGCCAATGAAGAGGAACTACTGCAAAGTCCTGTGGAATAGTGCATGGGTATGTATTATATGAAAAGTCAGTATTGTAGTGGCTCTTTGTTTCATGGAGAGTTTCGTATAATGAATCAGGCATAATATCAGCTCCTAGTATATAGCCGGCTTTTAACAGCCAGTATTAATCATGTTTAATAGTTACTTATATTTAGATTATGATAGTATTGTACAAGAAAACGATATAATAAATCAAGAAAAATATATATATTGAGATATAATCATACTAGTGTCAAAACTAAAAAGTAGTCCGTAGGTATCAAAGTCGAGAGTTTTTGCCCCCGACATCATAGATTTAATGTAAACGATACTTCGAAAAAAATCAACAGCAACCGCTATTCAATATGCTGCGTTTTGATTGGGAGTCTGCCCACGTTTCACGCATATCCCCGTCTCTGCTTCTCCCACATCTGCCAGTAGCGCCCCTTTCGTGCTAAAAGCTCCTGATGGCTGCCGCACTCCGTAATCCGTCCATGCTCCATGACGTAGATTCGATCCGTCAGTGCCGTCGCGGAAAGCCGGTGCGAAATCACGAGCACGCCCTGATCGGGATGCCCCTGCAGCAGCGTTTTGTTAAACGCATCCTCTGCAAACGGATCAAGTGAAGCCGCCGCTTCATCCGCAATCAGAAACTCCGTGTTATAATAGCAGGCGCGCGCCAGCGCAATCTTCTGTTTCTGTCCCTCTGAAAACAGGAAACCGTCCTCGCAAAATTCCCGCAACACCTGTTTTTCGACCGGAACAGAGGTCCCCTTTCGATACAAACCGCTCTCGCACAACGCGTCCGCAGCCCGGCTCTTATCTGCGTTTTCGGAAAGCGCCACATTCTCCGCCAAAGACGCCGCATACAGCAGATTTCCAGCAAACAGCACCGTGAAATGCTTCCGACATTCCTCCCATTCTGCCTTCGTCGAAACGGCTGCTCCATCCGCAAAAATCGTCCCACTGTCCGTTTTTCCAAGTCCGAGCAAAACCTTGATGAACGTCGTTTTTCCGGCGCCGCTGTCTCCGACCAATGCGATCTTTTCCCCCTTTTTCACCCGAAAACAGATATCCTGCAGAACCTTTTTCTCCCCGTATCCGAAATCGACATGCTCCATCGAAATCTCTGAAATCGTCCTGCTGTCCGCTGCCATGGATTCCTGGTTTTTGTCATTCGACACTTCTCCGTTTTGTTCGCAAAAATCAAAAAATCCGTCGATGTATCCGGCATACTCCCCGGCTCTTCCCGCCATCTGCTCAAACAGCACGGACAGCGCATACAGGATGATGTGCGTCCCGTTCAAAAGCGCCGCAAAATCGTCCAGTCCGATCGTCTTTTTCCAGAAAAAACAATACCCCAGATACGCGATCATCAAACAGTCGATAAACAGAAAATCGCTCCCGATCTCCCGCCCGAACGCAATTGGAAAAATACGTCGATTCCACTGTTTCGTCTGCTCCGCCTTTTGCGAAAAGCTGTCCTGATCCCGTTTTACGAAAAATGGCAGGCAGCCCAGAATCCGCCCCTCTGCTGCATATTCCTTTCGCAGAAAAATCCGTAAATAGTTCTGGTGCAATGCATCTTTTTTGTTCTGTTCATCCCGCTTTGCGTTCGTTTTTTCCACCAGACTTTTGACACAGAAACGGCTTGCCACAAACGCCAGCAAAACGAACACAACGATCATCTGATCCATGCGGATATAAATGACGACCGCTACCGCACCAGCCAGAAAACTGCCGAACAGCTGCCGGTAAAATTCCAGCGTTTCTTCCATCTTCGTCTGCGTAAACTGCAACGCCCTGCGGCATCCATGAAAATACGCTTCGTCGTTATATTTCCTACAGTCGGCGTCCAGCATAATCCGGTACAACCTACGGTTTAATTTGTATTCCAGCCGTTCCTTCCACTGCGGATAACCCCGTTCAAAATACCAGTGCCACAAAAAGCTCACTGACAGCTGGTACACCAGAAATCCTCCCAGCACCCACGCTGCCCGTATCAGATCACGCCCCATCAGCGCGCCGATCATCCATTTCAAAACAAGGACATTCGCCAGCACATCCGCCAGGTCATATGCGCCTGTCAGCACAATTTCCAGTAAAAACAGCCCCGGTGCATCCAGAAAGCGGAGCTTCTGCAGCCGCAGATGACTTTTCAACCCGTTAAACCGCATCGTTTTCCCCCTCCTGTGCAAAATACTGCCGTCGCTGCGTCGTAAACATCCTGCAGTAGTCGCCGCCCTTTTCCATCAGCTCTTCGTGCGTTCCATGCTCTGCAATCATTCCGTTTTTCAGATATAAAATCTGATCTGCCTGCCGTGCAAAGGATAACCGATGCGTCACGAAAATCAACAGCTTTCCCTTTGTCGCTTCCAGCACTTCCTGCAAAATATCCGCTTCTGTCAGCGGGTCTAAAAATGCTGTCGGTTCATCCAGAATTACCGCATCGAAATCGCCTGCAAACACCCTGCACAGAAAGTGCTTCTCCCCTTGCTGCTGCGGCTCAGGTCCCGCTGGAAGCTCCCAGTGTCCTGCTGCCGGCTTCTGCCTCCGCGCAGCTTCCTGCTGTCCCGGAAGGCAGTACCTCCGATACTGCTTTTACCGAGATTGCCTGCATCCTGCCGTCCTTCTCCGATCAGTTTTCGTTATCCATGGTAAATGGCATACTTTCTGCATTTCCCATAGATTCCTATATCTGTCACCTTTTCCAGAGCTTCAATCCTTCTCTGGAAAACCGGCTGCTGCAAAAATGTATCGACACCGGCATCAGCGGAATCGTTCTGTTCCCTCAGGATCAGCCATTTTTCAGCGAGCAGCTGCTTTATCTGCTGCTGCAGAAATATCCCCTGGTCCTCATCGACCGGAATCTTCCGCGTCTGGATACCAGCTATGTCATTGGGGACAATAAAACCGGCGGTGCACTCTGTCTGCGTCATCTCCACGCCCTCGGACATCAGCGCATCTGCTTCGTCTCTTCTGCCCGGCGGAATACCTTCACGGTTCGCTCCCGTATCGACGGCATTTTGCAGGAAGCGGAGGCACGCAATATTCCGGAATCCTCCATTACGATCTGGGATTTCTTCAACAAGCATCAGCCCTACGTTCACTATCAGAAGCAAATGATGAAGCTGATCCGGGAGGAGCGCATCACTGCCTTTATTGCAGCAGAATCCACTACCTGCGCCTATCTCTACAGCCTGTTTGCCACAATGAACCTCCGGGTTCCTGAGGATATCTCCCTGATGTCCTTTGATAAACCGCTGGTAGAATCCCAGCGTCCCGATTTCTTTACCCACATCAGTCAGTCCGAATATCTGATGGGAAAAGAAGCCGGCACGATTCTGAAACATCAGATCGAAACCCGTGATCCGCAGGTGACACACCGTGTGATGTCGCCTCTTCTGGAGGTTCGCAAATCCACAAGGGCGATTGTGCTGTAGCTTTTCCATCTTTGTTGACACATCAACAAATATATGTTATGCTTTCCAGGCCGACTTGGGAAATCGATCGGCCACGCAGCCCAATGGGCCTGCGGAATGGAGGTAACGAATCACATGAATCAGATACAGATTATTACAGACGCGGGATCGGATATCGTCGATTGCTCCCGCACAGACCTGACCGTCCTTCCGATGACCATCCGTTTTGGCGATGAAGAATATTTGGACGGCGTCAACTTAACCCACAGACAGTTTTATGAAAAGATGATCGAAACACAGGTGCTGCCGACCACCAGCCAGCCTTCCCCCTATGCCTTCGAGGCTGCAATCAGAAAAATCCATGAACAGGGCGACATTGCACTGATCATCACGATCTCCTCCAAGCTCTCCGGAACCTGGCAGAGTGCCAACATCGCCGCAGCCGAAACCGGCGGAGAGGTTTATATCGTAGACAGCTTAAACGTTGCCGTCGGGGAAAAGGCCATCGTGGAATATGCATTGCGCATGAAGGATGCCGGCACAGATATCCACACCATCGTAGAGACCCTGAACCATGAAAAAGAAAATCTGCGAGTGATCGCTCTTTTGGATACCCTGGAATATCTGCAAAAAGGCGGCAGAATTTCCAAAACCGTTGCCATCGCCGGAAGCCTGCTTTCCATCAAGCCGGTGGTCTCCGTTGTGGATGGTGAGGTTGCACTGCTGGGTAAGGCACGGGGCTCCCGCCAGGGCAACAATTTCCTGATCCAGCAGATTCAGAAGGACGGCATTGATTTTTCCCGGCCGTTTTTCCTGGGCTACACCGGGTTAAGCGACGCGCTGCTGCAGAAATACATTTCCGACAGCGCAGAGATCTGGAAAGAGCATGTCGATCATCTGCCCATCGGAACCATTGGAGGCGCCATCGGAACCCATGTCGGTCCCGGAGCTATCGCAGTGGCGTTTTTTACAGAAAAATAATCTTTGAACTTAAGAGAGATCCTCCTCCAGAAAAAGCACCTCAACCTTTCTTAGATCGGTTGAGGTGCTTTCTTTCTGACAACAGGATCGGTTCAATCCTCCTCGATATGCTCCAGTCCCTGATTGATGATCGTGCGGACATGTCCGTCCGCCAGGGAATAAAAGATGGATTTGCCTTCTCTTCTGCTTTTAACCAGTTTATTCTGTTTTAAAATGCGCAGCTGATGGGAAATCGCCGACTGCGTCATCTGCAGGGCTGCTGCAAGGTCGCAGACACAGACCTCCGCTTCAAACAAAACAAACAGAATCCGGATACGGGTAGAATCTCCAAATACCTTATAAAGCTCCGCCAGATCATAAAGCTCTTCTTCTTTTGGAAGCTTTTCCTGTACGATCCTGAGCAGTTCTTCATGAACCTCCGTTTCTTCACAGTGATCCATTTCCAGTTCTTCTTTTTCCTGCATGGTTCTCTCCATTTTCTTTACAGCTTTTTCACATTCAGGGCGCGGATCGCATTGAGCACGGCGATAATCATAACGCCCACATCTGCGAAGATCGCCGCCCACATATTCGCAATGCCGAGTGCGCCGAGGATCAGGCAGACCACTTTAACACCGATTGCAAAATAAATATTTTCATAAACGATTCTCAGGCACTTTCTGGAAATTCTGATGGCCTTGGAAATCTTTAACGGATCATCATCCATCAGAACAATATCCGCCGCCTCGATCGCTGCATCCGAGCCCAGTGCTCCCATTGCGATGCCGATATCCGCACGGGAAAGCACCGGTGCATCGTTGATGCCGTCTCCCACAAAGGCAAGCTTTTCCTTTTCCCCTTTTTCATCCAGAAGCTTTTCTACCTGCGCTACCTTGTCGCCGGGCAGAAGCTCGCTGTGTACCTCATCAATACCGAGCTCTTCCGCAACCTGACGTGCTGCCTCCCGGCGGTCTCCGGTCAACATGATCGTCTTTTTCACGCCGCATTTTTTCAATGCCGCGATGGCTTCCTTTGCATGAGGCTTGATCTGATCCGAAATCAGGATATGTCCGGCATATTTGCCATTCACCGCCATGTGAACAACGGTTCCGACGCTGTGACATTCCATACAATCCACACCGAGCTTTTCCATCAGCTTGCTGTTGCCTGCAGCAACTCTCACGCCATCCACCTTTGCAGTCACACCGTTGCCGCTGATCTCTTCGACATCCGTTACACGGCTCGGATCCAGGGGCTTGCCGTATGCCTTCTTAAGGCTCTTGCTGATCGGATGGGAGGAATGGCATTCCGCCAGCGCTGCGTATTCCAACAGCTTCTCTGTATCCATGGAAGAATGATGCACACCGCTTACTTCGAACACGCCCTGCGTCATGGTTCCTGTCTTATCAAATACAACATATTTGGTTTCCGAAAGCGTTTCCAGATAGTTGGAGCCTTTTACCAGAACACCTGCGTTGCTCGCACCGCCGATTCCGGCAAAGAAGCTCAGAGGAATACTGATGACCAGTGCGCACGGACAACTGATTACCAGGAAGGTCAGCGCCCTCATAACCCAGTCGCCCCATTCCGGTGTCATTCCAAGAAACATCAGCCGCACAAGGGGAGGTAAAATTGCCAGCGCCAGAGCGCCGTAGCAGACCGCAGGCGTATAGTATTTTGCAAATTTGGAAATAAAATTCTCGGATCTGGATTTTTTGGAGCTTGCATTTTCTACCATATCCAGGATCTTCGATACCGTCGATTCGCCAAACTCCTTTGTCGTCCGGATTTTCAGCACGCCGGACATGTTGATACAGCCGCTGATAACTTCGTCCCCAACGCCGGCTTCCCTCGGAAGGCTCTCACCAGTCAGGGCGCTTGTGTTTAAGCTTGTGCGTCCCTCTTCGATCACACCGTCAATCGGCACCTTTTCTCCGGGCTGTACAACGATCACGCTGCCGATTTCGACTTCATCCGGATCAACCTGCTCCAGTGTTCCGTCTTCTTTTTCGATATTCGCATAATCCGGACGGATATCCATCAGCTCACTGATGTTTCTGCGGCTCTTACCCACCGCATAGCTCTGGAACAGCTCACCGATCTGGTAAAAGAGCATAACCGCAACGCCCTCTTTATAATCCCCTAGAAGGATCGCGCCGATGGTCGCAACCGCCATCAGAAAGTTTTCATCAAAAACCTGTCTGTTTAAAATACCTTTCCAGGCCTTTAACAAAATATCATGGCCGATCACCAGATACGGAATCATAAACAGCACAAATTTCAGCCAGCCATCTATCGGAAGCAGGCTCAGTACAACCATCAGCACTGCTGCAATGATAATTCTGGTAAATACTTTTTTCTGTTTCTTATTCATGCCTTCACCCCTTTCAGTAAAAACATCAAATCTGCAGACTGTCCATGATGGGTACAGCCTGCAGATTTGTCTTCTTTTACAGGAAGATCTCGCAGTCATCCTCTACCTTTTTGCAGTTCTTGTATACCTCCTGCATAACGGTCTTTACTTCTACACCCTCTTCAAATTCCACGGACATTTTCAGGGTCATGAAGTTTACCGTTGCGTCCTTAACGCCTGCCGTCTTCTTTGCAGCGTCTTCCATCTTGTTTGCACAGTTTGCACAGTCAACGTCGATTTTGTAGGTTTTTTTCATGATAAAATCCTCTCTCTTCCTGTCTTGCAGCATCTATGGGTGCTTCTGTTTCCCATTGCTTTTTCTTTCATATGAACAATTATTCATATGTTTGATTTCATTATAGCACCATTTTCGATTCTGTCAACAGTAGAATACACGCTCTGCGAGCATTCTATTGTCATGAATAAAAAAATGTAACTGTTCCGTACCCTCACAGTTACGAAAAAAAGATGTTTTCCGTTTTTCCTTTTTTATGATGTCAGGATCCTATGTTTAATTTCTCCAGGGTTCTTTCCCTTCCTTCTCTACTTCAATCTGGCACAGCTTCATTGCCGCCAGCGCAGTATCATGAGAAGCAGGCGTCACGCAGGCGCACGCTGCCGCATCAACGATCACATCTGCCTCAGGAAATGCAGCCTTACACAAAATCGCGTTGGAGAGCACACAGATTCCGGTGCAGAGTCCGACCAGCTCGATCTGCAGGTTCGAATCCGCAACGATTTTCTCATCCGAGCGCAGTTTCTCAATCAACTCCATGGAGCCAAAGGTGGGCTTCTGAATTTTTCTCGCTGCATCCACCTGTTTTTCTTTCAGCGCCTGCTCTACTGCCGGGCACAGGCAATGTCCATTCGTTCCCTCGATGCAATGTGCAACCGGAAGATGCAGTCCTTCTTTTGTCTGCAGGTACTGTTCCGGATGCGTGTCCTGCGTCACATAGATCTGTTCTGCCGGGGTTTCTTTGATTTTGCAGACGACGTTTTCCACAATCGCCTGAGCCTCCTTTGTTCCAAGGCTCCCTGTAACAAAATCGTTCTGCATGTCTACTACAATCAAAAGCTTCATAAAATCCTCCATTCCTCAGGCGCTTTGCGCCGAAGGAACCGCGAGGCGAACCTCCAGTTCGGCTCTGCGATCCTGGCTACTTTGTGACGCCTGCAGCACAAATAGCTGTGTGAAAACGGTTTTTTTCTTATTATACCTGAAAAGAAAAGACAAAAAAACACCCTTCTGCATGTTTCCATACAAAAGGGTGCCTTTTTCGTTTCCTTTATCCGATGTGCCTTCCACATGAGGACTGATCAAATGCCTGAAAAAACACATCCTGTCAAAGCTGTCTGGGTATAATTACTCAGCAACAGTCTCGGTAGCTGTCTCAGTTGCAGCTTCTTCTGTAGCTGCTTCTGTGGTAGCTGCTTCGGTTGTAGCTTCTTCTGTGGTAGCTGCTTCGGTTGTAGCTGCTTCGGTTGTAGCTTCTTCTGTTGTAGCTTCTACAGTGGTCTCTTCTACAGTAGACTCAACTGCTACTGTGCTCTCTTCTGCAACTGTTGTGGTCTCAACAGTTGTCTCTGTAGCTGCTGCGCTGCCGCAAGCTACCATGGATGCTGTCATAACTACTGCTGCTAAAACTGCTACTAAATTCTTTTTCATAATAATTTCTCCTCCTAAATCAAAACCAGGCATTTTAAAACTATGCCGTTTCCTTAATACGAAAGTGAGGATACCACCTTTTTTTTGGTTTGTAAATAGTTTTTTTCTAATTTTAAAACATTTTATGAATTTTATAAGGTTTTGTTCACATTTCGTACATATTTCAATTTTTTCTTCCTTTTTACGCCGATTTTGCATTTGTAAATACGAAAAAATCCTGTATCATATAGGATGCCAGGGTCAAAAAGTCAAAAAAGCCGACTCAAGCTTGCTTGCAGAAGGCGTTTTGACTTCTTGACCCGCCAAGATAGGAGCATAAAAGTGGGATGCTAATCCCACGATATGCGACTATCGAGCAGGATTGTGGGAGTGCACAGCACGGAACAATCCTGCTGGCATCCTGCCCAGGGTCATCGAAAAAACATTAACAACCGCACAAAGAAATGCAGCATTTCCTTCCCGGGAAATCCTGCAAAATGGAGAAGCAATTCATGAAATCATCCAATTACCTGTTAGAATGCTGCGTCGATTCCGCATATTCTGCCCGTATGGCCAAAAAAGGAGGTGCAGACCGCCTCGAGCTTTGCTCTAATCTTGTCATCGGCGGTACGACGCCCACCCTCGCCCTTTATGAACAGATCAGAAACCAGACCGACATCCGCATCCATGTTCTGATCCGCCCCCGCTTCGGTGATTTCCTGTACTCGGAGGATGAGACAGCCCTCATCTGTAAAGAAATCGACGCGTTTCGGGCAGCCGGAGCCGACGGCGTTGTAATCGGAAGTCTTTCTCCGAATGGTTCCCTGTGTACCGAACAGCTGAAACGCTTCCGCGAACATGCCCGGGATATGTCCGTCACGCTGCATCGTGCATTCGATATGTGCCGCGATCCCTTTACGGCCCTTGAGGAAGCGATTTCCTTGGATATTCAAACCATTCTGACCTCTGGTCAGGCTCCCGACTGTCTGCACGGCGTCGATCTGCTCAATAAACTCCATCAGGCAGCTGACGGCAGAATCCATCTCCTTGCAGGTGCAGGCGTCTCTGCCAAAACGGTTCCTGCTCTCCTTGAAAAAACGTCCCTGACCCAATTCCATATGTCCGGCAAGACCATTAAAAACAGTGAGATGGTCTACCGCAACCCGGAGGTTTTTATGGGAATTCCCGGTATGAGCGAATATGAGATCTGGCAGACTGATCCGGAGGCTGTCGCAGCTGTGCGCGCGATGCTCGACCGCGCGGCAGATGAAGAAGCGTAAATGCGCAAGGATGTAAGCTGCTGTGTAAGGGAGATGCCGGACATGCGGCACAACGCAATGCCGATCACTGATTGAATAAAGACGTTCCCGAACAGATTTGTTTCGGGAACGTCTTTTTTTCGACTATTATCTCTCACATTTCCAGAAATAAGCACTATATCCCGGCAGCTCACTTCCGCCGCCAAAATCATGCTCCTGTCCGGTGATCAGATCCACCGCACGACCACAGCCTGCATCGAAGTGGGCTGTATAGGGCTGCTCCTCTGCATTGATCGCAACCAAAACCCGTTCTCCATCTACGGCGCGTTCAAAAATGCACTGGCGGTTCGTCAGCACAACACTGCGGAATGCGCCATAATTGAGGGCATTGGAGTGTTTTTTAGCTTCTGCAAGCTTTGCGATCCACTCTGTCAGCCCGTTTGTCTGAGGCCCATCGAAGCATGCACGCAGTGCAGGATCTCCCTGGCTTTTCTCTCCCTTTGCGCCCCATTCACTTCCATAATAAACGCAGGGGATTCCGGGCATACCAAACATCAGCGCATAAATAAGCGGCAGATGCTTTTCATTGGTAAGGATGCTTGCCACTCGCGTCACATCATGGTTGTCCACAAAGCTAAGCAGATGCTTTCCCTTATAAAGGGTCCAGTTTTCCGGGCCGAACTGGCGCAGCAGAGAGTGGACAATTTCAAACATATTCATACTGTTGAAGCTGGAATACAGTCCCTTATAGCATTCATAGTTGGTGGCAGAATGCAGCATGGAATCATTCATCAACCGGTTGTAATCCCCATGCAGCATTTCTCCGACAAGAAAGAAATCCGGCTTTAAGCTGTCGCAGAAGCTTCTCAAACGGCGGACGAAATTTTCGTCCAGACAATAAGCGACATCCAGCCGCAGACCGTCAATGTCAAACTCGTCAACCCAGCCTCTTACGCTTTCCAGGAGATACTGGACAACCTCCTCGTTCTGTAAATTCAGCTTGACAAGATCGTAATTGCCTTCCCAGCCCTCGTACCACAGACCGTCATTGTAATTGGAGTTACCGCCAAGATTGATATGAAACCAGTTTAAATAGGGGGAATTTTCCCTGTTTTTCAAAACATCCTGAAATGCCCAGAAGCCGCGTCCTGCATGATTGAACACGCCATCCAGCACAACCCGGATGCCTTCGCTGTGAAGCTTATCGCAAACCTGCTTAAAGTCTTCATTCGAACCGAGGCGGCAATCGATTTTACGATAGTCCCTTGTATTGTACCCATGGGTATCCGATTCAAAGACCGGTGAAAAATAAATCGCATTTGCCCCCAGCTTTTTGATATGATCTGTCCAGTCCAGCACCTTCAAAATCCGATGTGTCTCCACCCCGTCATTTTCAAACGGTGCTCCGACAAAACCAAGGGGATAAATCTGATAAAATACACTTTCATATGCCCACATAGTAAATTCCTCTTTCCTGCCAGTATATTTGCTGACCTGTCTATTTTACCATTTTCCTCCGGACTGCTCAATATCAGAATCCTGCACTTTTCCAATAGAATCAATCAATCCCTGATGTTTTTAAAAAATGATTCGTTAATATGACATCGATCCCCATATCAAAGAAGGCTTTTGCTTCTTCTGCATCATCCGACCAAAATAAATTACAGATCATCCCCTTTGCATGAGCCTTGTCGATCATGCTCCGGGTCAGAAATAATTTGCAGAATTGTACCCGGCTGCACTGATACCGAATGGCATTTTCCACAATGCTGTAATTCATATGTCCCTCCAGACAGCATCTTTTGATATCCGGCGCCATTTTTAATGCCGTTTCCAAAACATCCTTCTCCCCGGTAATATAAACCATGTCTCTGCATTGGTATTTATCCAGCAGCTGCAGGATTTTTTGAAAGGTATTCTCATCATAAGCCGGAATTTCTCTGTCTTCCAGATCCTTCAGCACCATCGGCTCCGGCTCCCTAAGAGGCATCGGCAGCGGCTTATTTTCTGTATATATTTCCATCAGCTCCTGTCCTCTTCCCTCCATGATCCGATTTTTAAGAACCGAAGCGCCAATGGATTTGATATGAATATTCATAACTACCTTACCGGCAAACTGCCGCAGCACCTCTTCAAATAAAGGAATACGTACTCCTTCATATTCCGAATGAAATTTCTTTCCTGCATCCAGGTTTTTCATCTGTTCCCATGTCATATCACAGATTGTGCCTTTGCCGTCTGTCGTCCTGTCTACCGACGGATCATGACACACTGCCAGCTGTCCATCCGCCGTCGGCCATAAATCAAATTCTATCTCATCCGCTCCTAATGCCACCGCAGCCGCAAATGCCGGCAGTGTATTTTCCGGCGCAACGGCATTAAATCCTCTGTGTGAGCAAAATTTTCTTTTTGACATTTTATCCATTTCCTTTCTTTTTTCAGGAAGCATTTTTTAATTTAGGATCCAATCTATCTCTCAGCCAGTCTCCGATCAGGGAAATATCTAAGATCAGTACCACTATGATAATACTGGGCAGTACCGCCAGCCACCAATGCGTCAGCATATAATCTCTGCCCAGACTGACCATCACGCCAAGAGATGTGCCGGGAGGCTCTATTCCAAGTCCCAAAAAAGACAAGGTGCTTTCGAGCAAAATAAATCCCCCCAGCTCCATGGTAGTCTGCACGATCAGGGGCGATGCAATATTTACCAGAATATGCTCAAACACAATTTTTACTCCGCTTGCCCCCATAGAACGGCTCGCTTCGATAAACTTCGCATTTTTCAGCTGAAAAATCTGGCTTCTTACCAGACGGCAATAGGAAGACCATCCTGTGATTGCCATAACGAGAATTGTCGTAACCGGCTTTGCCCCCAGAATACAAGCAAAAATAATACCGATAAATGTGGTTGGTATAGATAAACGTACATCTGTAAAGAAAGACAATACCGCGTCTATCCATTTTCCGCCCAGTCCGGAAAGAATCCCCAATGCAGTTCCAGTTACCGTCGCAATGATCATGCCGGTAAAGGAAATCATGATGGTGGATCTTGTGGCATAAAGCAATCTGATCGCAACATCTCTGCCCAGATTATCCGTTCCAAATAAATAGGGGGATGTGGGATCCTTAAATTTTGGCATTTTTAATCTTTGTGTAAGATCACTTGCCCCCAGATCGATCGGTGCAATCACCGGTGCAAGCAGCGCCGTTATAACGATTACTGCCAGTGTCACCATTAAAAAAATTATCATCGGTGGAATGATCCATCTTTTTCTACCGAGCTTTCTGTTCCGCATACTTATCCTCATTTCTGTATTTTATCTGAAATCCTTTAATGATCGCGTATTCGCGGATCCAGCAAACCATAAGAAAGGTCTACCAAAAGATTCACAAATGTTACGGAAGCCGATATCACCAGAACGCCAAATACTACCACAGGAAAATCTCGCTGCTGTGCACTGGAAACAATTAAGGTTCCGATCCCGGGCCACGCGAATACCGTTTCCACAACAACAGATCCTCCGATCATAGCACTTAACTGTGCTCCCAAAATCGTAATGACCGGGATCAGCGCATTCCTGAGGCCATGCTTTAAGACCACCTTCCATTCCCGCATGCCCTTTGCTCTGGCACAATCCAAATGCTCCTGTCCGATCACATCCAGAAGCGAGCTGCGGGTAAGTCTTGCAACATTGGCAATGGGACCTACTGACAACGCGATTACAGGCATGAGAAAGTGCTGTGGAGTTCCGATACCGCCGCTTGGCAAAATTCTGAGTTTCAGAGAAAAAATAAAGATCAACAGGATTCCCAATATAAAATTAGGCAGAGTACTGCCTACCACCGCACTGCTCATGGTGATCCGGTCTAACAGGGTATTGTGCTTCACCGCTGCCAGAACTCCCAAGGGGATTCCGATCACAATGGTAAGTCCCAATACAATGCTTCCCAATGAAATTGTCGGAATCATACGCTCTGCGAAGAGATCGGAAACAGAACGTGCATAGTAATAGCTCATTCCGGTATCCCCCGTAAAGAGCCCGACAAATGATTTTATGTACTGCTGCCACAGCGGCATATCCAGTCCCAGATTTGTCCGCAGGATTTCTTTTGCAGAATCACTGGCTCCGGCCAATGTCAGCCATTCAATCGGATCTCCCGTTACTCTGGTAAGGAAAAAAACCAGAGTGTAAACTGCCCATATCGTCAGTACCGCCTTTCCTACACGCAATATAATATAACGTTTCATTGCTTTCCTCCATCCGTGTATAAATGACAGGCAACCTGATGTCCATCTGCCGTTTCTGCCATCTGCGGTCTGATCTCTTTACAAATAGCAAGTGCCTTTTTACAACGCGCGCAGAACGGACATCCAGAGGGCAAATCCATGGGACTGGGGATCTCTCCCTCCAGTACTTTGCATTGATCCTGTTCTCTGGGATCCGGTATCGGTACTGCCTGCATAAGGGCCTGGGTGTAGGGATGAAGCGGATGCTCAAACAGATCTTCTTTCTCCGCCAGTTCTACTGCCTGCCCGAGATACATTACAAGCACTCTGTCACTGATATGGCTTATAACGCTCATGTCATGTGAAACAAAAACATAGGTCAGCTTCTTTTTCTCCTGCAGATCCTTCAAAAGGTTTAATATCTGTGCCTGAATAGAAACATCCAACGCAGAAACTGGTTCGTCACACAATAAAAGCTGCGGATCCGTCACCAAAGCTCTGGCAATGGCAATCCTCTGTCTCTGTCCTCCTGAAAATTCATGGGGATATTTTTTCAGAGAGTCTCTGGATAATCCCACCTGCTCCAACAAAGGGAGGATTCTCGATTTCTTTTCCTCTGCACTCATCCGCTCATGGATCCGTAACGGCTCTTCCAGAATTCGCTGAATGCTCATGCGGGGATCCAGAGATGCATAGGGATCCTGAAATACCATCTGCATATTTTTTCTAACCAAAGGAGGCATATGTCTGTGTATTTTTTTGTCCCCGAACTGCACATAACCGCCAGTCGCTTCCTCCAACCCCATCAGCATGCGGATCAGGGTTGTTTTTCCACACCCTGATTCCCCGATGATCCCCAGTGTTTCGCCCTGATACAGGGTAAAGGAAACATGATTCACGGCATGTACCATTCCAATTTCTTTTGGAAGCAGTGCTCCTCTTTTTACCGGATATTCTTTACATAGATCAACGACTTCTAATATTTTCGCTTTCACAAGGCACCCCCTCCAGGCCCGCATTTTTCTTTTTCCTGCTGCTGCGGAGTATAGAAGCATTTGTATAAATGTCCGTTTTCCCCCTGCATACCCGGCTCTTTCTCATGGCATACCTCCTGTGCATAGCTGCAGCGGCTGCAAAACCGACAGTACTGTACCGGTACTTTCATCTTTGAAACCTGACCAGGGATTGTATACAGCTTTTCTTTTCTCTCTTTTATGCTGGGAATTGCTGCCAGAAGCCCTCTGGTGTAAGGGTGGCATGGATTTTCGAACAGTTCTGTACATTTTCCTTCTTCTACTACTGCACCGCCATACATTACCAGCATACGGTCACAGACAGCGGCCACTACTCCCATATTATGGGTTATCAGTATGACTGCTATTCCCAGCTGATCCCGCAGCTCCTTCAGCAGGGAAAGGATCTGGGCCTGGATCGTCACATCCAACGCCGTTGTCGGTTCGTCTGCGATCAGTACCTTCGGGTTACATGCCAATGCAATGGCGATCATAACTCTTTGCTGCATACCTCCGGACAATTCGTGAGGATATTGTTGGATCCTCACCTCCGGTGAAGGGATTTTTACCTGCTTTAACAAAAAAACAGCCTTTTCATAGGCTTCTTTTTTAGAGATTTTTTCATGTATGCGTATGATCTCTACGATCTGATCTCCTATCGTGTACACCGGATCCAATGCGGAGAGGGGATTCTGAAAGATCATGGAAATTTCTTTTCCTCTTATCCGGCAAAGCTCTTTTTCCTTCATCTGAAACAGATCCTTCCCCAGATAAATGGCCTGTCCGCCCTCCCTTTTGGAGGAAACAGGATCCAGCAATCCCATCAAGCTGCGCACAACCGTGCTTTTTCCACATCCGGATTCTCCTACGATTCCGACAATTTCACCAGGATAAATATCAAGATCCACTCCATCCACTGCCGGAATTACGTTTTGTCCCGAGTAGTAATAGCTTTTTAACCCTTTTATTTTCAGAATAGCTTCCAAATAACTATACTTCCTTTCAAAATCTGCTTCCCGGCAGATATCTGCCGGGAAGCAGCCCTGTCATTATTCTGTAACTTTCAGATCCCCTGCACGGAACGGCATGATCTGGTTTTCACAATATGTCATATCCCATTCCAGACCATCTCTGATACCATACAAATCTTCTGCCTGATACAAATAAGTGCCTGGGCAGTAGGTATCGAATACTTCCATCAGGGTTCTTGCTGCCTGCCGCTGTTCTTCCAGATCCTTGCTGTCGATCAGTGTATTTCCTGCTGCCACAAATTCCTCTGTAGGTGTCCAGCTTCCTGTTTCCGGGTTTGCCGGTCCGGAGCCTGTTCCAAACAGGAGCCATAATGCACCAAGGGGATTATCAAACCGGGAAGCAGAGGACCATGCCCGGATGTCTGCACTGAAGGAGAATTTGTCTGTAAATACGACTTCTGCTTTTACGCCGATATCCGCAAGCATGCTGACAATGGCCTCACCTGCCTGATTGCCGTTTGTATAATAACCGTCCGCCATTTCGATGGAAATAACCTCTTCCCCGTCATATCCGGATTCTTTTACTAATTCACGAGCTTTTTCCGGATCATACTGTACACCGGGATAGTCCTCAATATATAAATCTCCATAGCTTTCAAACTGATGCCCATTCGGAACCTTTGCATATCCGGACCAAAGGGTATCTACCAGTGTCTGGCGGTCTATTGCCATCGTCAATGCCTGTCTGAATTTCTGATTTGACATAATGCTGTCTTCATTTCTGGTATTAAATGTGTATATATGGATATTTTTAATGGAGGTTCCCACCACGCTCACACCGGAGGTTCCATTGATCGTATCTACCGCATCAGAAGGCACATCATTGATAATATCTACTTCCCCTGTGATCAAAGCGGTCATACGGGCAGATGCTTCCGGATAAGAAATAAATTCTATACTCTTTGCAGCAGGCTTATCTCCCCAGAAGCCGTCGTAACGCTCCAACACATATTTTTCAGGAGAGTACTGTGTCAGCTTATACGGGCCGGTACCGATGGGAGCAGTCTGAAAGGCTTCATCTCCGATTTCTTCAATATAATCCTTCGGTACAATGCTTGCTCCCCAGATAGAGCCCAGTCTCTGTTCAAACGCAGCATCCGGTTTTTTCAGCTTGAACTGTACCGTAAGATCATCTATCTTTTCGACGGAATCCAGTGTTTCATATAATACTGCAATGGTTCCATCTCCATAGCCGCTTAAAATTCGATCAAATGTAAATTTCACATCCTCTGCATCACATACCTCGCCGTTCTGGAAGGTAACATTTTCCCGGATTTTTACATTTAATGTTGTATCATCCTGCCATTCCCAGCTATCTGCCAGCTGTCCGGTGATATTTCCTTCTTTATCCGTGAAAAGCAGGGTATCAAAAATATTATAAAAAAGCTTAATGCTGGCAATACCGATGGATCTGTCCGGATCTAACTGTGTCGGCAAAGCAGCAAGACCAATTTTCAAAACATCCAATTCTGTTTCTTTTGCTGCAGCTTCTGCTGTATCCTCCTGTGAAGACACAGTCTGCTCAGCAGTCGTCTGAGTCGCCTCTTTCTTATTTGCGGTATTTGCAGCAGAGCCGCAGCCACCAAGCGTAAGCATCATTGCCATTACTCCGGCAATCAACCGAGTCCTTTTTTTCATACATTCTCCTTCTTGTTGTGTTTTCTATTCCCTTTCCTGCAGTTCTAAGTTTTGTGTGCACATCATCAAAAGAACTGTTAACATCTTATGTCTCTTTTCTATTTGTCACCATCAGGAATGCGTAAATCGTTTGTAAAAGTTCTGCAAATCAGAAAAGCATTTTATGAAATTATCCAATTTGGAAAACTGCCGCTCTGTACTTCTATTACTGTGCGTTACCCGGTTCCAATGCCAACCCAATCAATCGATCCGCCTGATCTGCCATGAATAGCGGAATGTTCAGCACATCATCATCCAGCTTCGGATTTGACCTCCACTGGGAAGATGTCGTTCTCCCGCTGAATGAGGAAATCAACTTCGTAAGGCGGGTTGTTCTGACTCCAATAACGGGGCATGACTTCAAAAAATTTCTTATATTCTTCATTTCATCAAAGTTAAAGTAAGCTGTATTTTCATAACAGCGTCCGCCGAACTCTTTCAGAATCCAAGTCTTACCCACCTGACGTACGCCCTTCAAGATTAAAGGCTTGCGGTAGGGAGAATTCTTCCAAGCCAGCAATTTTTTAAGACAAATCGTTCCATAGAATCGTTCCTCACATAACTGCAGTATGGATTCCCCCGATAAACAGATAGGGAATCGAGCACATCGCTCCGAATCCAAGACCGAACGCTTTCTTCCTTTCTATTCATCAAACATCATATATTCCATATAAAATTCCTGAAATTTCGCACTCGTTCCAAGATTGATGGTCTTTGCCCGCTCTGCCAGCGCTGTTGCTTCTTTTTCCAGCCTGCGGTCATGCAAAATCCTTACCGCACCCGCCAGTGCCGCGTTTCCGCAAATTTTAATACGGGACAGGTCAATTTTTGGAAAAAGTCCGATTCTTTCCGCGCTTTTGGCCGACATATAGGAGCCAAAGCCACCTGCCACATACAGGCCTTCCAGCCCGGCAGCATCTATTTTTTCCTCCGCCAAAAGTGTCTCCATTCCTGCTCGGATCGCTCCCTTGGCAAGCTGAATCTCACGAATATCCTCTGCAGTCAGACCGACGTTTCCAGCAAAGCATACATCCTCTTCCAGATAACCGGTATCCTCCAGCAATCCGCTTTCCAGCAATCCTGCCACACCGTCGATCACGCCGCTGCCGCAGATGCCCTCTGCTGTAGAAGCCTCCCTGTCGCCAATCACATGTACCTTCCAGCTGCCGTTTTCCCAGTTTACATGGTCAATGGCACCTGCCACACCTCGCATGCCGCAGGAAAGCCCGGCGCCCTCAAAAGCCGGTCCCGCCGCTGTCGCGCAGCAAATCAGGCGTTCCTTATGAAACAGGACGATCTCTCCGTTCGTCCCCACATCCACCATCAGCCGGGATCTGCCGCCGCGCGCGGCTGAGACGCCATTCAATTCTCCGCAGCTGACATTCGTGTCAATTGCTGCCGCAGCTTCTTTGCGGCTGCCGTCCGCTCCGGGTATGCGGTTCGTTTCTGTAAGACCCGATCCAAGAATCGCTGTCGTAATATCCGCACCGACAAACGCAGACATGCAGCGCGGAAGATATACGTCTGCTTTCCGGCAGCTCAAATCCAGTGCTTCTCCTATCGTCCACCAGCCAAACAGCTCGTCCGCTTCAAACGGCGCCCTTGACAGGCATCTGGGATCCTTCTGCGTCAGGAAATACAGCATCGACGTATTTCCGGTAATGATAACTGTCTCAATGGCCTCTGCACTTTCTCCTGCGTGTTCTGCCAGCTCTGTAAGCAGGCACGACACTGCCTCCCGGACGATTGCCGCAAGTTTATCTGCTTTCCCCTCCAGAGAAGCTTCCATCCGGCTGATGACATCCGCTCCGAACACGGACTGCGGATTCCATGCGCCCATCGTTCCGACAGCCCTGCCTTCCCGATAGAGGACGGCTGCAATTGTCGTTGTACCGATATCCACCGCCGCGCCGAGATGACGGTAGTGCCGCGCGCCGGGCGCAGCTTCTGCAGACGGCGCAGCGCTGGTGTGCTCTGACGGCTGCGCTGCACTGGCGCGCTCTGACGGCGGAGCAGGCGACATGCTGGCGGCGTAGGCAACTGTCGGTGCAGACGGCGTGCTTACACAAATGGTCTCATCCCCGTCTGCTTCCTGCCGCAGCGCATCGATTTTCCCGTCCGGCACTGCTTTCAGAAAGCAGGCAAGCCGGATTCCCTGCACAAGACGCTCGGCTCCAAGAAGTTTTTGTTCCGTCTCGGACGGCGCTGCAAAGCCTCCCTCCGCATACACCATACACTTCCCGCAGGCATGTCGTCCGCCGCAGGGCATCTCCACACCATGTGATTTTTTCAGCAAACTGCTGACTGTTGTTCCGGGCTCTGTGAAAAGAGCTTCTCCATTGATCCAAAAACGGATTTTTTCTCTGTTGTCTGTCATTTTTATTCTATCCTGTCAAACAGGCTCCAAACCGTCTGTTTTCTGCCTGCCAGCCAACAATCCGGTTTCCTATTTATCCTTTGCTTCATATGATGTCGGGGTCAAAAGCCCCCGACCTTGATGCCTGCGGATTGTTCCGTGCTGCGCACTCCCACAATCCTGCCCGATAGTCGCATATCGTGGGATTATTATCCCACTTTTATGCTCCTATCGGGGCGGGTCACAAGGTCTTTCACCCACCTATGAGCAAGCTCATGTGGGTTTAGACCTTTTGACCCTGGCATCATAATATTCCGATACAGCCACAAAGAACGCGTCGATATTTTCCCATTTGGACATCGGAGGAATATCACATCCGGAGGTCTTCCTTATTGACTGTATTTCCAAAATGATATCCCATCGCACCGATGGATGCAAGCGGATTTGTCATCTCAGTCGCAGTGTTGCCGCAGAATAAAATCAGGACGTGCAAAAAATGATTTCTCATCCTTCACACGCCCTGATTATTTCCGATAATCCTTTATTTTTCCGCGAAACACGCAGACATTTTTCATTCGCCCTTTAACAGGCTGCTGTCCTCGAAGTAATTGATCTTCATCGCTGCCTTGACATCCTTTAAGGTTTCCGCAGCCTTTGCTTCTGCAACCTCACTGCCCTTTTTCAGAATGTCGTAAACATCCGTCAGATGCTCTTCCCAGTATTTTCTTCTCTCACGGATCGGCGCAAGCTCAGACTGCATAACGTTGTTTAAGAACTTCTTCACTTTGACGTCGCCCAGACCGCCCCGCTGATAATGTGCTTTCAATTCGTCCAGATTCTGGTAATCCGGTAAAAACTCTGCAAAATGCTCCGGTCTGCAGAACGCATCCAGATAGATAAATACAGGGTTTCCGTCTACGTTGCCGGGATCCTCCACACGCAAATGATTCGGATCTGTGAACATGCTCATAACCTTTTTCTTCACATCTGCTTCTGTGTCGGACAGATAGATACAGTTGCCAAGGGATTTGCTCATCTTCGCCTTGCCGTCGATGCCGGGCAGTCTTAGGCATGCCTTATTGGAGGGCAGGATGATCTCGGGCTCTGTCAGGGTGTCCCCGTAAACGCTGTTGAACTTATGTACGATTTCCTTACACTGTTCCAGCATCGGCAGCTGGTCTTCGCCAACCGGAACGGCAGTTGCACGGAATGCAGTAATGTCCGCAGCCTGGCTGATGGGATAGCAGAAAAATCCAACCGGAATGCTTGCTTCGAAATTACGCATCTGGATCTCTGCTTTAACGGTAGGGTTTCTCTGTACTCTGGAAACCGTTACCAGATTCATATAGTAAAAGGTCAGCTCTGTCAGCTCCGGAACCATCGACTGAATGAAAATCGTTGCCTTTTCCGGATCAAGGCCGCATGCCAGATAATCCAGCGCTACCTGTAAAATGTTCTGACGTACCTTTTCCGGATGCTCTGCATTGTCTGTCAACGCCTGTGCATCCGCAATCATAATATAAATCTCGTCAAACTGACCGGAATTCTGCAGTCTTACACGCTCCTTCAAAGAGCCTACATAATGGCCCACATGAAGACGTCCTGTGGGGCGATCCCCCGTTAAAATAATCTTTTTGCTCATATGCCTGTCCCTCTCGCTTCTCTTGGGATACTACAGTGCTCTCTGCAGCCTGCCGCATCCTGATAAACCTGCAGTCTGTTGGTTTCAACAGCTGCAGCTCTTTCCAATTATATCCCGTAAAAAGCACAGAGTCAACAGTTGCGTATATTCGCATCTGTTGACTCTAAACAGGTTACAGTTCTGTGGTTCAACCTGCGCCGATCAGTCCTCGTGTTTCGCACTGCGCCGCTGGATCCACTTTACAAGCTCCACGATGGGAACTACCAGCACACTCAAAAGTAGTGCAACGAGATACTCTGCAGGCTCCACACTCGTAAAGCCAAATGCCCCGGCAAGCAGCGGGATCTCACACACTGCAGTGGTTGCAAGCAGCGAAACCACTGCCGCTCCAAGCAGAAGCCAGTTTTTTGAGCCAAGCTTGAAAATACTTCCTCTCTGGGAACGCATATTCATGCTGTGGAAAATTTCCGCCATTGACATTGTGACAAACGCCATCGTAGTGCCATGGGCGCTGTTTGTGATGGTCCACTCTCCGGTTTCCATGAAATGTCCGATAAAATAGGAAACCATGACAAGTGCTGTTACCAAAAGTCCCTGATAAGCAATATCAAAGCCCATTCCATCTGCAAAAATCCCGGCCTTTGCATCTCTGGGTTTGCGCTTCATAATGTTCGGCTCTGCCTTTTCCGTACCAAGTGCCAGCGCCGGGAAGCAGTCCGTTACAAGATTGATCCACAGAAGATGCACCGGCTGCAGAATCGTAAAGCCCAGAAGTGTCGCAAAGAAAATACTCAGCACTTCACTCATATTGGAGCCTAACAGAAACTGGATTGCCTTCCGGATGTTGTCATAGATTCTGCGGCCCTCTTCCACCGCGCCGACAATCGTTGCAAAATTATCGTCCGCCAGCACCATATCTGCCACATTTTTGGTAACGTCCGTTCCTGTGATGCCCATTCCGATGCCGATGTCCGCAGCCTTGATGGAGGGCGCGTCGTTAACGCCGTCACCGGTCATTGCCGTCACATAGCCGGCATTTCTCCAGGCGTTTACGATACGGGTCTTGTGCTCTGGCTGTACGCGGGCATAAACGCTGATGTTCCGGAACTTTTCTGCAAATTCTGCATCGTCCATTTTTTCCAGCTCTGCTCCGGTCACTGCCAGGCTGCCATCCTGTAAAATACCAAGCTCTTTTGCGATCGCTGCTGCCGTATCCACATGGTCGCCCGTGATCATAACCGGTCGGATACCCGCTTCCCGACATTCGTCAATTGCTGCCTTTACCTCCGGACGCACCGGATCGATCATACCGCACAGTCCCAAAAAGCAAAGCTCCTGCTCCAGCAGATCCGCATCCTCGCTTTCCGGTTTTTTCGTCCAGACTCTCTGTCCGCATGCCAGCACACGTAGTGCCCGATCTGCCATGGACTTATTTGCCTGCAAAACCTTTTTCCGATATTCTTCTGTCATGGGCAGAAGCTGTCCATCCTCCAGATAAAACCCACAACGGGTGAGAACCACATCCGGCGCTCCTTTTGTAAACTGAATATAATCGTCCTTGCGTTTATGGACCGTGGACATCATTTTCCGTCCGGAATCAAAGGGAGCCTCCAGCACACGGGGCATACTCTGTTTTAAAAGATTCTTATCCTGCCCGATCCGGTTCGCCCAGACAACCAGGGCAGCCTCCGTCGGTTCTCCTGTCACGCTACCGTCTGCATCCAGCTCTGCATCACTGCACAGTGCCATTGCTGCCGAAAGCTCCTTCTCTTCTGCTCCGAAGGAATCTACAACTGTCATCTGGTTCTGCGTCAGCGTTCCGGTCTTATCCGAGCAGATCACCTGGGCACAGCCAAGGGTTTCCACTGCAGTCAGCCGGCGGATGATCGCGTTTCGTTTTGACATGTTCGTTACACCGATGGAAAGTACCACTGTCACAACTGCCGCAAGTCCTTCCGGGATCGCCGCCACTGCAAGGGAAACCGCAATCATAAAGGAGTTCAGCGCAACCTCAAAATTCAGGCTGCCTGCCCGGATCATCTGAATTGCAAAAACCAGTACGCAGATTCCGATCACCAGCTTTGTCAACACCTTCGAAAGCTGTGTCAGTTTTCTCTGCAGCGGTGTCTGTCCTTCCTGAGCCTGAGACAGCGCATCCGCAATTTTTCCCATTTCCGTATCCATACCGGTGGCCGTTACGACTGCCACAGCACGTCCATATACGATCGTGCTTCCCATATAGACCATATTTTTACGGTCGCCCAGGGGCACATCCCGTTCCCCGTCTGCCAAAAAGATCTGATCGATCAGCTTCGTGACCGGCACGGATTCTCCTGTCAGTGCAGCTTCCTCTGCTTTCAGGCTTGCGCTTTCCAGAATCCTTGCATCCGCCGGAACCGCATCCCCTGCTTCCAGACAGATGATATCCCCCACCACAAGGTCTTTGCTCAAAATCGAGGACATTTTCCCGTCCCGCACAACCTTTGAGGTGGCCGCTGCCATGTCCTGCAGCGCTTCGATCGCCTTTTCCGCCTTGCTTTCCTGATACACACCCAGCACGGCATTGATCAGGACCACTGCCAGGATAATGATGACATCCGCAAAGCTGTCGTTTTCCAGGACTGCAAGCACACCGCTGATGGCCGCTGCCGCCAGCAGGATCACGATCATCGGATCTGCCACCTGTTCCGCAAACCGGCGCAGCAGGGATTTTCCCTTCGCCGCTTTTAACTCATTTGCCCCGTTCTGCAAAAGCCGCTCTGCCGCTTCTTTTTCCGTCAGGCCGCTTTTTTGGCTGTTCAGCTCCTGCAGTACCTGTTGTGAGTCTTCACAATAATACTTCATTCTTTTTCCTCCCGATGGTGTTTTTGAATCACAAAAGACCCAAATACTGCTTTTCAAAAAGAAAACAGTATCTGAGTCTCGCAATTTAAAACAAGCCAGATCGGCATAGGATCGGGGTTGTTGACTTGTTACGCTGATGCAAAGGCGATCCGCCGGCTCTGTTTTATTCCGGCAGCTGCACTTGCTGCGCTCGCTACTCCCTCACAGGGAATTTTGTTTAGCAGTAAGGTTATCATATGCAAAGTCTTCTGTCAATATACATGCCGGTAAAGTTTTGGTGAAATTTTTGTCCTCTTTCGCTGCGGTTTGACCGGAAATCCTTGTTTTACAGCCGTTCCACCAATACGCCGCCTGCGCGCAGCACCCTATTCTCATAACCTCTTGCAAACAGCACGCTGCCCTCTGTCTCCACATCGGTCTCTTTTCCGGATGCATTCAACACAACCCGGAGCCTTCTGCCCTCTGCCCCGGTTTTGACATATTCCACCACCCGGTCAGAGCTGTTATTATTTTCAAATGTGATTTCCATGCTGCGGGCCGCAGGCTCTTTTCGAAGGGCAATCAGCTGCTTTACCTGCTCCGTAATCTCTGCATAGTTTCCCTGTTCGATCTGATCCCAGGGCATACAGCGTCTGCAATCCGGGTCAGCGCCGCCCTCTATCGCGATTTCCGTTCCATAATAGATACAGGGACTTCCAGGCATTGTAAAGAGCATTGCAAGCTGCTGGAAAAAGAGATCCTGATTTCCACCTGTCTGATGGATCAGCCGATCTGTATCATGGGAATCCAGAAGGTTAAACAAAACCTCTGTCGTCTGACGCATATAACGCACCAGATTTTCATGGATCGCCTCTTCCAAATCCGATTTCGTCTTTTCCGGCTGATACCAAAACTCCCGGATGGCTGCAGCAAAGGGATAGTTCATAACGGCGTCGAATTCGTCCCCGCCAAGCCACGGCATTGCGTCATGCCAGATTTCCCCCAGCAGATAAAAATCCGGTTTTAACTGCTTTGTCATCTGCCGCAGCTCACGGCAAAACAGATGGGAAATTTCGTTTGCAACATCTAACCGAAGTCCGTCAATGTCAAATGTCTCAATCCAATAACGAACGGTATCCAGAAAATAGTCCCGCACCTTTTTTTCACTCGTATTGAGCTTTGGCATCCGCTCCGCAAAGGCAAAGGAATAATAGCGTCCATCCCGGGTGCTGCCCTCCTGCTCCCGACAGGGCCAGCGATTGATCATAAACCAGTCGTAATAGGGGGACTTGGGCCCCTTTTCCATCACATCCCGCCACGGTAAAAAGTTACTGCCGCAATGGTTGAATACACCGTCCAACATCACGCGGATGCCTCTGTCATGGGCCTCCTTAACGAGCAGCTTCATAGTCTTTTCATCTCCGAAGCCCGGATCGATTTTCCGGTAATCTGTCGTATCATATTTATGACTTGAGGGAGATTCAAACACCGGCGTCAGGTACAATCCGGTAATACCAAGTTCCTGTAAATAAGGAAGCTTTTGACGAATTCCATCCAGATCGCCGCCGTAAAAATCGAGATTACTTACGGTATGGTATCCCCAGGGCTTTACCCAGTCCGGATCATTTTCTTTGTTGCCGTTGCAAAAGCGCTCCGGAAAAATCTGATACCAGACCGTCTCCCGCACCCACTTTGGCGTCACGTTGATATCCACCGAATTCATCCACGGAAACGTAAAGCACTGTCCCAGCTGTCCGTTTTTCACATCCTCTGGCGAATGAAAGCCATCCTCAAAATAAAAGACCCGTTCTGCTCCTGCCTGCAGCTCGAAGAAATACCGGCACCGTTTATAGGGAGGCTGCACGGGAATTTCCCACCAGAGGTGCTGGGGCAGACGCATTTTTGTCACGATCTCCTCCCGACTGCCTTCCCAAGCCTCGTTTCCGCCCAGAATACCAGTAGAAAACGGGTCGCCATAATGAATCCAAACCTGTTCCACTTCTTCTCCGGTCTGCAGCCCTACCATCAAAATTTCCTCATTCAATGCATAGCAAAACTGCTGTGACGCTCTATGATAAACCGCTTCTAAATGAATCATGTTCAGACCTCCTTTTTCCAGGCTGCATCCTTTCGAACTGCAGCCGATCTCATTTCAATGCATTTCCAGTCCATACTTTTCCTGCAGCTGCAGCAAGGTGATGTCGTGTTGAATATGCTCCGACAAAATTTTCACCATCAGCCCATTGTTGCTGACCGTACCGCTCCAGTTGGCAAATGCACCGCAGTCCGCTGTCAGCGTCATCTGCCTGTCTGTCACAAGCATCAGACGGGAGGGCTGATGTGCTGTCAGCATTCCTCCGTGGGTATAAAACTCCACATCCTCCCGGTTCAGTCCAAGATCATAAAAGGAAAACGCAACGATCCGCACGCCTTTTTTCTTTAGCCGATGGAAGGTCTCTGCAAAACAGGAAAGATCAAAATCCGCATTCAGATAAACCTCCTCCCGGGCATCCTCCAGAAGCTTCCCTGCCCTTGCTATCGCCGTTTCAAAGCCCCGGAATACGAAATGCACATCCGGCTGCTTCGCCGTCTCATATTCTTCCAGCTGTTGCCTGGCGAGAGAAAGGTTTGCTGTCATTTCCGCCTGCATCCGCCCCAAAAGCACCTCCGGCTCCTGGGCGGCATACAGTGCTGTCTGATCCGGAACCAGCTCCACCATTCCCTTATCCAGCATGTGCTCCAGCGCATTGTAAATAGAAGGGCGTGCAATTGCGATTTTTTTTGCCAGCTGATAGGCAGACATGGGCTCAGAACCGATCAATGCCATATAAATCTGTGCTTCCAGCCTTGAAAAATTCAGATGTTCCAGTGTTTCCTGCAGCTTCATCGTTCGCTTTCCTTTCGTTGTATATTTTATGCAACTATATATAGCATAAACTTTTGCCCTATGCAAGTATTTTTTTGATTTCCTTGAAAAGGAAGAAGATCCGGTGCAGATTTTTCAATGAACGGATAAAAAAGGAGCGGTCGGCAGTTCCGATCGCTCCCTCTTTCGTATTTTATTAGTTACAGTTCACTCGTACCTTTTATTGCATGCGCTGTATTTTTACAGGTATCTCATCTTTCTCACCGTCTGCACAAACTCTATATTGGTTTTCGTCTTTGCAAACAGATCCAGCACCTTATCCACAGCTTCATCGGATTTCATACCATTCAACGCGCGGCGCACCACGTTGATTGCTTCCATCTCCTCTGCACTCAGCAGCAGATCTTCTCTTCTCGTGCTGGTTTTGGGGATGTCGATGGCAGGGAAAATTCTGCGTTCAGACAGCTTACGATCCAGCACAAGCTCCATATTACCGGTTCCTTTAAATTCCTCGTAAATGACATCGTCCATCCTGGATCCGGTGTCCACCAGTGCAGTGGCCAGAATCGTCAGGCTTCCGCCCTCGCGCATATTGCGGGCTGCACCAAAAAAGCGCTTCGGCATATGCAATGCCGCCGGGTCAATACCACCGGACAGGGTACGTCCGCTGGGCGGAACCACCAGGTTGTAGGCACGGGTCAGGCGGGTAATACTGTCTAACAGGATCATAACGTCTTGTTTATGCTCGACCAGACGCTTTGCACGCTCAATAACCATTTCGGAAACTCGTTTATGATGTTCCGGTAATTCATCAAACGTGGAATAGATCACTTCAACATTCGGCCCTGCCACCGTCTCCTTCATGTCCGTTACCTCCTCCGGACGTTCATCGATCAGGAGAATGATCAGATGCAGGTTCGGATAATTTTTCTTTACCGACATGGCCACTTCTTTTAATAGGGTTGTCTTACCAGCCTTCGGCGGGGACACAATCATACCTCTCTGTCCTTTACCGATGGGGCTTAACAAATCCATGACCCGCATCGCCACCGGGCAGCCGAAGCGTTCCATTTTCAGTCTGCTGTTAGGAAAGATCGGCGTCATATCTTCAAAGTTGCTTCGTCTGGATGCTTCCTCTGTGGTATAACCATTGATCGTCTTGACATAAAGCAGGGCAGAGAATTTTTCATTCTGTGTCCGCACTCTGGTATTTCCCTCTAAAATATCGCCTGTCCGCAAATTGAACCGACGAATCTGGCTGGGTGCCACGTAAATATCATTATCTCCCGGCATATAATTATCCGAGCGGATAAAGCCATAGCCCTCAGCCATGACCTCCAGGATACCCTTTACCGTGATGCCGCTGTCCAGCTCTGTCGGGAACTTGTCGTCCTCTGGACTCTGGATCGGTGCAGTTCCGCGATTATACGGACTGTTGTAGCGCTCATTATAACGAGGTGCAGGCGCGCTCACACGGTTCTGTGCCTCTTCTGCCACAGGCGCAGCAGCACGGGGCGCTGCAGCTGCAGTATTTTCCCGCGTACCATTGTTGTCGCGGCTTCCTGTCCGTCCATTATGATAAGAACCATTGCTGATGAAGCGCTTTCCTGTTCTCTGCTGCCGCCTTTCCTCCCGATCCCCTGCTCTGCTCTCCGGTTCTGTCCCACCGTCATGAGGATCCTGCTTTTCTGCTGCGCCTCTCTTCGGAGCATCTTCCCGCTCTGCTGCGCCCTTCTCTGGAACATCCTTGCTCTCTGCCGCGCCCCTCTTCGGAGCATCTTCCCGCTCTGCCGCGCCCTTCTCCGGGGTATCCTTGCGCTCTGCCGCGTCCCTCTTTAGGGTATCCTTACTCTCTGCCGGGCGGTTCTCCGGGACGCTGCGTTCTGTTTTGATTTCTGCATTCTCCTGGGCATCCAACCTCAGCATCGCATCAATGACTTCCGCCTTTTTCATTGTAGAAAGTCCTTTTATCCCCCTTGCTTTTGCAATCTCCTTCAGATCATGCACTGCCAGAGATTCATATTTTTCTCTTATCATTTTTTCCTCTCATTTCTGCGCACGCTTTTTGCGCATGTCGAGTTTGTGTCAAGTGCGCGCAGACACAAATCTCGCGATTGAAAATTTTTATTTTTCAATCTTTACTCCTTTTACTGCCATCGTGATTCGTCCCTGATTTTCATACGGAATTCTACATGAAACGATCTTTTTGAAATGCGCCAGAACATCCCGATCCGGGAAACAGCGGTCTTTTGTCAGAAATCAAAAGTGCCTGTCATTTTAGTGAATTTTATTACACATCGGAGACACAAGTCAAACGTCTCCTTCTGTTTCGCTCATTGTACCACACTCAAAACAGAATAGGAAGATTTTTTCCTTGATTCACTCAAATAAATCAGATATGATGATATACAGAGAGCTACGAATGGCGCGTATGCCCCGACATCATCATTCCTTATTAAATAAAAAAGAAAGCAGGCAAATCAAATGACAAATCAGGAAAAAGCGCTGGAACTGCATGCGAAGCTGCAGGGAAAGCTTGAAACCGTTTCCAAAACACCCGTCCGCACCCGTGAAGACCTTGCACTTGTCTATACTCCCGGCGTTGCGGAGCCTTGTAAGGTCATTGCAAAAGACCCGGCTGCCGCTTACACCTATACGATGAAAGCAAACACTGTAGCTGTTGTTTCCGACGGTTCCGCCGTACTGGGACTCGGCAATATCGGTCCGAAGGCCGCTATGCCCGTTATGGAAGGCAAGGCTGTCTTATTTAAAGAATTCGGCGGTGTCAACGCAGTTCCCATCTGCCTGGATACTCAGGACACGGAAGAGATCATCAAAGCTGTTACCTGGCTTGCTCCCGCTTTTGGCGGCATCAATCTGGAAGATATCAGTGCACCCCGCTGCTTCGAAATCGAAGAGCGCTTAAAAGAGACTCTGGATATCCCTGTTTTCCACGATGACCAGCACGGAACTGCTATTGTTGTACTCGCCGGCATCATCAATGCCCTAAAGGTAGTCGGTAAGAAAAAGGAAGACTGCCGCGTTGTTGTAAACGGCGCAGGAAGTGCAGGAGTTGCCATCACCCGCCTGCTGATAACCTACGGCTTTTCCAATATCATTATGTGCGATAAATCCGGCATTCTCTGCGATGGCGCAGAGGGCTTAAACTGGATGCAGGAAAAAATGGTAAAACGCACCAATCTGGCTCACGAAACCGGTTCCCTTGCAGATGCTTTAAAGGGTGCTGATATTTTCGTCGGCGTTTCCGCTCCAGGTATTGTGACGGAAGAGATGGTGGCTTCCATGAATTCCGATGCTATCCTGTTTGCAATGGCTAACCCCGTTCCTGAAATCATGCCTGATCTCGCAAAAAAAGCAGGGGCACGCGTTGTCGGCACCGGACGCAGCGATTTCCCGAACCAGGTAAACAACGTTGTCGCATTCCCCGGCATCTTCCGCGGTGCTCTGGAAGGACATGCAAAACAGATCACCGATAAAATGAAGCTGGCTGCCGCTAATGCCATCGCAGCCCTCGTTTCTGACGAAGAATTAAACGAAAACAATATCATGCCAGAGGCATTCGATCCCAGAGTTGCGGACGTTGTTGCAGATGCAGTCAAGAAAAACATCCGCTGATCTCTGGCACCAGAAGCCCTACTATTCGCTGGACGCCTGGTGTAAAAATACATACGGACGGAAGCTTTACAAGGCCGCACTGAATATCGGCTGTACCTGTCCCAACCGGGATGGCACCCTCGATACAAGAGGCTGCATTTTCTGCTCTGCAGGCGGAAGCGGCGATTTTGCTGCTTCCCGGCAGCTTTCTGTAACAGATCAGTTAAATCAGGCCAAGGCACTTCTGTCCTCCAAATGGACACCGGAACCCGGCAAGCCGTCTCTGATCGCCTATTTTCAGGCATATACCAACACGTATGGCGATCCGGACAGACTGCTTTCCTGTTATGAAGAAGCACTTTCCTCCCCGGAGGTCGCAGGCATTTCCATTGCGACGCGCCCGGATTGTCTTTCCGATATCATTCTGGAGGGACTTGACCGCCTCCGGTTGCTGTATCCTGACCGGTTTATCTGGATCGAGCTTGGTCTGCAGTCCATTCATGACCACACTGCAGCAAGGATCCGCCGGGGATATCCGACCTCCGTATTTTATGATGCTGCAGCAAAGCTCCATGCCAGAAGGCTTCCCTTTATCGTCCATCTGATCCTCGGACTCCCCGGGGAAACCCGGCTTGACCTGCTGGAAAGCATCCGTGCCGTCAATCAGGTGCATCCCTTTGGTGTCAAGCTGCAGCTTCTCCATATTTTAAAGGGAACAGATCTTGCCCTGCTTTATGAAGCCGGAAAGCTTCCTGTACTGACACAGGAAGAATATCTCGATCTGCTGACAAGCTGTATCGCTGCACTTTCTCCGGATATCTGCCTCCACCGGGTCACCGGAGACGGTCCCCGCAAGCTCCTGATCGCGCCCCAGTGGAGTCTTTCGAAACGAAACGTCTTAAACGGGCTGCATGCCCTTATGAAACAACGAAATCTCAGACAAGGGGATAATTATGAACCAGGAACCTCTTACACTCTATAAACTGATCGTTCTTTATCTGCTCAACAAAGTATCCTTCCCACTCACAATGGCGCAGGTCAGCGATCTCATTCTGGAAAAAGAATATACCAGCTATCTGACACTGCAGCAGGTTATCAATGAGCTGGCGCAGGCCGGGCTGATCACTGCCAAAACACTGGTCAACCGCACCCATCTGCAGATCACGGAGGAGGGCCGCAATACCCTTTCCTATTTTGAGAACCGCATCAGTGACGCAATCAAGACAGACATCGGCGAATATCTTAAAAAAAATGAACTGGAAATGCGCAACGAATCTTCGATCCAGAGCAACTACTATAAGGCTGTCAACGGGGAATTCGAAACAGAGCTGACTGCAGTGGATAAGGACGTCAACCTGGTGACCATCCGCCTTACGGTTCCTACAGAAGAGCTCGCAATTTCCATTTGCGAAAACTGGCAAAAAAATAACAGGGAGATTTATCAGTATCTGACAACCGCCCTGTTTTAAAGTATGTTATTGCAGCATCTCCCGGATCACACTGCCATCTGTTTTTCCGAGGTCTATCTCCAAAAGTGCTGCCAATGTCGCGCCCTCATCCCAGAGCGCGATATTTTTTTCTACCCTAGCACCAGCTCTTACACTGCATCCCGACATTGCAAAAAAGGTCTGATAGTCTGCCTCACCCGGCAGATACCCGTGGGTCCCCTTCATGCCATGTGCGCAGTCTTTTTCTGCTGCCGTCAGCTGTTCCCATTCGTCCAGAAAAAACCATCCTTCCTTTGCTTCCAGCATCAGAAAGCAGTTTTCGTCTGCGCCCATATTTGCTGCCTCTTCCCGGGTCAGAATCCTTTCGATTCCAAAATCCTCCCGTCCTTTCAGCGTCTCCAGCACTTTTCTTGTACGCTTTTGCACTTCTGCATTGTTTTCTACAGACGGATGCAAATAGATATAGCAGCTTCCGTCACAGTTTTTTGCATAGGCCTTCCAGCTTTTGATCCTGCCGTTGCGGACCGTCAGCAAGCCGGCTTTCCACAGTGCATGATTGACGAAGGCAACCTTGTCCACATCCTTCTGATAATGATCCCCCAGAAGCACGACCGTCGTGCTCTCCATCTCTCCGGTTTCCTCCAGTGCCCTTACAATCTCGCCCAGACGCTTATCGTGGCGCTTAAGAGCTTCTTTTGCCTCCTTACTCTCCACGCCATAGAGATGTCTGTTCGCATCCACATCCGTCAGATGCAGCAAAAACAGCTGCGGATTGTATTTGTAGATCGTATCCAGCGCGCATGCCTGAATAAAATTGTCCAGCTGAGGCTGTGCGATCCCGTTTCGCAACTGTCCGAAGCGTTTGTTCAGATCCAGCTGATAAAACAACGGACCGTTCGTCGCATTCATCAGGATCTGATTTTGCCATTTGCGTGTCACCATAATCTCCGGCACATAGTAGTCCATCCTGCTGCCTGCTGCAACAGGCCACAAAAGCCCGGCCGTCGTCATTCCCTTTTTCTTCGCTTCGTCATAAAGCGTCGTGCTGCGGATCCATTTGCGATGATAAAGCCAGTCCGGATCCTTCCGGTTGGGCTGGATTTTTGTGTTGTTCACAATCCCGTGATTTTTCGGCATCCGCCCTGTCACAATGGATGTATGGGCCGGATAGGTCAGGGACGGACACACACTGTTTACATGGCTGCACAGCGCCGCCTGTTCAAAAAAACGCTGAAAATTCGGCAGGGTCTGTAAATATTCCAGGTCCTTTGCTCCGACCGCATCAAAGGACACGATCATGACCCGCTTTGGTATCTGTTTCATTGCTCTTCTCCATCCTGCGGCTTTTGTTCTGTCTTAGCCGCTTCCCTGCGTATCCGCTGCATGTGCTCTTTGATTTTTACTTCATATCCCATCCCACCGGGCTGATAAAACTCTCTTCCGGACAGCTCATAAGGTAAATACTGCTGTCTGACATAGTGGTTTGGATAATCGTGTGCATATTTATAATCTTTTCCGTGTCCCAATTTTGCTGCTCCTTTATAATGGGCATCCTGCAAATGCACCGGAATCGCCAGATTTCCGGTTTCTTCCACCGTCTTCATTGCAGACGCAATGGCGTTGACCGCTGCGTTGCTTTTCGGCGCGCATGCAATGTAGGCCGCCGCCTGTGCCAGAATAATCTGCGCCTCCGGCATGCCCACCCGCTCTGCTGCCAGGGATGCAGAAACCGCTACCTGCAGCGCTGTCGGATCTGCATTGCCAACATCCTCCGACGCACAGATCATCATCCTGCGGGCGATAAATGTCACGCTTTCCCCGGCATACAGCATCCGCGCCAGATAATAAACCGCCGCATCCGGATCGGAGCCCCGCATACTCTTGATAAATGCCGAAATCGTATCGTAATGATTATCGCCTGTTTTGTCGTATTTTACTGCACGTTTTTGAATACATTCCTGGGCAACCTCCAGGGTCAGATGGATTTTTCCATCCTCTGAGCGCTGTGTCGTCATTACGCCAAGCTCTACTGCATTCAATGCCGCACGTGCATCTCCGCCTGCAATATCCGCCAGAAACTCCAGCGCATCCGGCTCTATCTGTGCCTGATAGGCACCCATTCCTCTCTGATCATAGACTGCCCGTCGGATCAGTTCTTCGATATCTTCCTTTGAAAGCGGCTTGAGCTCAAAAATAACCGAACGGGACAGTAGCGCTCCGTTTACCTCAAAATACGGATTTTCCGTCGTCGCACCGATCAGGATCAGGGTTCCATCCTCCACATAAGGAAGCAGATAATCCTGCTGGCTTTTATTGAAGCGGTGGATCTCATCTACAAACAGGATGGTCTTTTTTCCGTACATGCCCAGGGCATCCTTTGCCTCCTTCACCACATCCTCCATGT
>ENA-OOZN01000510-OOZN01000510.1-human-gut-metagenome-genome-assembly--contig:-NODE-510-length-37929-cov-9.552226_pt1 | contig 37929 bp, 36 predicted proteins | sample MGYA00241187_ERZ501397 | MGnify/ENA primary metagenome ERZ501397 (study PRJEB25962, sample SAMEA2042921) | human gut metagenome | biome: human gut; feature: human-associated habitat; material: faeces... | reverse complement strand
TCCGCAGGGACTCCCGGTTCTCGCGCTGGGCAGTCTGTAGGGCGGCGGTCTCCTCGGCAAGGGCTGTTTTCAGCAGGACGACCGTCAGGGGCACCGGCCCGTCGGGGGAGGTGAACCGCTCCGGCAGAAGCTGTTCGGCATCCCGGCGGAGGGTGGCCTTGCCCTCCCGCTGGGTGGCAAGAGCCTCCCGCGCGGCAGCGGCAGCTTCCTGTGCGGCGCGGTCAGCAGTTTCCGAAGCTTTTTTGGCGGCGGTCACCTGCGCTTGGGTGGGGGCGGTGTGGGGAAGCGAGGCCTTAGCCGGGTGGTGGGTGCTGCCACAGACGGGACAAGGCGTGCCCTCAGTCAGAGTCTGGGCCAGCAGCCCGGCCTGTGCGTCCAGAAAGCCACGCTCCAGCGTGTCCCGCTGGGCGTGGGCGGCATCCTGCGCCTCGGCGGCAGTGCGGTAGCGCTCCTGCGCCTGTTTGGCGGCGTGGGTGCGGCGCTGGTCCTCGGTCAGGCTGTCGGAGAGGGCGGCGAGCGCCGCCTCCCGCTGGGCCAGCTGCTGCTTTTGGGCGGTGAGGAGGGCGTTCTGCGTCTCCGGGTCGCCGAGGGCGGCAAGCTCCGTCTCCGTCCGGGCCAGCTCCTCGTCCAGCGTGTTGAGCTGGGCCCGCGCCCGGCGGGCCTTGGCCTGTTCAAGGTCGGCTTCGCTTTGGGCGGCCGCTTGCTTGGTTTCGAGCTGGCGGCGGAGGGCTTCCGCCTGTTCCGCCTTGCCGAGGGTCTGCTGTAAAGCGTCCAACTGAGTCTGCGCGTCCGTGTGGGCGGCAGCGGCGGCGGACAGGGCCGCTTCCTGCCGGGTGAGCAGGGCGTCCAGTCGGGCGGTCACTTCTTCCGGGGCTGTCTGGGCCGAAAGCGCCCCCAGCGCGTCGGCGTCAGGGTCGTCGGCCGGGTATCGGATGCCGGACAGCACCGCGTCCAACTGGACGTTCTGGGCCGTGCGCTGGGCGGTGAGCTTGGCGTTTTCCTCTTGGAGGGCGTCCTGCAATTTCTGGTAGCGCTGGGTGCGGAACAGCTTGCGGAAGATCCGGCTCCGTTCTTCGGTGGTGGCGTTCAGCAGCCGGGTGAACTGCCCCTGCGCGATCATGGCGATCTGGGAAAACTGGTTGTAGTCCAGCCCGATGAGCTCAGTGACGGCGGCGGTGACCTCTTTCGCCTTGGTCACGGGCGGGCGGCCGTCGGCAAAGGTGAGGGTGGCGTCGGCTTTTTCGGTGGTGAGGCCCTCACCCCGCGCCTTGGGGCGGAGATATTCCGGGTTGCGCCGGACGGTGTACCGTGCCCCGCGCACCTCGAATTCCAGCTCCACGAAAGTGGGGGTGCCGGGGTCGGCGTATTTGCTGCGGAGCATCCCGCCGTCCCGCACGCCGCCGCTGGAGCGGTCGTACAAAGCATAGGTGATGGCGTCGAAGAGGGTGGTCTTGCCTGCGCCGGTGTCGCCGGTGACGAGGTAGAGCCCGCCTTTGCCGAGACGTTCCAGCTCCAAGGTGGTGGCGCTGGCATAAGGGCCGAAGGCCGAAAGGGTCAGCTTGAGCGGTCTCATACATCCTCCTCCTTCCAGAGCGTTTCGATGAGCTGCTGGCAGAAGGCGGTCTGCTGGCTCGTCATGGGTTGGTTGTTCTGCAATTCGTAGAAGGCCGCGAAATGTTCCAGCGGCGTTTTCTGTTCGGTTCGGGCCGGGGCGTCGAGGTCGTTCTGGGTCCGGGTGCGGAGGTTGTCGTAGTCCAGCCGCATGAGGTTCGGGTAGATGACCCGCAGCCGCGCCAGCGCGTCGGGCACGTCCTGCTGGTCGGTCAGGGTGATGTGGAGGTAGTCGTCCACGGCGGTGTCTGCGTAGCGGCGGCGGTCCGTCAGTTCCATGTAGCTGCCGCGCATTTCCCGCAGGTCGTGCCGGGGCGTCAGGGGCAGGGCGGTGATGCGGACATCGCCCTTCGCCCCCAGCTCTACAAGGGTCGCGCTCTTGTACTGGCGGGCTTCGGAAAACGAGTACTTGAGCGGAGTGCCGCAGTAGCGCACCGTGTCCCGCCCCACCTTCTGCGGGCTGTGCAGGTGGCCCAGTGCTACATAGTCGAAGCCGTCGAAGAGGGCGGCGTCCACACAGTCCAGCCCGCCCACCGAGGGTTCCTCGCTCTCACAAGCGGCGGCCCCGGCCACGAACTGATGGGCCACCAAGACGCTGCGGCGGGCGGGGTCGGGGGTGCAGCGGCGCAGCACACAGCCCAGCGCGTCGCTGTACGTTTCGATGGGCTCGTCCGGGTACACGTGGCGCACCATGGCGGGCTTCAGGAAGGGAAGCAGATAGATGTCCACGGGGCCGAAGTCGTCGGTCAGGGTGATGGGCGCGGGGGCCCCATCGAACACCGGGCTGACGTAGACCCGGCTCCCGGCCAGCAGGTGCGAGCCGAACGCGATCCGCTCGGCGGAATCGTGGTTGCCGCTGATGGCGAACACCGGCAGCCGCCGGGCCGAAAGCGCGGTGAGGAACCAGTCCAGCAGCCGGACGGCCTCGGCAGGGGGAACGGGCTTGTCGTACAAGTCGCCCGCCAGCAGCACAGCGTCCACGGGGCTGAAGTCGAGGAGGGAGAGGATCTGCTCTAAAATGTACCGCTGGTCGTCCAGCATCGAGAACTCGCACACCCGCTTGCCGAGGTGGAGGTCGGAGAGATGAAGTAAGCGCATGGTGCACCGCCTTTCGGTTGAGATACTCTTATTATAACACAAAAACGGCATCTGCAAGGGGGTGACTTGCAGATGCCGTTTTGTGAAAATTTAGAACATCTTTTCCCACGTTGCCTTGCCGACGGAGCCGTCAGCGGTCAGGCCGTTGCGGCGCTGGTAGCGCTGGACAGCGGCAACGGTAGAAGCGCCGTACTTGCCGTCGGTGGTCAGCTTCTCGCCCAGCGAGTTCAGCTTCTGCTGCACCAGACGGACGGTGCCGCCCGCGGTGCCGCTCCGCAGCACGACGCCGGGATAGGGGACATTCAGGCCGTGCTTGGCCGTGTACTTGGTATAGAGCACGTTCCATGTGTTCGCGCCCACTTTTCCGTCCATGTTCATGCTGTTCTTGAGCTGGAACTCCTTCACGGCGTTTTCGCTCTTGGTGCCGAAGCGGCCGTCCACGGTCAGCTCAGGGTACCATGTGCAGCTGTCCCGCACACCGTTGAGCCATGTCTGCACCAGCGCGACATCCGGTCCGGTGGAGCCGTTCTGGATCAGGGAATAATACGCAGGGATCGCCATTGTGGTCACACTCCTTCCACAATCAGCTTATGCAGCGCAGGGAAGGGACGTGACTTAACGGCTGCCGATGAGGATCTTGTCCCGGCGGCTGGCGGTCCATCTCTGCCATGTTTCCACGCACTTGAACCGCAGGACGTACTGCCCGCAGACGAGGTCGTTTTCTGCGGGGGCGGCGTAGCCGCCGCAGGCGGAGCGGCACAGGCCGGGGTAGAGCACGCACCACCAGTTCCGGCCGTAGGGTGCCGCGCCAAGGTCGATCCGCACAGCCTGATACCGCCCGGCGGGCAGAAGGCCGGTGGGATACCGGGTGGTATCGAAGTACATTTCCACCAACTGCACCCGCACCGGTGCAAAACTGCCCCGCCGCGCCAGTGCCCCGGCGGCGGCAAGCTGCAAGTCGGGCAGGTGTGCGGCAGCCCACGCGCGGGCTTCGGGCTGGGTGGAGGCGGTGCAGTGGGCGTCCAGATAGGCGAGCAGAGCGTCCCGCACGGCCAGCTTGTCCGTCTGGTCGGCGATGGTATCGCTGGCGGCACGGATGTGCAGCCGCAGCGTGTCGGCGGAGAGCGCGGCCCCGGTGTCCAACTGAGCGCGCCCCCAGCCAAAGAGCGCTTGGATGCCGACGCAGAGCGCCAGCGCCGCGCCGAGCGTGATGCAGCCAAGAAGCATCCTGCGGCGGGAGAACATTGCAGATTCCATAAAAAACAGACCTTTCCGCTGGAAATGATATCCAGAGGATTGGTCTGTTGAGGGGGATCTATTCAATCATAGCAGGAAAGGGGAAAATTCAGCCGTTTGCCACCATTTCGATCAGCTTGGCACCGCCCTTGGTGTTCAACTGGAAGAAAGCCTTATTGCGGGCCTCGTCGATGGAGACGTCGATGGGGGTCTTGGTGCCGTCGGCGTTGACCAGCAGCAGAGAGTAGCCCTTGACCGCGTCCACCGGCAGCTCGATGTTCGTGGTGGTGTCCGAATCCATCACGCGGGCGGCGGTGGTGCGCAGGTTCTCGACCTTACCGCACTTGGCGCAGACAGCGTTCTGGATGTAGGTGGAGTTGTAAAAGGCAACGGTCATCACCGTTTTGCCGTTTTTCAGGCTGCCCTTGTACACCTTGATGTTGGAGTAATTCGAGAAAGCGAACTTCACCTCGCTCAGCCGCTCGACCGGGTCAGTCTTGCCCTCCTTGCCGCAGTGGGGGCAGAGGGTGATGGTCTTTCCGTCAAGGGAGAAGTCGGTGGGGACGCAGTCCTCTTTCCACTCCTCGGTGATCTTCCACTCGTGCTTGCCATCCTTGCTCTTGGGGCAGGTATCCTTGCTTGCAGCGTCTGCGGCGAAGCCGGAAACAGCACTGCCCACCAGCAGACAGGCCGAAAGCCCCAGCATCGCAAGCGTTTTCAGAATACGGGTTCTCATAGCAGTTCCTTTCTCCCTGCGAACGGGCAGGGCCACACGGTTGAATTTCGTTCAAAGCGTCGTTTCCGCGTGTTTTTCTGCACCCTCATTATACCATTTGAAGGAAAATGCTGTCAATGGTTCCTTTTTAACCGAAGTGCCGTCCTGCCGCTTGCGTGCAGGGCCGGGACGCGCTATACTATCCTTGTTAGAATGCGCCGATTTGGGCAAATCACGAAAGGGAGAAATTGATAAGATGTCTGTGATGGAAAAGCTTTTCACCCGCCGCACCTACCGCCGGTTCCGGCAGAAAGCTGTGCCGCAGGATGTGGTGGAGGACCTCATCGAAGCCGTCCGTATTTCCTCCAGCGCTGCCAACCGCCAGCCGGTGCGGCTGGTCATCGTGAACACCCCCGAAGCCGTGGCTGCCGTGCAGCCGCTGGTCAAATGGGCGGCCTATCTGCCGCCGGAGCAGGGCACCCCGAAGGCCGACGAACAGCCGACGCTGTATGCTGCCGTGGTGGATGACACCTCGCTGCCCGGTGACCACGGGGTTGACCTCGGCATCGCGCTGGCCAACCTGACGCTGGCCGCTTGGGATAAAGGCGTGGGCAGCTGCATCATGGGGGCCATCAATAAAACCGCCCTCACCGAGCTGCTCCACATCGAGGAGCCGCAGAAGCTGATGTACATGGTGGCCTTCGGCTACCCATCCCACGAAGCACACATCGTTCCTATGACCGAGGAGACCGGCGTGAAGTATTATCTGGACGAAAACCGGGACTACTGCGTTCCGAAGCGGAGCAAAGAGGAAATTGCAAGATACTTGTGAGACTTTCTGCATATATACATTCATTTCTCCCATCTGATTGCATAAGTGTTCTCAAAAAGGTTTCATTTTCATCGAATTTTTGCACAACACTTGACTTTTTTATTTGTACAATCTATACTAAAACCGTTCTCCGGCGCTTCGATGAATCGCATCGCCGCCGCAGACGTGAAAGATTATACAATCAATTGAGGAGTGTTTGAATATGAAAAAGATTACTCGCCGCAGCTTTCTCGCTGCCGCTGGTCTGACCGCTGCCGCTCTGGCTCTGACCGCATGTGGTGGTTCTTCCTCCAGCACCGCTTCTTCCGTTGCAAGCTCTGCTGCCGCTTCTTCTGAGGCTGCTTCTTCCAGCGCTGCCGCTGCTGAGCTGACCACCGTTGAGGCTGGCAAGCTGACCATGGCTACCAACGCCGCCTTCCCTCCGTACGAGATGACCACCGATGCCGGTGACTTCGAGGGCATCGACATTGAGACCGCTCAGGCCATTGCCGACAAGCTGGGTCTGGAGCTGCAGATCGACGACATGGACTTCGACGCAGCGCTGCTGAGCGTCCAGCAGGGCAAGGCTGATATCGTCATGGCTGGCGTCACCGTCACCGACGAGCGCAAGGCCGTCATGGACTTCTCCGACAGCTATGCGACCGGCATCCAGTCCATCATCGTGCCCGAAGGCTCTGACATCGCTTCTCCCGACGATCTGGCGGGCAAGAAGATCGGCACTCAGCGCGGCACCACCGGCTACATCTACTGCTCCGATGACTTCGGCGATGAGAACGTCGTGGCTTACGACGACGGTCTGACCGCTGTGCAGGCTCTGAACAATGGTCAGGTGGACGCCGTGGTTATCGACAACGCCCCCGCCAAGGAGTTCATCGCTGCAAATCCCGGTCTGGTCATTCTGGAGACCAGCTACGCCGAGGAAGATTACGCCATCGGTCTGGCAAAGGGTTCTTCTCTGAAGGACGCCATCAACGGCGCTCTGGAAGAGCTGAAGGCAGACGGCACCCTGCAGTCCATCGTGGACAAGTACATCTCTGCTGAATAATCAGCTTCCAATGTACCCATGGGGAGGCGGCTCTACGGGAGCACCTCCCCTTTTTTGGAAAAACAAGGTTACAAAATTCTGACAAAAAAACGAAAGTGAGGATGCGAATGGCCGCACAATACGAACTGCTGAAAGAGCTGCTCAACAGCGGCACGAAGCTCGGCTTCGGGCAGGAAATGTTCTACAAATTTTATCAGGCGTTCATCCTGAAGGATCGCTGGATGCAGTACATCCAAGGCGTCGGCACCACCCTGCTCGTCACCGCCATTGCGTTGACGCTGGGCGTCGTGCTGGGCAGCGTGGTTGCCTTGGTCCGTGTTGCCCACGACCAGCAGCGCCCCAACCACAAGAACCCGGTGCTGGGCTTCTTCAACGCCGTGTGTCAGGTGTACACCACCATCATCCGCGGCACGCCTATGATGGTCCAGCTTCTCATCATGAGCATGGTCATCTTCGCCAACAGCCGCAACTTCACGGTGGTCGGCGCACTGGCGCTGGGCATCAACTCCGGCGCCTATGTGTCGGAGATCATCCGCGGCGGCCTGATGGCCGTGGACCCCGGCCAGATGGAAGCCGGCCGCAGCCTTGGCCTGAACTACATGACCACCATGGTCGTCATCATCATCCCGCAGGCCATCCGCGCGGTGCTGCCCGCCCTTGGCAACGAATTCATTGTCCTGCTCAAGGATACCTCGCTGATTACCGTCATCGGCGGCAAGGAGCTGCTGTATGCGGCACAGGGCATCATGAACCGCACCTACGAGGCCATGTTCCCGCTGTGCGGCGTTGCAATCATTTACCTGATCCTCGTCATGCTGTTCACACGGCTGCTGGCGAAGTTTGAGAGGAGGCTGGCTCAAAGTGACCGATAAGATTCTGGAAGTCCGCGGCCTGACCAAGACCTATGGCGGCGAAACGAAAAAGGGCGCAAAGCAGCCCACCCCCATCCTCAATGTCCTGAAGGGCATCGACATCGACATCTACCGCGGCGATGTGGTCTGCCTGATCGGCCCTTCCGGCTGCGGCAAGTCCACCTTTCTGCGCTGCCTGAACCGGCTGGAGATCCCCACCGACGGCTCCATCAAGTTTGAGGGCGTGGAAGTCGATGACAGCCACATCGACGCCGTGCGGCAGAAGATGGGCATGGTGTTCCAGCACTTCAACCTTTTCCCGCACCTGACCGTCAAGCAGAACCTTGAGCTGGCTCCCACCCTTCTGAAGTTGAAGGATAAGGAAGCAATCTCCGCCAAGGCAGATGAGCTGCTGGCCCGCGTCGGCCTGTCCGACAAGGCCGACGCCTACCCCAAGAGCCTGTCCGGCGGCCAGCAGCAGCGCATCGCCATCGCCCGCGCCCTCGCCATGGACCCGGATGTGATCCTCTTCGATGAGCCCACCTCCGCCCTCGACCCCGAAATGGTCGGCGAGGTGTTGGAACTGATGAAGGAGCTGGCCCACACCGGCATTACCATGCTGGTGGTCACGCACGAGATGGGCTTCGCCCGCGAAGTGTCCAACCGCGTCATCTTCATCGACGATGGCAAGATTCAGGAGGATGAGCCCCCGCAGGAGCTGTTCTCCAACCCCAAGCACCCCAGACTGAAAGCATTTTTGTCCAAGATGCTGTAATCTTATCTTTAAAGCAACAGAAGCTTATCCATCGCGATATAGGCGTTTGTTGCTTTTTCTTTTTACTTACATTTCGTCCTTGACAATTCGGGTATAAAGAAAGATACTTATATGGTACGAGTTGCTTTTGAACATTTTTGCTTTGGAACAGCTGAAAGGAGTCTATCGTGGAAAAGTGCGAATATTCGTCTGGGGCACCGCAGATGATGGAATCAACACAAACCAAAACATATCCGAAACGGCGGCATAAATATGCTGCATTTCTTTGCGCGCTCTTTGTTTTTATGGTCTGCTCTGGTTTTTCGTTTGATTTGCGTCTTCCGTCTGACCCATTAAAGCTTGCTTCCGCTTATGGGGATACACAGGCAACGCACCCCAGTGTTTTACATTTTGATGAGCCTTGGAATGGTTATACTTTTTGGATCGCGTACTCACCTTATCCGGAAGCCGATGACAGTAAGGAAAATCCCCATATCCTTGCCAGCAATGATGGCGTCAACTGGGTACTGCCGAGTGGATTCAGTAATCCGCTGGATGATACGCCTGAAAACTATAAATTCCACGTTTGCTATAATAGTGATCCGGAATTGGTTTATAATAGCGACACAAATGAACTGGAATGCTGGTGGAGATATGTTGACGACAGTCAAGATCAGATGATTCTTTACCGCTGCCGCACGAGTGATGGCGTACATTGGACTGAAAAAGAGGCTATGCTTGAAACAAGTCGCTCTAAAGACGACTATCTCAGCCCGACCCTATTGTACGAAAATGGTATCTACCGGATGTGGTCTATCGGAGACGGCTACCGTGTCAAGTATAATGAGTATACGCCTTCAACTGGCTGGAGCGCTACACGGTATGCGGCATTAGCATATGACTCGGATTCCCTGCGCTCGTGGCATTTGACAGTCCGCCATACAGACAAGGGCTATGAAATGATCGTTGTATCCTTTGACAAGTCGTCTAAGACCTATCCGCGAGGTTGCATGTCGTTGTACTATGCTTGTTCTGAAGATGGTTATGATTTTGGAACTGCAAAGAAGTTCTTCTCTCCCAGCAAAAGAAACTGCCTGTGGTTCAACAAAGGTCTGTATCGTTCAACATTTACGGTGGTAGATGGTAAATATTATGTCTACTTCTCCGGCATTTCCAAGGATGAAATGCGTGGTGTAGGGTTACTTGTCGGAAAAGACATCTTTGATCTCCACCTTCGCTAATGAGAGTTTTCTCATTTGATAAAAGATAGGGCAGAAACAGACGCACGGCTTCTTTATTAGAAAAACGGATAGTTTACAACAAAAATGAGATAGGTGATCCTTTTCAGGAGAACCTATCTCATTTTTTATTTCCGGCTGTTTTGAAACATTTTTTGTTGCAAAATATTAAAGCGTCGAATTCGGATCGTTCGAAGACTGCTCACTGGTATACAGCATCATCAAATGGTTTGCCGACATTTCCAGCTGCTGTTTGGCCTGACGGAGGTTCGCTTCCTCGGTCTCGTTCATCTTTTCGGGCTTATCCTTCCGCAGACAGCGGCGGAGGTTTGCCACATCGGCTTTGATGCGGTTCTTTTCGTCCTTGTCCAGTTCCTTTTTGCACTTGGAGAGCGCTTCGTCCACCTTGTAGGCCAGCACCTCGGCCTGATTGTGCAGGTCTAAGCGCTCCTTGCGGCGGCTGTCCTCGGCCTCATAGGCGGCAGCGTCCGCCATGGCACGCTGGATCTCGTTTTCGGAGAGGTTGGTGCTGCCGGTGATGGTGATGTTCTGCTCCCGCCCGGTGCCGAGATCCTTGGCCGAGACCTTGACCACGCCGTTGACATCGATATCAAAGGTGACTTCGATCTGGGGCTTGGAAGAGAAGCTGGCACGGATGCCGTTGAGCTTGAACTTGCCAAGGCTCTTGTTGTCCCGCGCGAAGTGGCGCTCGCCCTGTAAAACATTGATCTCCACACTGGTCTGCATGGGGCGGGCCGTGGTAAAGATCTGGCTCTTGCGGGTGGGGATCATGCTGTTGCGGGTGATAAGCGGGGTGGCCACGCCGCCCAGCGTCTCGATGGAGAGGGTCAGCGGGGTGACATCCATCAGGACGAGGCCCTGCGCCGCCGCACCGGTGGCACCGGCCAGCTTGCCGCCGCCTTGGAGCAGACCGCCCTGCACGGCGGCCCCCATGGCCACGCACTCGTCGGGGTTCAGGCTGTGGCTGGGTTCGCACCCCAGCAGCTCCTTGACCTGCCGCTCCACGGCGGGCATCCGGGTGCTGCCGCCGACGAGGAGCACTTTGCCCAGCTGGCTGGCGGACAGCCCTGCGTCCCGCATGGCATTCTGCACCGGCTGAATGGTGCGGGCCAGCAGGTCGCCGGTCATCATTTCAAACTGCGGGCGGGTGATGGTCAGATCAAGGTGGTGGGGGCCGTCTTTCCCCACCGCGATGAAAGGCAGGTTGAGCTGGGCGCTGGGCGCGCTGGAAAGCTCCTTCTTCGCCTTTTCGGCCTCTTCCTTCAAGCGGCCCATGGCGGCTGGGTCGCGGCTCAGGTCGATGCGGTCGGACTTCTTGAACTCCGCCACGGCGTACTCCACGATCCGCTCGTCGAAGTCGTCGCCGCCGAGGTGGGTGTCGCCGCCGGTGGCCAGCACCGTGAAGGTGCCGTCCTCGATCTCGATGATGGAGACATCGAAGGTGCCGCCGCCGAGGTCGTAGACAAGGATCTTCTGGGGGGCCTCGTTGTCAAGGCCGTAGGCCACCGCTGCCGCGGTCGGCTCGTTGATGATGCGCAGGACGTTCAGCCCCGCGATACGGCCCGCGTCCTGCGTGGCCTTGCGCTGGCTGTCGTCGAAGTAAGCGGGCACCGTGATGACGGCCTCGGTCACCGGCTCGCCGAGGTAGCTCTCGGCGTCGCGGCGGATCTTGGTCAGGATCATGGCGCTGATCTCCTGCGGGGTCAGATCCTTGCCGTCAATGCGGACCCGGTAATCGGAACCCATGTGGCGCTTGATGCTGGAGATGGTGCGGCCGGAGTTGGTCGCAAGCTGGCGCTTGGCTGCGCCGCCCACCAGACGCTCGCCGTCCTTGGTAAAGGCCACCACGCTGGGGGTGGTGCGCTCGCCCTCTGCGTTGGCGATGACGACGGGCTTGCCGCCCTCGACCACTGCCACGCAGGAGTTGGTCGTTCCAAGGTCGATTCCGATCACTTTGCTCATACTGCTTTGTCCTCTTTTCTTGCGGCGTGATTTTTTTCCAAGAATATCTTACCGGTTTCCTATGACGATTCCGTAGAACAAATGTAAAGAAACTGTGTTTTGCCCGATCAGCGGGGCTGATTTGCCTCGGCCACCAGCTCTTCGATGAGTTTCTGGGTCTCGTCGAGCCAGAGCTGCGCGTCCGGGGCCGCCTGTTCCAGCTGGACCCGGAAGCCCTGTTCGGCCTCAGCCAGTTCGGCGAGGGCTTTCCGCCGGGAGACGAAGCGGGTCTCGGTCTGGGCGATGCGGAGCCGGATCTGGGGCGTATAGGCTACATCCGGCGTGCCGCGGCCCGCACTCTGGGCACGGCGGTAGTATTGCAGGGCCACAGCCAGCTCCTTGTCGGAGGCCAGTGCATCGTCGCCGAGGGCGATCATGGCTTGAACCTCCCCGGCGGCGGCGGCCTTTTTCCAGAGCTTGCGGGCCTCCGTCTTGCTGCGGCGGATGCCGCGGCCCTGATAGATGCAGTCCGCCAGCAGAGCCAGCGCCTCGGTGTTGCCCTCGTCGGCGGCACGCTTGTAATAGTGAACGGCCTCATCCCACCAGCCGTGGCAGGCAGCCTCGTAGCCGCAGTCCAGCTCATCTGCGCCGGGGGCGTCGAGGTCCCCCCGCACCGCGCGGAGCAGCCCCTTCAGGATGGAATTGTCCAGCGTGGCGGAATTCGTCCACGGGTCGATGACCACGCCGTCCAGCCCTTCGGTGTTCAGGGCGTATGTCATGGCTTCCCGCATTCCGCGCTCGGCCATGGGGCGGGTGGCAGTGGTGCGCTCGGCCTCCGCCGTCTTCACCGAGGTGAACAGTGGCAGGTAGGTGCGCTCCCGCCGGGTGTGGAGAAGCCACGGGGGCAGGTCTTCCGCCTTTTCCTCCGGGATGGGGAGTGCCGCCCACGGGGCCGCACCGCTCTGGGGGTCGGTGGCGGCATCCAGCGGCACCAGCACCCGTGTTTTCAGCTCCAGCGCATAGTTCAGGGCGTTCATCAGGTCCCAGAAATGCGCCTCGCTCTGGTCGCGGTAGAGCCGCGCCACAGCCTCTTCCACCACCGGGCAGCCGGTGCCGGTGGGACCGTATTTCGGGGCGGTCTTTTTCTTCCGGTTTCCCACCGGGCGGAACCGCCGTGCGCCTTTCTCATATGCCATCTGCTTCACCCTTCTTTTTCGTCATAATAGATTATTATAGCAGGATTTCCCAATTTTCACAATGGGCGGAGTGATCCCGGAGATGCGGCCCATGCAGTTGCAATATTTTGCCAAAACAATAGCTTTCTAAGCCCAACTGCGCTATAATAAGCTGTTGGAAAGTTTATACCTGTTATAATTGAAAAGGAGATTTTCGCCTTGAACAAAATGCTTACCCATTTGAACGGCTATAAGCGCGAGGCCGTGCTTGCGCCGCTGTTCAAAATGCTGGAAGCCACGTTCGACCTGTTTGTTCCTCTGGTCATGGCAGACATCGTCAACGTCGGCATTGCGGCACACGACCTGCATTATATCCTTGTGCGGTGCGGCATCCTCCTGCTGTTGGCTATGGTCGGTCTGGCGTGCAGCCTGACGGCCCAGTACTTCTCGGCCAAGGCGGCGGTGGGCTACTCCACCTCGCTGCGCCACAGCCTGTTCGAGCATATCCAGAAGCTTGGCTTCACCGAGATGGATACCCTCGGCACCAGCACCCTCATCACCCGCATGACCAGCGATATCAATCAGGTGCAGAGCGGCCTGAACCTCTTCCTCCGCCTGTTCCTGCGCAGCCCCTTCGTGGTGTTCGGCGCCATGATCATGGCGTTCACCGTCAATGTGCGGGCCGCATGGATCTTCGTGGTCGCCATCCCGCTGCTGAGCATCGTGGTCTTCGGCGTTATGGTCATCACGAACCCGCTGTATAAGACCGCCCAGACCCGGCTGGACCGCGTGCTGGGCCTGACCCGCGAGAACCTGACCGGCGTGCGCGTCGTCCGCGCTTTCGATAAGGAGAAGAGCGAGATCGACCGCTTTGAGTCGGCCAACGATCTGCTGACCAAGATGCAGCTCCATGTGGGCCACATCTCCTCCCTGATGAGTCCGTTGACCTATGTGATCATCAACCTCGCCATCGTGGCGCTGCTCTATGTGGGCAGCATCGAGATCAACATCGGCGGCATGGCCTCCGGCGATGTCATCGCGCTGGTCAACTACATGAACCAGATCCTCGTGGAGCTGGTCAAGCTGGCAAACCTCATCGTTCAGGTGAGCAAGGCGCTGGCCTGTGCCAGCCGCGTTCAGGCTGTGCTGGACACCGAGCCGGGCATGGAGTTCCCCACCCAGCTCCAGAGCGCTGTGGACGCCGACAAGGCAGACGACGCCGTCCGTTTCGACCATGTCAGCCTGACCTACGCCGGGGCCGGTGCACCCAGCCTCTCCGACATCAGCTTCACCGCCAAGCGCGGCCAGACCATCGGCGTCATCGGCGGCACGGGCAGCGGCAAATCCAGCCTCATCAGCCTGATCCCCCGCTTCTATGACGCCACCGAGGGCACCGTTGAGATCCTCGGCCGCCCGGTCAAAGATTACCCCCGCGAGACTCTGCGCGGCAGAGTGAACGTGGTCATGCAGAAGGCCCAGCTCTTCGGCGGCACCATCCGCTCGAATCTGCTCTGGGGCAGCAAGAACGCCTCCGACGCCGACCTGTGGGCCGCACTGGAAACGGCTCAGGCCGCAGAATTCGTCAAAGCGAAGCCCCTCGGCCTTGACGAGCCGGTGGAGCAGGGTGGCCGGAACCTGTCCGGCGGCCAGAAGCAGCGCCTGACCATTGCCCGCGCACTGGTGGGCAAGCCCGATATCCTGATCCTCGACGACAGCGCCAGCGCGCTGGACTACGCCACCGATGCGGCCCTGCGCAAGGCGCTGGCCGCGCTGCCCGGCAGCCTGACCGTCTTCATCGTCAGCCAGCGCGCCGCCAGCCTCCAGCACGCCGACCAGATCCTCGTGCTGGACGACGGCAAGCTCGTGGGCTTCGGCAAGCACGCCGAGCTGCTGGCGAGCTGCCCGGTCTACGAAGAGATCTATGCCAGCCAGTTCAAGAAAGGGGATGCGCAGAAATGAGTGCAAAAGCGAAAAGCAGGCTGACCCCCGAACAGCGCAAGGCAACGCTCCGCCGGGTCCTTGAAAAGATCCGCCCCTACAGCTTTTTCGTGGTGTGCAGCCTGATCGTGGCTGCCGTCAGCGTGGCGGCCCAGTTGTATATTCCCATCCTCTGCGGCAGCGCCATTGACCTGATGCTGGGCAAGGGCACCGTCGATTTTGCCGGTGTGATGCGCATCGTTGTGCAGATCGTCGTGGTGGCCGTCATCGCCGCCTTTGCGCAGTGGCTGCTCAGCGTCTGCAACAACCGCATCACCTTCTCCGTCAGCCGCGACCTGCGCAACGCCGCGCTGCGCAAGATCCAGATCCTGCCGCTCTCCTACCTCGACAGCCACCCCTCCGGCGACATCGTCAGCCGGATGGTCGCCGATGTGGACACCTTCGCGGACGGTCTGCTGATGGGCTTCACCCAGATGTTCTCCGGTCTGCTGACCATTTTCGGCACCCTGCTGTTCATGCTGAAAGAGAATGTGCCCATCACCTTGGTGGTGGTCTGCATCACTCCGCTGAGCCTTGTGGTGGCCAGCTTCCTTGCCAAGCGCAGCTACAAGTATTTTCAGGGGCAGAGCTCCGTGCGCGGCGAGCAGACCGCGCTGGTCAACGAGATGATCGAAGGCCAGAAGGTCGTTCAGGCCTTCGGCCACGAAGCCGAGAGCCTCGACGCCTTTGACGAGGTGAACGGACGGCTGCAGGACGTGAGCCTGAAAGCTATCTTCTTCTCCAGCATGACCAACCCCGCCACCCGTTTCGTCAACAACATCGTCTACGCGGGCGTCGGCCTCGTGGGCGCTGTCTATGCTGTGGCGGGCGGCATTACCATCGGCCAGTTGAGCATCTTCCTCAACTACGCCAACCAGTACACCAAGCCCTTCAACGAGATCTCCGGCGTCGTCACCGAGCTGCAGAACGCACTGGCCTGTGCGGCCCGCGTCTTTGAGCTGCTGGACGCCGAGGATCAGATCCCCGAAGCCGAGAACGCCAAGGCGCTGCAGACGGACGGCCATGTGGAGCTGAAGGATGTCTCCTTCCGCTACCTGCCGGACCGCCCCCTCATCGAGGGGCTGGATCTGGACGTCAAGCCCGGCCAGCGCATCGCCATCGTCGGCCCCACCGGCTGCGGCAAGACCACCCTCATCAACCTGCTCATGCGGTTCTATGATGTCAACGGCGGCTCCATCGAAGTGGCGGGTGAGGACATCCGGAACGTCACCCGCGCTTCGCTGCGGGGCAGCTACGGCATGGTGCTGCAGGAGACATGGCTGCGGGCCGGCACCGTCCGCGAGAACATCGCCTACGGCAAGCCGGACGCCACCGACGAGGAGATCCTTGCAGCGGCCAAGGCAGCCCATGCCGACAGCTTCATCCGCCGTCTGCCCAACGGCTACGACACGGTGATTGCTGAGGACGGCGGCAACATCAGTCAGGGCCAGAAGCAGCTGCTCTGCATTGCCCGTGTCATGCTCTGTCTGCCCCCGATGCTGATCTTGGACGAGGCAACTTCCTCCATCGATACCCGCACGGAAGTGCGCATCCAAGCGGCCTTTGCCCGGATGATGCAGGGCCGCACGAGCTTCATCGTGGCCCACCGCCTGTCCACCATCCGCGAGGCCGACGTCATCCTCGTCATGAAGGACGGCCGCATCGTCGAGCAGGGCGATCACGACGAACTGCTGGCGCAGGGCGGCTTCTACGCCAAGCTCTACAACAGCCAGTTCGAAGGCGTGGAGACCTGAGCCAAACGCAAACAAAATGGGATGTTCGCAAGCTGCGAGCATCCCATTTTTGTTTGTCTGTTTGTTTGTTGGGACCTGATGGAGCGGAGGAGCAATCACTCTGCGGCCTCGATGATCTCCGGCTCCGCGGGAGGCGGGGTCAGGGTGGAGTGGGCACGGACAAAGGCGGCAGCCCGCTGGCTGGCGATGCCCTGCCGCAGTTTCCGCCGGTCGTTGGAGGGGAAGGTGCGTTCGCCCTTCCAGCCCGCCAGCGCCGCGTCCACCTCGGCCTCGGTGGGCCAGAGCTGTTCCTTTTCGGCCACCAGCAGCAGCCCCAGACGGCCCCGCAGCTTCTGTTCGGCCCCGGCGTGGAGCTCGGCGCGGAACTGCTCGACCGTCTGGTTCCGCACCTTTAAGTATTGGTCGAAGTTGACGTTGTTGGCCTGAAGCCGCAGGTTGAACTCCCGCTGCTCGGCGAAGTAGTTGCCCGCCACCAGCTGCTTGGGCAGGGTGCCTTTCACCTCGCCGCCCAACTGGTAGACCAACTCTCGCTCTGCCAGCGTCTCGGCCTGTGCGCAGCGGGTCCTGTAGATCTCCTGCGCCACCCGCCGCCGCAGGGCAAGCTTGCCCGCCTCGTCGGCGGCGCGGTCCTCGTCGCCGTGGTGGCGGTTGATCTCCAATTCCAGCGTCAGCTTCCGGATGGGCCGGGGCTGAATGGGCTGGACAAAGCCGGTGTACCGGCCCAGCTCCAGCGGCGGCAGACAGAAAAACTCCGCCCCCGCCCGGAACCCCTCGGCCCGGTTGACGGCCAGCAGCTCAAAATCCGGATCGGTCACCGGGGTGAGATGGTGTTCCTCCATCAACTGCGCGAACAGAGGCGAAAAGCCCTCCAGAATCGCCCGGTTGACAGCGTTGGTCAACAGCTCTTCCTCGTCTGCCGGGGCATCGGGGACCGCCTGTTCGGCCTGTACCGCTGCTTCCAGCTCGGCGGCGCTGGCCGAAAAGACCACCCGGCAGTCGCCCGGTTCAGCCATTCCAAAATGTTCCAGTTTCATCGCAGACCCTCCTTACCGCATAAAGCCCGCCATCAGAAGCAGCAGCACGACGGCCAGCACGAAGTAAAGCACCTCGGCACCCAGCACCGCGCGGTCGCCCTCGACGTACATCTTTTCGAGGTTCTCCGGGTCATAGTATAAGGTAACGTCTGCCCCGGTGTCGAAGCCGTTGCCCTTGGCGGCTTTGGGATAGTGGAGCCGGTGGCTGCCGCCGGCAGTCTCGAACTCCAGCACGTAAGCTTGGCCGTCCCGGCCCTGCACCGTCCCGGCGACGCGGGCGGTGACCTTTTCGCCCTTTTGGCACAGCTTCCGCCGCGCAAGCACACTGCGCAGCCCCATGCCGAACATGAGCGCCGCACCGAGGACAAAGATCAGAAAGTTGAACATGTGTGGTTCCCTCATTCCATCATATTTCGCTGTGGGACACTCAGCCCCGGACAGCTTGGCTTTTATTGTATCATATTCTGACGAAAATTTCGCCCCATCGTCCACATTTCGGCGCAAAAATTTGCCCGGAATTTTTGTCAGAAAAATTTGAAAAATCCGCTTGACATTTCCGAATCCCATGGTATAATTACTATCGTTCCGAGCGACACGGCTCACGAACAAAAACAAAATATGCGGATATGGCGGAATTGGCAGACGCGTTAGATTCAGGTTCTAATCGGGGCAACTCGGTGGAGGTTCAAGTCCTCTTATCCGCACCATGACGAATGTTCTTACAGCATTTAGCTGTCAAAGAACATTCGTCATTTTTTATTTGCTAAATAGCGACATCACAGGGGGCGTAGTTCACAACTACGCCTTTTCTTGTATTCACCGACACATCCGGTGTCGGCAAAGGAAGTGCGCTTGGAATCTCGATGGTGCCCACGCAGTTGTAGTGAATGCGGAGCCGCTGCTCCCATACACCGTTGACCTTTTCTGCATTGAACACTTCGATTTTTTCCACCAGTTCATTCAGCATCCGGGGTGTCAGCTTTTTTGCTCTGGTGTACTTGCGAACCAGACTGATGAACATATCCGTTGTCATGGTGCGGCTGCTCTGCTTTTCGATTTCGGAGCGGAGCTGTTTGATTTTCTCGGTCAGCTCCTTTTGCTCGTCCTCATATCTCCGGGACATTCTGGAAAAGCGTTCATCAGAGATCTTGCCGGAAACATTGTCCTCATAGATGTGCTCAAAGAGGCCGTCCAGTTCTTCATCACGGGCAAGGAGTGCTTTCAACTCTTTCTCTTTCAGCTTGCGGTCGGCTTCGTCCGCCTGCTGGGAGTGCCCGATAACAGCCTTCAAAAAGTCGTCCTCATAGAGGCTGGCAAACTTGGTCAGCCGCCGAATCTCCCCCAACACCACTTCTTCCAGAAAGTCTACCCGGATGTAGTGGGTGGATTGACAGGTGCCACGGTTGCCCTTGTAGTTGGAACAGTTGAAATACTTGATTTCCGGGTTGCCCTGATTGAAGTGGAAGTGCAGATTGCAGCCGCAGTCTGCGCAAACAAGCAGGCCAGAGAACATATTGTGTTCTCCGTTGCTGGTACGGCGTTTGCGCATTTTTCCGCGTTTTTGCTGTACCTGTTCAAACGCGGCACGTTCAATAATGGGTTCGTGAACATCTTGGAACACTACCCAATTTTCCGGGTCGTTATGAATCCGCTTCTTGTTCTTGTAGGATTTGGAGTAGGTTTTGAAATTCAAAACATCTCCACAATACTCCTGCTGATACAGAAGAAGGGTAATCGTAGAACCATTCCACTTGGTTGCTGGACGTATCTTGCTCCTTCCGGGACGGCCGATGCCTTTCTGAATCCAGTAGGCCTGCGGCGTCAGGATGCCTTCCTTTTCAAACTGGGTAGCAATCTGTTCCGTGCCAAAGCCCTCCAACGTCATATCAAAAATGCGCCGGACAACTTGTGCAGCTTCTTCATCAATGACCCAATGCTTGGGATTGTTCGGGTCCTTGATATACCCATAGGGAGGAAGTCCCATCGGTTCGCCGGAGTTGCCTTTGATTTTATTACTGATACGGCGTTTCTTGCTGATGTCGCGGGCATACCACTCATTGAACAAGTTTCGGATGGGTGCCAGTTCGTTTTCTCCCTCGGCCGTGTCGATGTTGTCCGAAACGGCAACAAGTCGGATGTCATGGTCCGGGAAAAATTCTTCTGTCAGCCGCCCGACCTCGATATAGTTTCGGCCCAGACGGGAAAGGTCTTTGACGAACACAGCAGAGGCTTTTCCTTGTTCAAGCTGCTGCATCATTTCAACGAAACCGGGACGGTTCATGGTCACGCCGGAAATGCCATCATCCAGAAAGTGAACCAGATTGGTATAGCCTTTTTCCTTTGCAACTTTGGTGAGCAGCTTCTTTTGGTTGCCGATGCTGTAACTCTCGCCCTCCAAATTATCATCACGGGAAAGACGCTCATAGAGAAAAGCGGTTGCCTCACGGGATTTCTTGTTACTCGACTGTTTCATACTCGCTCCTTTCTTGGGACAGTCGAATAGCAAATTCACTTGTACACCTATATTATAACACAATCCGCTTTCTCTGTCCGCTGCCTCCCGAAAGGTCATTATAATTTTTCGCTTTCGGATTTCATCAGCCGGAGAAGAACTTCTCCTAAGGTCTGGGAGCTTTCTTCTTTGAACACCGGCTCAACGATAAAGGAACGATTGCCAATACGATAAGTCGAATCCAGAGTAAGCATCTCTGGATTTTTTGTTTTTTCCGGGTTTGTCTTTTTCGCTTGCATCGTAAAAATCCCCTTTCTTAAAAATCAAAAAACGAGCCAACGGACGGCTGCTGGCAGCAGCCCACGGGAATCTCACCCCTGCATTCCTCATGCAGCCCTACTCATTGCCTGCGACGCTCTGAACGCTCGGACTTTGACGGTAAGGGAGTATCAGACTGCCTGTATGTCATGGCCCGCAAGCAGCCGCGCTTGCATTGCGGCGTGGTGATGATCGCTCCACTTTTTAGAGAAAAGCATCGTGGCGCACCCGCCGTCCGGCTCGATACAGACAGCAACGTATCCGTTTGCCCTATGATGCACCGCCATTGTCCTGCGGGCATATTTTTCAAGGTGCTGTCCCGAAACGTGGAAAGGGTCAGACCGTTTCGGCTCTGGTCACAATAGAGGAAATCAGTTTAATTTCCAGATGGCGTTTCATGTACTCGTCTATGCACACATGAGGCTGACCGTGCTTGTCATAGAGAATGCCTGTACAGAGCTTGTTGATATAACCTCTGTAATATCGCAAAACCTGTTCAACTGCATCGGTGTCCCCAGCGCAGGCAGAGCGAATCACCGAGAGCGGTAAAAAATCTCTGCTCGTGTGTTCATAGGAGTCCATTTACGCCTAACCTCCCTCCGGCAAGTGCGCCTTTAGCTTTTTTCGCAGCTCGTTCAGCGTCTTTGTCCGGTGCCGTTGAACAGCACTCCGGGACATTCCCATGAGGTCGCCAATCTCGCCATCGCCCAGTTCCAGAACACAAAACAGAATCAGAATGCTTTGTTCCTGCTTCGGCAGAGCGGCAAACGCATTGGCAACAAGCTCATTGTCGATGTGCAGGTCACAGCCGTAGGACGAAAATACAAATTCTTCACTCGGATAGTGGTCTACACTCGTGAGCTGTCCCAGTTCTTCCAACGAAAGAATGCTGAATGACTTTTCACGGTCAAGCAGGCGTTTCTTATTTCGGTGATAGTTCCGGGCCTCATTTCGCAGCACCGCTTTGCAGAACGCATCGAATCGGTACTGTTCGCCATCGTTGCGAGGGATAGCTTCCATCTTCTCACCCCCTTTCCGTGGGGATGTCGGGTGGATTTTTCCCTTTCCGCTAATATGACACCTGAAATACCCGATTCTGCCCGCTTTTTTGAAAATTTCCAAAAATATTTTTTGAAGCAGGCAGATTTTCAGGCGGCAACAGAAAAGCCCAGCAGACCGAAAACGGCCAACCGGGCACAATGACAGTATGAAACGCGTAGCAACTACATTGTATAGTACATGGTAAAAGCCCTGCTGACCCTGTGCGGGAGCAAGGCTTTTTTTGATAGGTCAAAGCTGGGCGGTCGATAAAATATCAGACGCATGGCGGCATCCTCCTATGGCCGCCATACGGACGATGAAAGCAAAAAGAACCGGCGGCCTTGATTTTCTCAAAAGCCGCCGGTTCAAAATGAGTAAGCTGAATTACTTCCTGTCGTATGACGGCTTTTTTGCTCTGCTATCATATTTGCAAAGCAAAAATATCAGTGTTATCACTTTAACTTGCTTGTGCTACGACCTCATTTTCCACAACTGTGGGCACAATCCCCAGCTTTATCAGCAGCGAAACAAACATTTTCTCTATCCCCTTGTCCTCTCCGCGCCGGGTAATGGTCAGGCTGAGCGTATCACCCAGCGACACAATACCGCAGTTATAGGGAGAATGAACGCGCGGGGTCAACATGAAATCCAACTGTTCAAGTTCCTGCTGGATGCAGTCCGGGAATGTGACCTGCCCCAAATTGGATACCGTAATGCAGGAGCTTCGCCCACCGCAGACTTCAAATCCAGACCGTAACGCAGCACATTTTATCCAAAGAGGAAAAGCTGCAGTCTTTCGTTCCAATGCCACATTGGTTGCAATAGCAGCGCGTAGCCGGGATTTTGCGCTCTGAGCCTGAATCTGAACTGCCATACTCTGTGCAATTTCTGAAAAGGGAGCATCAGCAGCTTCCGGTAATAGCTTTGGCAACGCATATAGGGAAAAATTTCGCAGAGAATCGCTTGCAAACTGTTTGCGCAGATTGATGGGAACCATGACCTGTACTGGAAGCAAGGCTTCGCCGGATGTTTCTTTCTCGGACTGTTGCTGCTTCATGGCTGTTTGTGCAAACAGGGCGGCAAAGAATGCCGTTATAGTCGTATGGTCTGCTCGTGTGACTGTCAGCAGTTCTTTTACTGAAAAATTCAATGTCGTCTGATAAATCTTTTGTTCTCCCTCTTGTGCTGCGGGCAGAAGATAGGAAACACCACCGGGTATTGAGGTGGGTTTTTCTTCTGCATGGACTTGGTAGCTGTCCTCCCATGCTGCTTCAAGGGAAGCCGGCTCTGCTGCGGTGCCCAGATATTCTGCCAGCAGTGCTTTCAAAAATTGCAGGGCACCGGTTCCATCGGTCAGGGAATGAAAAATTTCGATTGCAATATGCCGGGGGCCATACAACACCCGCAGGGCACAATCCCGGATTTCTTCCATCGACATATAGGCGAGCATTTCATTGTCCCAGCGGATATACAGATGTTCCGTCTGTGGTGTGACAACAAACGCTTTGCCTTTCTGCCGGATGCCTGCTGCCAGCATGGGAAACCGCGGTGCGAGAGCATCCACTGCCTTTTGCAGCTTTGCAGGCTGGATGGATTTTTTCAGATGTGCTACCAGCCGGAAGCAGTTAGAATGCCATGTGTTATGCAACGCCAGATGAATCAACGCAGAATTATCAACAGGATGATTCTGTGCAAAATTTTTATCCATAGCTTTCTTCCTCATGCTGCAAGCTGCAGCGTTTTACAGGCCAGCAGTTCGTTCAATTTTCCTTCAAAGCGGCAGTGCAGCTCACTCAGATGGGTATAATCATTCGGGCGCATCAGGGATGGGACTTTCGGTGTCGCCAGCGCATGGCTGCGGGACAGCACCTCGCTGACAAACTCCGAACAGAAGTATTGATTTTCACGGTGGAAGGGAATCTGCATCCGGCACAGCAGCAGACCAATCAGATTGAATGGGCAGTGTGCGGCATCTTTCATCATCCGCTCCACTTCCATTTTGGCGGTATCGTAGACCTGATTGGTCACATTCAACTCATAGAGCGCACAGGGAATGTAATCGTATTTTTTGTAAAAGCCCTTATTCAACGGCTCGACCCGAAGCCCTGCCGGAAGCGGCAGGTTAACGAACTTTCGGGAAAAGCTGTACATGGGCTGCAAATCCGGCTCAAACGAAATGGAAGCGTGGGTATAGGTGTCATTTGTGACCAGCTTGATGAGGTGAGATACCCATGTATCAGATTTAGTCAGCAGGATATAAATTTTTCTCATGGTGTTCTTTCCTTTACAACGGTGTTTCTTCTTGGATTTTGCGAAGCATCTTTTGTCCTCATTTTGTAGTTGATGCCGCTATTGTATCGTTTTCCAGTTTGAAAACTGTTTGTCCGTTGTTTGTGCAATGTTAATTTTGCTGGAAACAAAAAGTCGGCAGAGCTGCAACACCCTGCCGATAAGAATTTTTATAATTGTGTACAACCAGAGCAGCCAGCACAGCTATGACCGCTCTTAATCCATAGTTCGTCCGCCGTTACCGCCCATGGCTTCGTCTCCTTTTTACTTTGGAATGCCGTTATTATAGCGGTACCATGTTTCGTCTTTGTTCAGCGGTTGTTTGTGGAATGTTAATTTGAACCGTTAAAAAGAAAAATGAAACGGCAGAGCCCGTGTCAAAAGGCTCTGCCGTTTCGTGGTAGGAGATATGGAAAATCTTGATGATGTCTGAATTGGGGGATTGCTTGCGTGTGGAATTACAGGGTAGAAATACCCAGCAGCTTGTTCAGGAAGTTTGCACCGGCACTCACTGCACCATCGATAAAGTTCTTACCAGTTGCGATGGAGTCAGAGATCACGTCACTGAAGCCTTTATTCGGATTAAAGATGCTCAGGATGCCCTTTGCTGCCACACCAGCAACAGCGGTCAGGCCCAGTGCGCCGCCGACTGCAATCACTGCCTTGGCTGTGGTTTCGATGGCACCGCCGCCGTTGACGTCCATCATTTCATCCTCGCCCATCATGGCACAGTTGGCAGGCAGCTTCATGTTCATTTCTTTTTTCATGTTTTTACTCCTTTGTTTGTGAATTTAGCTCGATTCAATCATCTGTCAGACGAAGTTGTGGGGGACTGTCATCTGATGGTGATAGAATACCAGATGATTGTTGATTCTGTATTCGGTTTCAGTTGGAGAAATATTAGCAAAGTGTGTTGAAATTATGCGGTAAGAGGAAATTTAATCGGACTGTTTTTATAAGAAGAGCGGGAAGCGGCAGAGCCTTTCAACTCTGCCGCTTCCTGCTTATTATGGAAAATGAAGATGTCTTGTAGAATCAGAGCTTACTTGCCCAACAGACCGTCGAGGAAGTTCTGACCGGCGTTGACTGCGCCGTTGATGAAGTTGGCACCGGCGGTCATGGCGTCCTGAATGAAGTTGGTCTCACGATTGCCGGTAAACCAGCTCAGCAGGTTCAGGCCCATAGAACCCACGGCGATAACGGCCACACCAGCGGCAACGACGGGAGCAGTCAGCTTAAAACCGCCGTCGATGTGCAGCATTTCGTCCTTAGAAATCTTAGAGCAGTTGGCGGGCAGATTCATATTGTTGGTTTTCATAGTAAATTACTCCTTTACAGTTAAAACTGTTTTTATTTATGGCTTAGAAGGAGAGCTCCTTCATTCGACGATGTTAGTTTATCAGATGAATGTTTTTGTCAGGTTGATTCTGGATTTGAAAATTGTTAATGCTTATTTCAGGCCTTTGGTCAGCGGGATAAGGCACAGCAGCGCCAGAATGCCCAGCAGACCAATCACAATGCCCTGCACCATATAGCCAAATACCATGCACAGGCTCATGCCCACGCCCAGCAGCAGGGCACCGAACACGGACAGCGCCGTGATGCCGAGGGTCTTGCCGGAAATATGGATGGGCTCTTTTCCTTCCATCCGACGCCAGATAAGGAGATCCGCCAACAGCACCACCAGACCGACCACACCGCAGATGGTACCCTGCTGACGCATTTCCCACTCTGCGATCAGTGCCATACACATACCCAGTGCAAAAAAGACGGTGCCGATGGTGCCAAGGATGAGTGCGATAAAATTGCTCTTTTTCATGATAAATTCCTCCTGTTAGTGATCGTTGTGTTCCTTTGGCTCATCGTCCACTTTTTCGAGAAAGCGGTCAACAAAGGCCTTTTCGATCTTCTTGTAGGTGCTTACCACATCGTACTCGATGTCATAATAGATGTTGATGAGGAAGTTCCCGATTTTTCCGGGCTTGATGCGATAGTGTGCCATAGGACCTCTCCTTTCTATTGTTTCTGGGGTGTTCGCTGTTTACGAGAGGATTATACACCTGCTGTGTTTGCGGAACATTTGAGTTTTGTTTGAATTTTATAAATAATTTTTTATCGTTCTGACAGCAAAAAAGCGGCTGATCGTATTGACCAGCCGCTTTTGCGTAACCTGCTCAAAGCAGGCTCTGCCCCTTTTCGAAAAGGGTATAGATCTCCTCTCTTTTGGCCTCAATAAAAGGCTCCACCTGCTGTGTTTTTTTGTGTTTGATTTTCCGGTAGACAAAACTCGGTGCCGCCCAGCCTGCAAATGCAGGGATTGCTAAAACGATGCACAGCGGGACACGGGGTGGAGCTGCGGTAATTGCAAACACTGCCGCTGCCATAAATGCCGTGCCCAGCATACCAATACCGACTGCCCATGCTGTCGCTGCACTGGATTTGGACTGTTCCAATGCCGTGATCTCTTCCAGATTGGCTTCAAAGTTCCGCTGCAGGCGGGTCAGTTCCATTCTGTTGACCAGTTTGCGGCTCCGTTTGAAATACAGGACTACTTTTCCACTATTCTCTTTCGGCGGAAAATTTTCATCCTGCTGCCAGCCAAAACTCTCGTAGCCATCCAGATAGAACGATGCGTTATTGCTTTCCACGGTCACTTTCTTGTACTCGTAGGCCGTAAAATCGTTTTGCGACTGTTCGCTCATACTTTGGTTTCCTCCTCTCGTTCCGGCGCAGGGGGAAGCGGCAGCGTAACGGTGAACGTCGAGCCTTTGCCCAGCGTGCTTTCCACCGCGATGCTGCCATCGGACAGTTCCAGAATGCGCTTGACCAGCGCAAGGCCAAGGCCGTTGCCCTGCGTGGAATGGCTGGGGTCGCCCTGATAGAACTTATCAAAAATATGCTTCACAGTGTCCGGGGTCATGCCGCAGCCGTTGTCCGTGACTGTTACCCGCACACAGGTTTCTTCTGTCCACTGCGTCAGTGTGACTGTACCACCCTCCGGGGTGAATTTGAATGCATTGGAAAGCAGATTCGTCCAGACGATCTCCGCAAGCCCCGCATCTGCATAGACTGCTGCACTGTCCTCAAGGTCTGCTTCAAACTCAATATCTTTCCGTTCCCATACATCCTCAAACTGCACGGCACAATCGCAAAGCTGAGCGCATACATCAAAAACTTCCGGCATTGGCCGAATCGTCTGCTTTTCCAGCTTGTTCAGTTTGAGCATATTCTGGATAAGGTTTGCCAGCCGCTTGGTGGCATAACGGATATTCTCCACCTGTTCCGTCTGCTCGTCCGAAAGCCCACCACCCTTTTGCAGCATTTCCGCATTGCTGGAAATGACGGCCAGCGGAGATTTGAACTCGTGGGAAACATCTGAGAAAAAGTCTGTTTTCAGCGTTTCGATGCTGCCCAGTTCTTCTACCATCTTGTCAAAGTCCAGAATCATCTGGTCGAGATAGTCCGCCCTATCTGCCGTATGAGTGGGAGAAACATAAATCGAGAAATCTCCCTCAGCTACTTGCCGGGTCGCTTGGGCTAATTTGAGCATAGGTTCTTCATAGGTCTTGCGAATTTGGCGGCGGGTGAACAAAGTCAGCCCCACCGCCACAGCCCCCCAGTAAAAGATGGGAATATAGACCTGTATCCAGCTGGGCCAGCCCAGCTCGTCCATGCCCACCAGAAGTCCGGTGTGCAGGCCGGACATCAAAAGCAGAACGCCAAGGTACACAAAGAACAGCGAGGGCGGAAACAAGCTGTGCTGCCGCTGCTGTACCCAAAAATCCTTTCGTTTCATAACAGCACCGCCTTATAGCCGATGCCGCGCACTGTTTTGATTTCAAAGCCGTCGCAGCCAGAGAATTTATCCCGCAGCTTGGTGATGTAAACATCCACGGCACGCAGACTGGTCGCGCTTTCCAGACCCCAGAACTCGTCCATGAGTTGTGCGCGGGTAAAGGTCTTTTTCGGGTAAGAGAGCAGTTTGTATAAGATGTTGAACTCCCGCGCTGCAACCGGGATTTCTTCGCCGTCCACTTCGGCGGTGACGGCATCGGCATCCAGCACCAGATTGCCCACGGTCAGCCTGCGCTCCATCTCGATGTTGGCGCGGCGCAGCAATGCCCGCACCCGCATTTCCAGTTCGGCCAGCTCCACAGGTTTGACCATGTAATCATCAATGCCCAGTTGGAACCCTTTCTGTTTGGAGGACAGGTCGTCTTTTGCTGACATAAACAGGATAGGAATGTGTTTGTTCACTTGGCGCACGGCCTTAGCAAATTCAAAACCGTCCGTTTGCGGCATCATAATATCGGAAACGATAAGGTCATACAGGCTGTTGTACATTTCCTCAAAGGCCAGCTGCGCATCCAGCACGCCTTTGGCTTCAAAACCGCAGTCGTTCAGGTAGGCACAAACGATTTTGTTCAGCTTTGCATCATCGTCTACTACTAAAATATGAATCATTGCTTTTTCTCCTGTTTTTCCAATTTTGAAACATGACGAAACATAAATATTCCAGTTAGTGCCGTAGCACTTCCCATCAACAATCCCATTGTTCCATTCGCTGCTGAAAAATCCTGTTTTGCATCGGCAGCCGTAAAGGACAGCAGTGCAGTTTGCGTCAACACAAGGCAGACCAGTGAAGATGCCAGATTGACCATTTTAATGGCGTGAAACATCAGTTGCCCGCTGCGCCGTTCTATCAGGATGCCCCGGATGTTCAGCCCGATTTCTGTAAAGGTAAAGGCCGCAATGGGCAGTCCCATGTAGATATTATAATGTGGCTGCTCTGGATGCAGCAGCAGACGAAACGCGTAAAATGCGTAACAAAGACTGGCGGCAATCAGAATGCCCGCCGTGATTCTATAATAAGAATACTGCTTTGAGGCAGGAACCGCAATCCCCTTCAGCGCACAGAGTTTTGCTGCAACCATTCCAAAGGTATAAAAAGCGTTCGCACAGGTGAAAAAGGATGCCGATAATACGCCCACGATCAGCTTGCCGCATCCCAGCAGGAAGCTGCCCGTGCAGGCCGCACCGGTCAGACGTACCGTGTTATTTCTTGCTTTGCCTACGCGCACGGACATTTCTGCATCCCGCTGCTGAAACCATTTGAGAATCCGCATTCCATCGCTCCTTACACTTTTTCAAACATATTATAATTCGAATTTATTCAGCAAATATTTGAGTTTTGTTTGAGAAATGTTAATCCATCCGCAGCGTTCTGGTGCTTTACAAAAAATTTTCTTAAATAGAAAATGTTTGCATTTGTAAAAGGTGTTTTGCTCTATCATCTCTACTGGGGAGTGACTGCCGGTATCGTTGTCGGCGGCGGCAAGCTGCTCAAGCTGCCCGAAGAACTGTATCGCAAGCTGGTTCATCTGTGCGTGGTGTTCTCAATCTTCCCGGCAGTGTTGACGGTTTCCACTTGGCAGCAGGCAGCTCTGATCTGTCTGTTATTTATGGCAAAAAGAGTTTGGAAGGCTCTATGGCAATGTTCAATGTGTCTTTCCTGTCCATTCTCGCAATTTATCGTTATCATTCCGCTTTGAGTCAGTGGTGGATGATCGCACTGGTTGCATTTGGGGTGGCACTGTTCTCTACCATTGCCGAGCTGATTTCCAAGCGCGGCACCGATACCTTTTTCTGCCCGGCTTCGGCTCTGGCTGGGTTTGCTATTCTGATGGTAAATGCAGGAATGATTTAAGAGTTTTCAAAACAAATTCATTAACGGCAATCTAAAACACGCTGTTTTCGTTCTATAACAAAAGCAGCGTGTTTTTTTGTATGTGAATTATAAAGTTTAACTATTACGCGTTTTGCATCATTTCTCCAGCGACCCATGAACTATAAAATGTATATAGGTGATGCAGAATGGCGAAAATTGAGGACTGTCCCGGCTTTGAAACGTTCGGAGCGGATGTCAAGGCAGCACGAAAAGCAAAACAGCTTTCCCGCAGTGCGCTGGCTGACATGATACATTGTGACAGTCGGTATCTTGCGAATATCGAGAACGAAGGCACGCTGCCCAGCCTGCCGGTGGTGATTCAGCTGATAAAAATATGCGGCCTGCCCGTGGAGCGGTACTTCAACCCGGAACTCATGCGGGAAGAAAGTGTGGAGCGTCAGAGGGTCAGCCACAAGCTGCAGCTTTGCCCGGAAGAATACTTACCCATCGTAGAAGGTGCCATTGACGGTGCTTTACGAATCCATGAACAGGAAAAAGAGCCTGCGTGTGTCTGATTGCCACGCATGGTCATTGAGAGGATGCAAAAAGCGTCCTCTTATTTTTTTGAATTTTGCGGGCAAAACGGGGATGTTGTGGTGTCATAGTAGTGGGGAGAGGTAACGTAGCAAGCATAGGGAGTGTAGCCACTCCCGGCAAAAATGCTTGCTGGGGAGTACCCCAGACCCCCAAGAAACGAGGTGAAACTATGACGAATCGAACCCGAAAAATTGTTCTGCGTGTTCCCGTGACGCCGGAGGAACAGGAACTTATCCGGCAGAAGATGGCTCTGCTGCACACACGGAATTTTTCTGCCTACGCCCGGAAGATGCTGATAGACGGTTATGTTGTCCACATCGACACCACCGACATCCGGGCGCAAACCGCCGAACTGCAAAAGATTGGTGTCAACGTCAATCAGATCGCGCGGCGGCTGAACAGCATGGGGCCGCTGTACACACAAGACGTTGCGGACATCAAGGGAGCATTGGCGCAGATATGGCAGTTACAAAGATACATCCTATCAAGTCAACGCTGAAAAAGGCATTGGACTACATCGAGAATCCGGCCAAGACGGACGAAAAAATGCTGGTGTCCTCCTTTGCCTGCTCCTACGAAACCGCCGACATCGAATTTGAACTGCTGCTGTCACAGGCCATGCAGAAAGGCAACAATCTGGCCCACCACTTGATACAGTCTTTTGCGCCGGGCGAAACCACGCCGGAGCAGGCCCACGAGATTGGCCGGCAGCTTGCGGATGAAGTGCTGCAAGGAAAATATCCCTATGTGCTGACAACGCACATTGACAAAGGGCACGTCCACAACCACATCATCTTTTGCGCTGTGGACATGGTGAATCAGCGCAAATATGTTTCTAACCGACAGAGCTATGCCTACATCCGGCGCACCAGCGACCGGCTGTGTAAGGAACATGGCCTGTCCGTGGTAATGCCCGGTCAAGACCGGGGCAAAAGCTATGCCGAGTGGGATGCACACCGCAAGGGCACGAGCTGGAAGGCGAAGCTGAAAACCGCCATAGATGCAGCCATCCCGCAGGCCAAGGATTTTGACGATTTTCTGCGGCTCCTGCAGGAGCAGGGCTACGAGGTCAAGCGGGGCAAGTATGTGTCGTTCCGTGCGCCCGGACAGGAACGGTTTACCCGCTGCAAAACGCTGGGCGAAGCCTACACCGAAGAAGCCATCACCGAGCGCATCAAAGGGCGTTTTGTGGAGAGGAAGCCCAAAGAAACCCGCAAAATTTCTCTGCGGATTGATTTGGAAAACAGTATCAAGGCCCAGCAGTCCGCAGGGTACGAGAAGTGGGCAAAGCTCCATAATCTGAAACAAGCTGCCCGGACACTGAACTTCCTGACCGAGTATGAAATCGACAGCTACCCGGATTTGGAAAGCCGGTTGGCCGAGATCACCGCCGCCAGCACCGAAGCTGCCGCCGCGCTGAAAGCGGCCGAACGCCGGCTTGCAGAAATGGCCGTGCTGATAAAGGATGTCACCACCTGTAAGGAGCTGCGCCCACTGGTGCAGGAGTACCAGCAGGCCGCTGACAAAAAGCAGTTCCGGCGCAAACATGAAGGTACCCTGATTCTCTATGGAGCAGCGGCGAAAGCTCTAAAAGAGCAGGGCTTTCAAAAGCTGCCCGACCTCTACGCCCTGAAAGACGAGTATAAGTTATTGGCCGAGCAGAAAGACCAGATGCAGCGGCAGTACAATGATGCCAAACGCCAGATGCAGGAGTATGACATCATCAAGCAGAATGTGGACGGCATCCTACGGACAACACCGGGAAAGGAGCAGATGCAGGAACGGTAAATCTGCACAAAATATTGTTCGGATTTTTGAATTCCAAACGCTTAGACCGGGTGGCGTTTCCGCCCGAAATTATGTAAAATAGACTTAGACAACGAAAGAGAGGAACCCTCTATGGCAGAAGTGAACGATAACAGCTCTATCCAGCTTTTTGAAGATCAGAAAATCCGCACTGCATGGGATGCAGAAAAGGAAGAATGGTATTTTGCCATCGTTGATGTGATTGCTGTTCTGACTGACAGCGCAGACCCACAGAACTATTGGCGCGTTCTAAAAAAGCGTCTTAAAGACGAAGGAAATGAAACCATTACAAATTGTAATGGTTTGAAAATGACCGCTCCTGACGGCAAAAAGCGCAAAACGGATGTCGCTAACACTGAACAGCTCCTGCGCATCATCCAGTCAATCCCATCTCCGAAAGCTGAACCGTTCAAGGCATGGCTGGCAATGGTAGGCAAAGAACGCATCGAGGAAACAATCGACCCGGAGCAGGCCATTGACCGTGCGCTTGATACCTATTTGAAGAAAGGCTACTCCGAAGAATGGATTCACCAGCGGCTTTTGGCAATCCGTATCCGAAACGAACTGACAGACGAATGGAAGAAGCGCGGGGTGCAAAAAGGCAAGGAGTACGCCATCCTGACCGATGAAATTTCCCGCGCATGGTCTGGCATGACCACAGGGCAGTACAAGCGGCTGAAAGGCCTGACAAAAGAAAATCTCCGGGATAACATGACTGATTTGGAACTTGTTTTGACGATGCTGGCCGAAGCCTCCACTACGGATATTTCCAAGACTGCAAAGCCGCAGACCTTTGAAGAAAACAAGCAGGTTGCCAAGCGTGGCGGCAAAGTGGCCGGCATTGCGCGGCAGGCTCTTGAAGCGGAAACCGGCAAGCCCGTTATCACAGAAAAAAATGCGTTTGACTTCCAGCAGCTTGTGACCGACATTGTAGAAGATGCCGCCGAACTGCCGGAAAATCCCACCGAGAAAAAAGATAAAGAGTGATACATGAAAATAGCCGGACACAGCGGCCACAAGGCCACCGTGTCCGGCTATTTCTATGCCGACAAAGACACATTACTTTGATTAAAAATAATGTGTGGCTGTCAAGCTGGCAGGATTATTCACCTGCAAAGTCAAACCTCTGCCCGTCAAAGTCTGCATCGGTCATGCGCTCCAACTTGGCAATGGTGCTGTTTGCCAGTTGCCGCATTTCGGTGTCCATATCCGGCAGGGCGGCCAGCATCCGCGCCATCGTCCGGCGGCGGTCAGAGGTGTGGTACATACAGATCAAATTTTCTTCTTCCACGCTGAAATTCATGGTCAGACCTCCAGTTCCTTTGTCTTTTCCCGTGGCGGCGATTGCTTGCTCTGCTCCTTTTTCGCGGCATCCAGCTGTGCCCGGATGGACGGCTTTTTCGGTTTTGCGGCGCGGGACTTCTTGGCTTTCGGTGCCTTTTCCTCGGCCTTGACTGCGGCGGCAAGGTCCGTCAGAGAAATTTGTTCTCCGGCCTTTGCTTTGGCTTCCAACTCACCTAAAGAGGGCGCATTGTTCAGCACACCGTCAATCATGTTTTCGTTCTGTTCGGTGGAAAGCTCTGCGGTGCGCAGAGGATTTTCCCGCAAGAACTCCGGCACCTGCTGGAAGCCAACACTGTCGCAGTAATGGGCGGTGTCGTGGCCGCTCTGATGCAGCACCACCACATCCGAAACAGACAGCGAATGCCCGTTGAAGTCTGCCGGATGGTCCACATTGAATGTGCGGTAGATGTCCTCCAACGTGGTACCAGCAGTCAGCGGCGCGGCGTATACTTCCGTATAGTTGGCCTTGTCCACGGTCAAACCGGCAGCCTGCAGGCGGTCGTAGGGCTCAAAACGGTAATCGCGGGTGGAATCTTCATTGCGCAGCTGGTAAATGGAAAAGCTGTCCTGCTGTGGTGCCTCAAAACCTGCCGCTGCGTATTCCTCTACGGTCATTTCGGCAGCGGCCGCTTCCTGCTCGATCTCGGCCTGTACCTGCGCCTTGTAATCCTGCAAGCTCCGGTCAAAGTCGGCCAACTTGGGCGGTTCCGGCAAGTTATACTGGCCTTGGTTAAGCAGCGGGCGGCAGTCCTGCACATAGGTTACAATGGCATTGTAATAAGCGGTTTGTTCCGTCGAAATATCCTGACCCTCTCGCAAAGCGGCGGTAGCCGTCTGCTCCATAGCGGAAAGATTGCAATGCTGTTTGAGGTACGGGATAAACTCGGTCAGTACCATTTCCCGCTCTGCCTTGTCCTGTTTCCACGCTTCCGTTCCTTTGTTGTGCAGCACAAAATTCTTCCAGTTTTCATCCTTGGCGTAGTATTCGTGGTGGTTCTGGATATGCTGAATCAAAGAACCCTCTCCGTCACCAAAATCCTGCCGCCCCTCATAGTTGTCCGGTTGACCGTTCAGGGTAAAATCAATGCGAAACGCGGTTTTGTCGTACCAGTCGCCCGTGTAGCCATCCTTTTCCCGTTCTGTGTGCTGGGTGGTGTCCAGTTCTTCAAAAATGCGATTTGCCACAGACAGAGGCATGGTTTCGCCGTCCTGCAGCTTGTCGCTTTCACTCCACAGAATCGTGACCGTAGGCTCTGCGGATAAATCTGTCGCAGCGGCTTTTTCTGCTTCCGGGGCAGAAAGTTCATTTGCTTTTTCCGCCGCCTCTTGGAACGCCGCCAGCTTATCGCCCAACAGAACTTCCGCCACCGCGGCTGTCTGCCCCAGCAGATTAAGTGCTTCCTGCCCGGCATCTGGCAGGGTCAGACCGGGCGCGTCCAGCTGCCCACCGTCCAGAGCCGTGTGGTCCGGGCCATACAGAGTGTAGTCATAGCCAGAATCGCAGGTCTGGATGAACAGCGTATTGCCATTATCCAGTGCAAATGCGGCCTCCTGTGCAGCGGAAAGGTCTGCTTCCCGCTGCTGGCGAAGTTCTGCCAGATGTTCGTCCAGCGCGGAGATCAGCTCATGGGCCGCGCTGCGGATAATTTCCAGAGAGGCTTTCAGTTCGGCCAGTTCCCGGCCAGAACTCCACCCGGCCACATAGCCAAAGGAATACTCGGATGTGTCCAGCCCGTAGTACTGGCAAACAGCATAGGCCACACTTTCGGCCTGTACCTCGCGGGTGCGGCTGTCCGGGCGGTTGCTCTGTTCCGGGGTGTTCGGGTCGATGGCGTGCAGCTTGGCATGGGCAATCTCGTGGATGGCCGTTTTGATGGTTTGCAGCTGGCTCATGCCCTCTTGGATGGCAATGCGGTTGTCGAGCAGATGAAAGTAACCGTGCGCCCCGCCCTCGATGTCCTCAAACCCGATGGGCACCGGGGATGCCTGTTCCAACGCCTTGAAAAAATCTTGGTAGTCCTGCACACTGCCGGACAGTTCATTCACGGCAATGGTCGGCAGCGGTTCGCCCTCGGTCTGGCTGACATCAAACACGGACACCACCTTGAAGGCCGGAATCTGCACCGTTTTTTCTTCCGTCAGCGGCTTGCCGTCCTTGTCCAGAATCGGCTTGCCCTGATCGTCCAGCTTTTCCATCTTCTGCTTGACCTTGTACGGTGCGGGGGCAAGGATTTTGATGCCCTTTTCGCCCTTTTTCACGGTGCGGTGGAATGTATCTTTCCACTTGTTGAAACCCGCCACCAGCTGCCCGCCTTGCATGGCAATCAGCAAAGTGTTGTTGAAGCTGTAATTGTGGAATTTTGCCATCGTGGTGAGGTAGGCTTTGTAGCGGTCGCTGTCGAACAACTGCTGAATGCCTGTTTCCAGCCGGTCCGTAATTTCTTTCATTCGCTCTGCGCTGTCTTTGCCGTTCAGGATGATGGGAATAACTTTCTGCTGTTCTGTTGTGGACTGCACCGGCGGTGGGATGTTGGCTGCATCCCGCAGGACTTCCGGCACAGGAAAAGACAGCACCCGGTATTCCTCTGGCACAGGCTGGCCCTCGTAGACTTTCTGCCATTCGTCCCCGCTTTTGACAAGGTAGCCGTACTGGGTGAATGCGCCCTGCTCCTGCTGGGCCACATACCGGCCAAACTGCGCCGTGTCGATGCCGCCTTTCCATTTTTCCGGCATATCCACCATGCCGGAACGGTTCAGATAGTAGTCGCCCAGCTGGGCAGGTCCGCGCACATCCGGCAGATGCACATAGTAGTCCACGTTTTCGGGAAAGTCGGTGATTCTCCCGATGCTGAAAAGCTCACTCTGCGGGGCTTGCAAGGCGGCGTTCAGTTCTGCGCGTTCCCCGGTAGAGAGTGTTTCCAGTCGTGATGCCAGAAAGTTCAGTTCGTCCACATTGGATGCCAGCACCATGCTGTAGGGGATGGCAAAACGCTTTTCTTCCTCGGCAAAATAGCCGGAAATGAAAAGGCCCTGCGGATTATCGGACGAAATGCCGATTTGCCGCAGGGACGCTTGTACCTGTTCGGTTGTAGTGGGCAGGTCCAGCCAGACGCCATCCCTGCCTTGCTGCTGCCGATTTTGCAGCTGGATGGAAAATAATTCGCTCATTTGGTCACACTCCTTTTTTGCTATCCTACGGATAGAGAGAGCCGGTTATGGCAAAATGAATGCTTCACCTTACCATAACCGGCCCTCGTATTTTTGCCTTACTCTTTGCGCTCTACCCGGTAATTGACGTACTTGCCTCCTGTATCTGCCAGAAGCACCGTTGCATCATAGATTTTGCCTGTCTTTTCGGAGTAGAGGCCCTTGACCTTTGCCTTACCGTTTTTGAGCAGAGCAGCGGCGATCTTTGGTGTGAACGCCTTTTTACGCTGCTCAAAGAAGCGGTCATTCTTCCACATCACGAACTGACAGCTACGATTCCCGCAGTAGAAGTTTTTCTTGCCCTCATAGACGTTTTCACTGCACCGGGGACACTTGCCGATAATAACCCGTTCCGACTGAAACAGGTTTTGCTTATCTGCACTGATACAAGAATAGGTCTTGACCAGCTGGCGCACCTGCGCTTCAATTCCGGCCATGAACTCGTCCGGGTCTGCCTTGCCTTTGGCAATCTCGGTCAGGCGGTTTTCCCATTCGGCGGTCAGGGCGGGAGAGGTCAGGCTTTCCGGCAGAACCACCGCCAGATTGATGCCGTCCTTGGTGGGGACAAGCTGTTTGCCCTTGCGCTGCACAAAGCCCATTTGCACCAGCTTTTCCAGAATCGCCGCACGGGTGGCCGGAGTACCCAGCCCCTTGCGTTCTGAGTTTTCCGGCATATCCTCGGCTCCGGCCCGCTCCATTGCTGACAGGAGCGTATCTTCGGTGTAGGCTTTCGGCGGGGACGTGAAGCGTTCCGAAACGTTAGCCGTCACGGAAAAACTCTGCCCCTCGGCCAGTTCCGGCAGGGTGTTCAGGCTTTCCGCTTCTTCTTCGCCGTCTGCTTTCATGGTGGAGCGGAACCTCTGGTCGATCTCTTTCCAACCGGGGACAAGCACCGTTTTTCCCTTGGCGGTGAACTCGTTCCCTGCACAGGAGAACACGGCGGTCACTGTTTCGTACTCGTGGGGTGCGGCCACCGCACAGAGCAGTTTGGAGCAGACAAGGTTCATCAGCTTGCATTCACTTTCGGCAAGACCAGCGAAGCCCTGTTTTACAAATTCAGCAGTGGGAATGATGGCGTGGTGGTCCGATACCTTTTTGCTGTTCAGAATCCGGCCCACTTCCGGGGTCAAGTCAAGCCCTTGGGCAAAGGGCAGCAGTCCCCGCAGGTCAGACACAAGATGTTGTGCTGTCTGGCCCATGTCCTCGGTCAGATATTGGCTGTCCGTGCGGGGATAGGTCAGCAGTTTCTTTTCATAAAGCTGCTGGACGTAATCAAGGGTCTGTTTTGCGGTAAAACCGAACAGGCGGTTTGCCTCCCGCTGCAAGGTGGTCAGGTCATAGAGTTTGGGCGGCTGTTCTGTCTTTTTCTCCCGCTTGACAGAAGTACAGACGGCAACTGCACCCGTGCATTTTTCTTTGAGAAAATTTGCGGCTTCTGCATCCGCAATGCGCCCACTGTCTGCTTTCAGGCTGCCGGAATGGATGCCGACCGTATAATACTTTTCTTTCTGGAAGCGCAGGATTTTTGCATCCCGGTCCACCAGCATTTTCAGTGTCGGGGTCTGCACCCGGCCCACGGTTAGGGTTTTATGGTACAGCACCGAAAACAGCCGTGTTGCATTGATGCCCACCAGCCAATCTGCCTTTGCGCGGCAGAGGGCCGATTGGTATAGCGCATCATAGTCCGAATCCGGGCGTAGGTTTGCAAAGCCCTCTCGGATGGTTGCATCCTCCATGCTGGAAATCCAAAGCCGCTTTACGGGTTTCGTGCAGCCGGCCATTTGGTAGACGAAACGGAAGATAAGTTCTCCCTCCCGGCCTGCGTCTGTAGGATAGTTCTCGGAGGTGACTTTTCTGACTTTGTTACTCGATGGCATCCAATGGGCCGATAAAGCGGTAGAAAATCTGGATTTTCTGGACGTATT
>ENA-OOZN01000508-OOZN01000508.1-human-gut-metagenome-genome-assembly--contig:-NODE-508-length-37989-cov-4.490325_pt1 | contig 37989 bp, 38 predicted proteins | sample MGYA00241187_ERZ501397 | MGnify/ENA primary metagenome ERZ501397 (study PRJEB25962, sample SAMEA2042921) | human gut metagenome | biome: human gut; feature: human-associated habitat; material: faeces... | reverse complement strand
AGCTCTTCAAGATCGAGACTGCCAATGTGCGGGGTCGAGGGGGAAGGCCCCTCGTCCCTTTCTCTTGGGGGGTGTAAGGGGGGCTATTCTCTTTCCGAGGAAAGAGAATAGCCCCCCTTTTGCCGTTCCCCTGCGCGGCGCAGGGGAACCATTGCACCCTCACGCAGTGAGAGCTAAATTATTCTTCTTCATGCGCCGTGACGGCAATATGCAGCTCGTCAAGCTGCTTCTGCGTCACCTCGCTGGGCGCGCCCATCATGATATCCTGGGCGTTCTTGTTCATCGGGAAGGGAATGATCTCGCGGATGGAATCTTCACCGGCGAGCAGCATGACCATGCGGTCGACGCCCGGGGCGATACCGGCGTGCGGGGGCGCGCCGTAGCAGAAGGCGTTGTACATGGCGGGGAACTTGGCCTTCACGTCCTCTTCGCCGAGGCGGACGAGCTCGAAGGCCTTGATCATGATCTCAGGGTCGTGGTTACGAACCGCGCCGGAAGAGAGCTCCACGCCGTTGCAGACGAGGTCGTACTGGTCGGCGGTGATGGTGAGCGGGTCGATCTCGCCGCGCTCGGCCTTGAGCAGCACGTCGAGGCCGCCGGCGGGCATGGAGAACGGGTTGTGGCAGAACTCGAGCTCGCCGCTCTCGTCGCCGATCTCATACATCGGGAAGTCGACGATCCAGCAGAACTCGTAGCGCTCCTTGTCCATGTGACCCTCGCACGCGGGGCCGAAAGTCTTGATCATCACGCCGACGAGCTTGGTGGCCAGCTCGCCGCCCGCGACGAGCACGAGCGTGTTAGGCTCGAGCGGCAGGAGCTTGGAAGCAGCTTCCTTGTCGACAAACTTCGCGATGCCGCCGGCGAGGTCGCCCTTTTCGTCGACCTTGAACCAGTAGCCCTTCGCGCCTGCCTGTACCTCGCAGTCGGTCAGGAGCTTGTCGATCTGCTTGCGCGTGAGCGAGCAGTTGGAGATCGCGACGGCCTTGACGGTCTTGTCCGCAAGGACGTCAAAGCTGCTTCCCTCGAAGAGGGAGGAGACGTTCGTCGCGGTCAGGTCGATGCGCAGGTCCGGCTTATCACTGCCGTAAATCTCGAGCGCGTCGAGGTACTTGATGCGGCGGAACGGGGGCTGAGAGGCGATGTCATAGGTGCCGAACTTCGCGAAGATCGGGGGCAGGACATCCTCGCAGACGGCGAAGACGTCTTCCTGAGAGGCGAACGCCATCTCCATATCGAGCTGATAGAACTCGCCGGGGCTGCGGTCGCCGCGCGCGTCCTCATCGCGGAAGCACGGCGCGATCTGGAAGTAACGGTCAAAGCCGGAGGTCATCAGCAGCTGCTTGAACTGCTGCGGGGCCTGCGGCAGGGCGTAGAACTTGCCGGGGTGCTTGCGGGCGGGGACGAGGTAGTCACGCGCGCCCTCGGGGGAGGAGGCCGTCAGGATCGGGGTGGTGATCTCGAGGAAGTCGTGCTCCATCATGGCCTTGCGCAGCGCGGCGATGACGTTGCAGCGCAGAATGATGTTCTTCTTGACGGCGGGATTGCGCAGGTCAAGATAGCGGTATTTGAGGCGCTGCGTCTCGTCGGCCTCGCGGCTGCGGTTGATCTCGAACGGCAGGGAGTTGTAGCGGCAGCGGCCGAGCAGCTCGATCTTCTCGGGAACGACCTCAATGTCGCCAGTGGGCTGATTGGGGTTCTTGCTCGCGCGCTCGCGCACGGTGCCCTCGACGGAGATGGTGCTCTCTTTGTTGTAGCCCTTGATCTGGGCGAGCAGCTCGCTCGTCTCGACGACGATCTGCGTCGTGCCGTAGAAGTCGCGCAGCACCACAAAGGCGAGGCTGCCGCCGACTTCGCGGACGTTCTCCATCCAGCCGACGAGCTTGACGTGCTCACCGGCATGCTGCACGCGAAGCTCGCCGCAGTTGTGTGTACGGGATTGCATCATGGTAAAATCTACTCCTGTTTGTATATTATAAATTGAAAATTACTAACTGTATTGAAAAATCGCCTGATTTTACGCTCAGGTGGTGAAAGGCTTCGTCTTCGGGTTGACGATATCGCGCCAGTCGAGGTCGCCGCGGGCAAGGCCCATGATGAGCATTTCAGCGGTGGCGAGGTTGGTGGCAAAGGGGATGTTGTTCTGGTCGCAGAGCTTGGTGATATAGGTCAGGCTGTCGTTATACTGCGGGTTGGCGGGGTCGCAGAAGAAGAGGACCATATCGATCTCGTTGTAGGAGATGCGCGCGCCGATCTGCTCGGCGCCGCCGTGGATGCGCGCCATGAACAGGTGGATCGGAAGGCCGCTCGCTTCGCTGACCATCTTACCGGTCACGCTGGTGGCGCAGAGAGTGTGACGGGACAGAATGCCGGCGTAAGCCGTGCAGAACTGGACCATCAGTTCCTTTTTGTTGTCGTGTGCCATGAGAGCGATGTTCATGTAGTGTCACAATCCTTTCTGATGTGAATTTTTCTATTGTAGCGGCACTTTCATCGGTTGACAAGGGCAAGCAGGCTTTGAAAAGATGTTTGCGGGAAAAGCGTGTTTGCCTTTGTGAACCGGTGCTACAGCCGCATCAGACGCACGCGTTCGCCGCACAGGCGGCGGGCGATGTTTTCGCAGGCGCAGAGCGCGCCGGAGCGATACTTGAGGCGCTGGGAAAGTCCGCGCCCCAAAACGGCAGGGACATTCTCGTCCTCCGGAATGACGCCGAGCAGCGGAAGACCCGCGGCGTCGATGGCGTCGTCGATCGTGGTGTGGAGGGACTGTAAGAGCTTGCGCCGCACGCGGTTGACGACAAGGTGCAGGTATCCGCTCGGGAAGCGGTGCAGCTCCATCACGGTGCGCTGCGCGTCGCGCAGGCTCGAGGGGTCGTTCGTGGTGACGACCACGGCGCGGTCGGCGCAGCAGGTGGCAAGCGCGAAGGCTTCGCCGATGCCGGCGGCGGCGTCGATGAGGCAGAAGTCGAAATGGCGGCGGATCTCGTCGATAAGCCGCTGCATCTCGCGCTTGCTCGGCAGGCGCACGCCGAAGCTCACGGGCGCGGTGAGCAGATACAGGTTCGGGTAGAGCGGGTGGCGCACGACGGCCTGAGCAAGTGTCGTGCGTCCGGCGATCACGTCGGTGAAGTCCATGAGCGCGCGGTCCGAGACCCCGAGGTAGAGGTCGAGATTGCGCAGGCCGATGTCGCAGTCGAGCAGCAGCGTTTTTTTGCCGAGCTGCGCGAGCGCCATGCCGGTGAGCGTCGTGAACGAAGTTTTTCCCGTGCCGCCCTTGCCGGACACGACGGCGATGACCTGAGACAAGGCTCGTACCTCCTTTTTGTGAATTTGATGCGTTACAGCGGGGATTTTTTGATCTTGGCGAAGGCGCGCGGATAGGCGCGCGGGGTAGGGGAGACCTTTTCGACGATGACAAGGCGGTGGACGACGTCGCTCGTCGGGATGGTGTAGTCCTCGACCTTGACGATGTGGCCGCCGAGCGTCTTGATGGCGCTCTTCGCCGCGGCGATCTCGTCCTCGGTGTCGACGCTCTTCATGGCGATGAACTGTCCGCCGACCTTGATGAGCGGCAGGCACAGCTCGGATAAGATCGAGAGCTGCGCGACGGCGCGCGAGGTGGCGATGTCGAACTGCTCGCGGTGCTGCATGGCGAATTCCTCCGCTCGCGCGTGGACGCAGGCGACGCGCTTTAATTGCAGCTCGTCACAGACCTCTTGCAGCCAGTTGACGCGCTTGCCGAGCGAGTCGAGCAGCGTGAGGTCGAAGTCATCCTCCAGAATGCGCAGCGGCATCCCGGGAAAGCCCGCGCCGGTGCCGACGTCGACGACGGTTTTACCCGTCAGATCGACAAATGGCAGCAGCGCCGCGCTGTCGAGCAGGTGGAGCTGCGCGACGGCGTCAGGCTCGGTGATGGCTGTGAGGTTCATCACCTGATTCTTTTCCAGCAGCAGGGAGGAGAAGCGCTCGAGCGTTTCCGCCCGGCTTACATCCAGCCCCAGCTCGCTGAGGCCCTGCAAGAGAAGCTCGTTCATTTGCTCTGCTCCTTCAAAAGGTCGCGGATCTCGGCGAGCAGCAGCTCTTCCTTCGTCGGCTCGGGGGCCTTTTCGGGCTCCGGCTCGGCGGGCTTCGAGAGCTTGTCGTGCATCTTGTTGATGGCCTTGACCATGCAGAACACGGCGAAGGCGATGATGATAAAGTCGAGAATGACGGCGATCAGGTTGCCGTAGTTGACGGCAATTTCGGGGTCGATGACTTCTTTGCCCTCCATGACCGCCTCCTTGAGCACCCACTTCCAGCTGGAGAAGTCGACGCCGCCGGTCAGCATGGAGATGAGCGGCATGATGATATCGTTGACGACTGAGTTCGTGATCTTGCCGAACGCGCCGCCGATGACAACACCGACGGCCATGTCGATGACGTTGCCGCGCATGGCGAAGGCCTTGAACTCTTCAAAAAACTTCTTCATGGGAAGCACCTCTTTGCTGAAAATGTGCGAAAAATGAAAACTTATCGTATAAAAACGAAATAATATTGCGGATTGGATTTACTTTTTGGGAATGAGAACGGTCTTGCCGCCCATGTAGGGCTGGAGGACCTTGGGGATCAGCACGCTGCCGTCGGCCTGCAGATTGTTCTCAAGGAATGCAATCAGCATACGCGGGGGGGCGACGACGGTGTTGTTCAGCGTGTGCGGCAGGTACATCTTGCCGTCCTCGCCCTTGACGCGAATTTTCAGGCGGCGGGCCTGCGCGTCACCGAGGTTCGAGCAGGAGCAGACCTCGAAATACTTCTTCTGGCGCGGGGACCAGGCCTCGATGTCGCAGCTCTTGACCTTCAGGTCGGCGAGGTCGCCGGAGCAGCACTCCAGCTGGCGGACGGGGATGTCCATCGAGCGGAACAGCTCGACGCTCCACTTCCACATTCTGTTGTACCAGTCCATGCTGTCCTCGGGCTTGCAGACGACGATCATCTCCTGCTTTTCAAACTGGTGGATGCGGTAAACGCCGCGCTCCTCGATGCCGTGCGAGCCCTTCTCCTTGCGGAAGCAGGGGGAGTAGGACGTGAGCGTCTGGGGAAGGCTGCTCTCGGGCAGAATTTCGCCGATGAAGCGGCCGACCATCGAATGCTCGCTCGTGCCGATGAGGTAGAGGTCCTCGCCCTCGATCTTGTACATCATGGCGTCCATGTCGTTCTGGCTCATGACGCCCTCGACCACGTTGCCGTGGATCATAAACGGCGGGATGCAGAACGTGAAGCCCTTGTCGATCATAAAGTCGCGCGCGTAAGCGAGCACGCCCTCGTGCAGGCGCGCGATGTCGCCGAGCAGGTAGTAGAAGCCCGCGCCGGAGACGCGGCCCGCGGCGTCCATGTCGACGCCGTCGAAGCTCTCCATGATCTGCGTGTGGTAGGGAATTTCAAAATCGGGGACCTTCGGCTCGCCGAAGCGCTCGACTTCGACATTGCAGCTGTCGTCCGGGCCGATGGGGACGCTGGGGTCGATAATGTTCGGGATCAGCAGCATGATCTTGTGGATCTTCTGCTCATACTCCTCTTCGAGCTTTTCAAGCTCGGCCAGGCGGTCGGCGTTCGCCTTGACGGTTGCCTTGATCTTTTCTGCTTCTTCGAGCTTGCTCGGGTCCTTCTTCGCCTGCCCCATCAGCATGCCGATCTGCTTAGAAAGGGCGTTGCGGCTGGCGCGCAGCTCGCTCGCCTCGGTGATGGCGGCACGGTTCTTGGCGTCGAGCTCGATGACCTCGTCGACGAGGGGGAGCTTTTCGTCCTGGAACTTCTTCTTGATGTTTTCCTTGACCAGATCGGGATTTTCCCGCAGGAATTTCATATCCAGCATAATGATTTACCTCGTTATCGTTGTAAAGTAAATGACCATTTGACTTCTTATTTTACGCCGTCCGGAAACAGCTTGTCCACAATGGACTGGTAGCGCGCGGCGGGGGAGGGGGCGTCGTCGCCGGTGATACCGGTACGCAGCGGCTCCTTGGGCAGGAATTCCACCGTGCCGGTCTCCTCGAATGAGCGGATGTTGTCTTTCGCGGCGTCGAGATCGCCGGTGTTGTAGGCGTTTTCGATCTCAAGCAGCCAGTCGAGCGCGCGCAGCTGGTTGGACTGAAGGCCGACAGTCTCGTCGAGCGCTTTTTTGTCCTCCTCGCTGTTGGCAAGCTGCTCTTCAAGCTCAGCGATGTGCGCTTCCAGTGAGTCGTTCTGCTGTAAGGTGCTTTGCAGGGCGGTGTTGCCGTCCTTGATCTCGTTGATGCTGCGCTGATTCATGAGAAATGTCCACAAAATCAGCAAAAATGCCACGGTGAAGAGGATCGCAACGTAAGTATATACTTTTTTCATGCGCTCGCGCTCGGTGGTGGGCTTTTCTTCGCCGGGCACGGGCGGCTTATTCGGGTCCTTGGGGCCCTCGTGAATCAAATCGGACATGGTTATTCGCCTCCGTTCTTTCTGCGTTTGATGGCGGCGAGCGCTTCGAGCAGATCGTTTAAGTCGTCGATGCCGTAATAGTCGAGCTCAATGCGGCCTTTTTTCTTGCCGGACACGATGCGGCAGGTGCGGCCGATCTTATCGCTGAGCTCCTGCGCGGCCAGACGGCCGTAGCTCTCGGCGATGAGCTCGTCGTTCGTGGGCTTGCGCTCTTCCTTAGGGTTACTCAGGCGCTTGGCGAGCGCCTCAGTCTGGCGGACACTGAGGCCCTGCTTGACGATCAGGTTTGCCGCGTCGAGCTGCAAGTCGGCCTTGAGCGGCAGCAGCGCGCGGGCATGACCGCCGGAGAGGTCGCCGTTTTGCAGCATTTGCCGCACTTCGGGGCAAAGCCCTAACAATCTCAGACTGTTTGCCACGGCGGAGCGGGACTTGCCGACACGCTCGGCGGCCTCCTCCTGCGTGAGATGGTAGTTGTCCATCAGCGTTTTGTAGCCCTCGGCTTCTTCGATGGGGTCAAGGTCTTCGCGCTGGAGGTTTTCGATGAGCGAGAGCTCGGTCATCTTGCGGTCATCCGCCTCAATGACGATGGCGGGCACTTCGGCAAGACCGGCGATGCGCGCAGCGCGCCAGCGGCGCTCGCCCGCGATGATCTGATAGTAGCCGGAAGAAAGGCGGCGGACCGTCAACGGCTGGATAATGCCGTGCTCGCGGATGGAATCGGCCAGATCCTGCAGAGCCTCTTCATCGAAGTGGCGGCGCGGCTGATTGGCGTAGGGTTCGATCTGCGAGATGGGGAGGTAGAGGTTGTCCGACGTGTCGGTGCGCAGGGCGGCGTCGCCCAGCAGCGCGCCGAGCCCCTTGCCGAGCCCGCGGTTTGCATTTGCCATGGAAACTTCTCCTTTCTGTGGGATGAAGCGGGCGGAATGCGCCCTTATATTTAATGTATCAGCGGTTCTGCTTCAAAAACTCGTTGGCGAGGTCGCTGTACGCTTCCGCGCCGCGGGAGGTGCGGTCGTAGTAGTTGATCGGCTTGCCGTGGCTCGGTGCCTCGGAAAGGCGCACATTGCGGGGGATGACGGTCGAATACACCTTGCCGGGGAAGTAGCGCTTGACCTCTTCCGCAACTTGGAGGGCGAGATTCGTGCGCCCATCGAACATCGTGAGCAGCACGCCTTCGAGCTCAAGGCCGGGATTCAGGCTGCGGCGCACCATGCGGACCGTGTGCATCAGGTCGGACAGGCCCTCGAGCGCGAAATATTCGCCCTGCACAGGAACGATCAGGGAATTCGCGGCGCAGAGGGCGTTGACCGTTAAGAGTTCGAGCGACGGCGGGCAGTCGATGAGGATAAAGTCGTAATTGGGCGAGAGAATATCGAGCGCCTGCTTGAGCAGGAATTCGCGGTTTTCGCGGTCAATCATCTCAATACCCGCGCCCGCCAAGGCTTTCGAGGAGGGGAGCACATCGCCGTAGCGCGTGTGCGCCACGCTGGCTGTGACGTCCGCGCCGTTGATGAGCACGTCATAAACGCCGCGCGAGGCCGCCTTGTCCACACCCATGCCGGAGGTGGAGTTGGCCTGCGGGTCAAAGTCACACAGCAGGACGCGATTGCCTTTCTCCTTGAGGGAGGAGGTCAGGTTGACACAGGTCGTCGTTTTGCCGACGCCGCCCTTTTGATTGACGATTGCAACGATTTTAGCCAAAAAAACACCCACCTTAGTCATAGAAGCATTGATCCATTTTCATTCTTGTTCAGTATAGCACAAAACGGCTCAATTTCAACAGGGAAGCTCAAATTTTGCAAATTTGTTTCACGTGAAACATGACAAGGCGCAGACCTTTACGTCCCGATTTGCCCCTGTTTGGGCCGGTGATGGGGTATCACCGCTGGGGCAGTGCTGAGGGCAGAAAAGGGTCATGGTAAAGGCGCTGACCTTTACCATGACCTGAAATCAGTGTTTCACGTGAAACAAATCACTCCTGCGGCTGGGTCAGCAGCATCGTACCGTAGGGCTCGAGCGTCAGGCGGAGCAGGCCGTTGCCGCAGAAGAACTCCTGATGGGACAGGGCGTCCTCGGCGAGCGTGCCGTCCCACGGAAGGGTGAGCGTGACGGGCTCGTCGCCCGCATTGACTGCCGTGAGGCAGTGGTCGTGCTCCGTGCGGCGCGAGAACGCCAGCGCGCGGCCCTGCGCGGCATGGTAGACGATCGTGCCGCTTTGCAGCGCCTCGTGCGATTTGCGCAGCGCGCCGAGCTGTTGGAAGTATTGCACCAATTCGGCATTCTCGCGTCCCCACGGGTAGGTTCCGCGGTTGAACGGGTCTTCAAAGCCCTGCATGCCGGCCTCGTCGCCGTAGTAGAGCATCGGCGAGCCGGGGAAGGTGTAGAGGATCAGAGCCGCGAGCTTGAGGAGCGACATGCCGCGCGCAAGGTCGGAATCGCTGAGCTGATAGACCGCGCGCTCGTCGCGCGTCTGCGGCGCGGGGGAGGTGAGGCCCAGAATCGACAAAAGCCTTGGTGTGTCGTGGGTCGAGAGGAAATTCATCGCGCCGTAGAACGCGGGCGCAGGATAGTTTTCGCGCAGCTCCTCCATGCTGTCGCGGAAGTATTCCGCGCCGCCGCCGAGCAAATAGGCCATCAGCGCCGTGCGGAACGGGTAGTTCATCAGGCCGTTCGTCTCGCGGCCCAAAAGGTACTTGCGGCGCTGGGAGTAGGCGATCTTCGTCGTGCCGTCCTCCCAGACCTCGCCAAGAAGATATGTGTCGGGGTTCTCCTCGTTCATCGCCGCGCGAATTTTGGCAATGAACTCGTCGGGGAGCTCGTCGGCGACGTCGAGCCGCCAGCCGGATGCGCCCGCGCGCAGCCAGTGCTTGATAATGGAATTATCGCCCTCGATGATGTAGTCAACATAACTTTTTTCCAGCTCGTTGACCGCGGGCAGGTTCTTGATGCCCCACCAGGCATCGTACTCGTCGGGGAATGGGTGGAAGTTGTACCAGCGGTAATAGGGCGACTGCTCGCCCTGCGCCGCGCCGAGGTCGTCGTAAAAGCCGTCGGCGTTGAAATAGACGCTCTTTCGCCCCGTGTGGTTGAAGACGCCGTCGAGCATCACGTAGATGCCGCGCTTTTTCGCCTCCGCGCAGAGCGTGCGGAAGTCCGCTTCATCGCCGAGCAGCGGGTCAATGCGCTCATAACAGGCCGTGTCGTAGCGGTGGTTGGTCGAGGCCTCGAAGATCGGGCAGAGGTAGAGTGTCGTCACACCGAGAGAGGCGAGGTAGTCGAGCTTTTCCGTGATCCCCTGCAAGTCACCGCCAAAAAAGTCGCTGCACGTGATCTCGCCCTTGGCGTTCGGGCGGTATTCGGGAAGCTCGTCCCAATTTTTGTGCAGCGTGCGCGGGCCGACAAGGCCTGCAACATCACGAGATTTAGCGCGGCGGAAGCGGTCGGGGAAGATCTGATACGTCACGCCGCGGCCGAACCACGCGGGTGTTTTGTGTGTGTCGTCGTAGACCGTGAGCTGCCAGGGCTCGACCGCGTCCCACGCGCAGAGGCCGTTTTTGCCGTAGCAGCTCGTGCCGCCGTCCGCCCACGAGAGGCGGAAGTGGTACCAGACGAGCTCCACGTCATCCGGCGCGGTGAAGATGCCGTGATAGACGACGTGGCCGTCCTCCTGCGCGGGAGTAAGCTCCACCGTCGTCCATTGGTCGGCAAACTCGCCGTGAGCAAGCAGCTCACAGCGCGTGACTGCCGCGCCGCGCTCGGGTCGAAAGCAGAACGAGACATCGGCGCCGCAGGGCACCGCGCCAAAGGGAGATTTGAAGAGAAGATCGCGCGGATCAAACCATTTAGTTGACATAACACATTCCTTTCTGCCAAATAAAGCGGCTGAAACAGGCAAAAGCGCGCCGAAACGGCGCGCTTAACCCAGCAGTGTATTTTCGCCCGTGATCGCGGAGGACGCGGACGTGTTGGAGAAGTAAGCGTTGAGCACCTGCACGGCGGTGGAGGCCAACGCTGCGCCGGAGCCGCCCTTTTCGATGACGATGGCGACGGCGATCTGCGGATCGTCGTAGGGGGCGAAGCAGACGAACGCGCCGTTGTTGTTTTTCGTGTCGCCGGTCTGGATTGTACCGGTCTTGGCCGCGGCGTCGACGATACAGTCCTTGAAATACTGCGACACCGCGCCGTCAGCCGCGAGGTCGTGCATACCGGCGAGGACGGCGGAGAGATTTTCGCCGCTCATGGCGATCGTCTCGACCGGCTCGGCGTCGTAAACGTATTCGAGCGCACCGGAGCCGCTGGAGCGGACGTTTTTCAAAAGGTGCGTGGTGTAGCGGTCACCCCCGCCGCAGAGCGTCGCGATGTAATTTGCGAGCTGGAGGGGGGAGTATTCCTGGTTCGCCTGACCGAACGCCGCCCACGGGGCAAGGTTCTCGCCCTCGTTCTGCGAGGGAAGGCGGCCTGCGGTGTCGCCGATCTCAATGCCGGTCGGCGCGCCGAGACCGAATTTCGCGTAATACTCGCGCAGCGTGTCCATGCCCATGCGGTAGCCCATTTCGGCGAAGAAATAGTTGCAGGAATTCATGATCGCGCCGCGGACGTTGAGCGAGCCATGGCCGCTGCGCTTCCAGCAGTAGGTGTAGCTCGCGGAGTAGCCGGGGTACGTCCACTTGCCGGAGTCGTAGATACGCTCGCGCACAGTCGTCGCGCCGGATTCGAGCGCGGCGATGGCCGTCAGCGGCTTCAAGGTGGAGCCGGGGGCGTATTTTCCCTGCGTGGCGCGATTCCACATCGGCTGCAAGGGGTCGGTGGAGAGCTCTGCAAGGTCCTGACGGAACGTCGAGAGGGAATAGGTCGGATAGGACGCAAGCGCCAGCACGTCGCCCGTGCCGACCTGCACGACGGCCACGGCCGCGCCGCGGTCGATGCCGTCCGCCTTCGTCATCGAAGAGACGGTATTTTTGAGCGCCTCCTCCACCTGTGCCTGAAAGTCGATGTCGATCGTCAGCGCCACGGTGGAGCCGGGCTTCGGCTCGACAGAGTAGAGCTCGCCGGTGATCTTGCCGGAGTCGTTGTCGAAGGTCACAAGGCGCTTGCCGTCGCTGCCGTGAAGATAGTCTTCAAACGCATTTTCCACGCCGGAGATGCCGACGGTGCTCGCGAGCGTGTAGCCGTCCTTGTCCTTATAATCGTCCCAGTCCTGAATACTGCCGGTGTAGCCGAGGACGTGGGCGGCGTAGTCGGTCTCGTAAACGCGCACGGACGAGGTGTCCACCTGCACGCCGGCATAGTTGCCGTCCTTGATGAGGGAAATGAGCGAAACATCCACGTCGCTCGCAAATTCGAAGGTCGTGGAGCCGTTCATCTTGGCGGAGGCGAGGGAGTAGCGCAGCCCGATGAGCGTGCGCACCGTGGAATTCGGGAGCGTTTCGTCGATCCCGTACTCGCTGCGCAGCTTCAGATACAGCGCAGAGCCCGTCAGAGTGGTGGGGAGGCCGTCGTCGCCGACGTTCTTTTCATTGATCCACTTGAGCGAGACGAGGTATTTGACGAGCGTTTTCGCGCTGCCGTTCGCGGTGTCGTAGACGTAGGGGGAGCTTTGGGAGAGCGGCAGCGTGTCCTTGATCTCGACGCCCTGCGCGTTCATCAGTTCGATGACGCGCAGCAGCGCGTCGTTGAGCTCGTCGGAAGAGACGAGCGAGGAATCAAAATTCAGCGTGTAGACCGCGCGGTTCGACACGAGCACCTTGCCGTTGCGGTCGGTGAGGATGCCGCGCGAGGCCTTGACGGTCTCGGTCTTGGCGTTCGTGCGGATGGACTTGTCGAGGTAATCGTCGCCGTTGACGATCTGCGCGTCAAAGAGCGTGATAACGAATACGAGCGCGCAGAGAAACATCGCTGCGCCGAGCGCAATCAGGCGGCGGGTAAAGCGTTTGGAATCCATAGCGGCCTCCTTTCCTTGAGGCTTGGGGGAAATGGGGAAAATCAGTCGGGGAAAATGCGGCGGATGGCGCGCAGCGCCGGATAGACCGGCACGATCAACAGGCACGAGAGCGCCGTTTCGCGCGCGAAGAGCGAAAGCATCGGCACGATGGTGTCAGCTCCGCTGTGCGGCAGCAGAGCGAATGCCTGCAAAAGATCGACGAGCAGAAATGTCAGCACGGTCGAGAGCAGCGCGCGGGCGAAGCCCTGCTGCAGCAAATTGCTGACAACGGTGGAAATAAGCAGCGCCGCAAGTGTGAATGCAATGGTATAGAGGCACGCGAACGGCGCGGGAATCACAAGGTCGCACAGCGCGCCGAAGACGATGCCCGCGATGACGGACGAGCGCGGCAGCTCGAACGATGCCATGACCGCCAAAATGACGGGCGGCAGAAAGGGGATGACGCCGAAAAACGTCATCGACCCGAGAAAAAGCCGCCGCAGAAAGAGCAGCGCCGCCGCGGCGAGCGCGTAAAACGTCCACTTAAGCGCGGTGGTTTGGGTGAGATTCATGCGCGCCTCCCTCAGTCGACAATGTCGTAGTCCGTGATGACGAACACCTCGGTCAGGGCGTTAAAGTCCATCATGGGCGTGAGGACCGCGTAGCGGGCAAGGCCGTCGTCGCCGGTCTGGAGCGATTCGACCGAGCCGATGACAAGGCCGCTCGGGTAATATCCGCCAAGGCCCGACGTGACGATCTGGTCGCCAATGAGCACCTCGTCGTCCGACGTGAGGTACGAGAGCTTCAGTTTGCCCTGACCCATCAGGGCGAAGTCGCCCTCCGCCACGGCGACCTCGCCGGTACGGAAGATGCGCGCGCCGAGCTCAGTGTCCGTGTCGATGACGGTCAGCACCGTCGACCAGTTGAGGCCGACCTCGGAAATGACGCCGACGAGATATCCCTCGGCGCTGACGACGCAGTCGCCCACGGCGATGTCCTGATCGGTGCCGTGGTTGAGAGACAGCGACGAGGTCCAGCTGCTCTCGCTGTGGGCAAGCACGGCGGTGGAGACGAACGTGAAGTCGCGCCGCTGCTGCTGGAGCTTCAAAAGCTCGCGCAGGAGCTTATTTTCCTCGCTGTCGGCCTGCGCCTGACGCTGCTGGGCGCGAAGGTCCGCGATCTCTTTTTTGAGCGCCGCGTTTTCCTCCTTGAGTGTGGTCGTGTCCTCGTAATACTGGCGCTTGTCGGCCGCCCAGTCGCTCACGGCGGTGGCGGCGGCGCGGAACGGGTATGTCAGCACGCCCGCGATGTTTTCGAGCACCGAGGACGTGGAGGAAAAGTAGGTCAAAAGGCTCAGTGCCACGGCGACCGCCGCGGCGACGGCCAGAATGCGCAGCCCGTGGCGGCGAAAAAATTCTTTCAAGGCTTACCCTCCTTTCATCGTAGGGCAGGGGAGAGGTTAGAGGAGCTTGACGCCAAAGCGCGCGAGCACTAAGCCAAGCTGCTCAACGGGCAGACCCATGACGTTGAAAAAGTCGCCGTCGATGCGCTCGACGAAGAGCGCGCCGCGGCTCTGCACGCCGTAGGCGCCGGCTTTGTCCATCGGCTCGCCAGTTTTGATGTAGGCGCGGATCTCGTCGTCCGTCGCCGGACGGAAGAAGACACGCGTGGACACGGCGAAAAGCTCGCTCGTCTCTCCGCGGCGGACGCTCACGCCCGTGCAGACCGTGTGGCCGCGGCCGGCAAGCTCGCGCAGCATGCACAGCGCGTCCTCCTCATCGCGCGGTTTGCCAAGGCGGTCATTGCCCAAAAAGACCATCGTGTCCGCCGTGATAATGAGATCATCGGGCGCGCAGAGCGCGGCGGCAGCGTCGCACTTCTTCTTTGCAATATAGCGCACCGTGTCCTCGGGAGAAAGACCTTCCGGATAGCTCTCGTCAATGTCGAGCGAGAGGGTCTTAAAGTCCTCCACGCCGATGCGGGCGAGCAGCTCCTGACGGCGCGGGGATTGAGATGCCAAAACGATTGCCATGATATGCCTCACTATTTGATAATAAAAAGTAGAATCAAGATAAAAAATTACAATTTGGAATTCATTCTGCGCCGCGATAGAAGAGCCCACGGGTGATATTCTCCGGCGCTTCGACCGTCTCGCCCTGATACGCGCGCAGCACGCGGACGCATTCAGAGGCGCTCTCGGTCGTGAAACGGAGTTGAGCAAAGCGCAGACCGAGCGTCTGCCAGTCCTTCGATTTGTCCGCGAGATAAAGAATTTTTCCGTTCTCGATCTCGCTGCGGCAGCCCCACGCGCGCAGCACAGGGAAGTGCTCGCCGCGCCGGTCGGTGAGCTCGGGGGCACTTGCGCATGCGCCGTCTGCCGGGACGGACGCAGGACGTTCCTTAAAGTATCGACAGCCGGATTCGTTTGCATTCAGGCAATTCTCCGTGACCATCAGGGGAAGGCGGCCGTAGACGATGGCCTCGCACGGGAGACACTTGCTGAGGTCACGAATCTGCGCGTCGCGCAGCTCGAACGAGACGCACGCGCTCGAAAGTCCCTGTTCTTTCCAGAAAGCGAGCGCGGCGGAGTTGTAGAGGTTCAGCGGCCAGCCGCCGTGTAGCTTGCAATCAAGTCCACGCGCGAGCAGCAGGTGGCCGAGGTTGCCGATCGACACGCCCGTGACGCCTTTTTTGGCGGCGTCCTCGAGCAGCGCGCGCAAAATAGGCTCGTCCTGCGTGCGGTAGATGCGCGGCAGCACCGCGAAAAATTCGGTTCTGCCGAGATGTGGCGAAAGGTCAAGCTGCGGGAGTAGTTCGACGGGCACATACACCCGCGCGGGAGCCAGCGCGATCAGTTCCTCACTCAGCTGCTCGGCCCTGTGGAGGGAGACGGTCAAAAGCGGCTTGTCCGCGTCGTTTTTGACCGTTTTCGGCGGGACAAAGTCGAACGTGCGGCGTGCAGGCACAGCGGTGCGAAGCGCTTCCATCTGCGCAAGCGCTTCGCGGCGCAGGGCATTGAGCGCACCTGCGCTGACGGCGAGACCGCCGTCGAGTGCGACGGCGCACTGCGCCGCCGAAAACGCCGTGCCGCCGGTTTTCTTGAGGCGCGTTTCGACCTCTTCCGCGGTGACGGCGCGGCTGCGCGCCGCCTCGGGCACTGCGCCGGTGACGGTCACGCGGTGGCCGTCTGCGTCCTCGGCTGTCAGGTGCATCGCCTCTCCGGCGCGGATGGTGCAATTTAATGCGAGCGGCACGAGACGCAAATTTTCCTTTTCATAGCGCGTGCGGACCTCGGCAAACCAGTCCTCGGGCCATCTTGCATTTTCGGGCCGCGTGCCGAACATCTCGCGTCCGCGCACACCGCGGTAGTACCCCTCGGTAAAGCCGTCGCGCGAGAAAGCGAGGGCGAGCTTTTTCTGCTCGTCCTTCGTCGGCGTGCGATGCTCGCGCAGAAGGCGCGCGTAGATCTCCGTCACGGCGGCGACATATTCCGGGCGCTTCATGCGCCCTTCGATCTTGAGGCAGGCGACACCCATATCCATCATCTCCGGCACGAAGGGCGCGAGGTTCGCGTCCTTCAAGCTCAGCGGATGGCCGTCCGCCCTGCCGGAAAAGCCGTAGGGCAGACGGCAGGGCTGGGCGCACGCGCCGCGGTTGCCGCTGCGCCGCCCAATGACGGCAGACATCTCGCACTGGCCGCTGTAGCACATGCACAGCGCACCGTGGACGAACGTTTCGATCTCGATGGGGCTTTTTTGGCAGATTTCGGCGATCTCCCCGCGCGAAAGCTCGCGCGCGAGCACCGCGCGCGTCATGCCGAGCCTTGCCGCTTCCTGAACGCCCGAGAGCGTGTGCAGGCTCATCTGCGTCGAGGCGTGCAGCGGCACGTCGGGAATGATTTTTTGCAGCGTCGCCAGAACGCCCCAATCCTGCACCAGGATCGCGTCCACGCCGCACTCCGACGCGGTGCGCGCCTCCGCGGCAAGCGCGGGGAGCTCGCGGTCGGTGACGAGCGTGTTGAGCGTCAGATAGACCTTCACGCCCCGCAAATGGCAATAAAAGACCGCCGCGCGGAATTCCTCGTCAGAGAAGTTCCTCGCGCTGCGGCGCGCGTTGAACGCGCCAAAGCCCATATACACGGCGTCCGCACCGCTCTGCACGGCGGCAACAAGCGCCTCCTGCCCGCCCGCGGGCGCTAACAGCTCCGTCGTCAAGGCTTACTTTTTCTGCTGCTGGAGCTTGAAGATCTCGCGCTTGAGCTCGCTGACCTCATTCTTGGCCTGTGAAGCCTCGTCGAGGTACTGCTTGACCTGACGGCGCAGCGCGTCGCCGGCCTCGCGCTCTTTGAAGAGCTCGTCGGTGATGTTCACGGCGGTCAGCACGGCGGCGTCCGTGCGGCCGACCTTGGCAGCGTCGAGCAGCTCGCTCATTTTGTCATTGACGTAGGAGCCGACCTTCTGCATATAGGAGGGGGCTTCCTCGGCGACAAAGGTGTATTCCTCGTCGCAGATGGAGATCGTGATGCGGTTTTCCATGTTTGTGTGCTCCTTTCTATTTCGGCGTTGCACAAAAAAGGGCAAATTCCACCCATATAATCTCTAACAGTATAACACGGGAGTGAAAATGTGAAAAGGGGGAAGCAAAAAATTTCATGTTTACGAACGGGAAAATTTCATGTAGAATAATGGAATCGAAAATGGACGAAAGGAGGCGGGGAACATGGCAGGCTATGTGCTGCATTTGAGCACCGAGGAGAACATCACGCTCTCATCGGCGACGGTCAAGCGATTGATCGCGGGTGGCAGCGGCGACGCGGCGCTGCTGTACCTCGCCATCCTGCATGCGCGCGGCGCGGCGGACTCCGGCAAGCTTGCGCGCGAGCTCAAGTGGGACGAAACGCGTCTTCGCGCGGCGGAGCAGGCGCTCTACGAGATGAAGCTCGTCGGCGCGCCGGAGAAGAAGGAGGAAGCGCCCCTTCCGCCGCCCCAGCAGCTCAGCGAGCCGCCCGAGTACACGCGCGAGGACATCGCGCGAAAGCTGGAGGGTGACGGGCGCTTCGCCTGCCTTCTGCGCGAGGTGGAGCACAAGCTCGGCCCGCTCTCGACCCCGTCGGTCAAGAAGCTGTTGGGGCTGTACGAAAATCTCGGCTTGCCCGCGGACGTGGTCTACACGCTCGTCAACTACTGCATCGCGAAAAAGGAGCAGCAGTTCGGCGAGGGGCGGCTGCCCAACATGCGCGAGATCGAAAAAGAGGGCTACGTCTGGGCGCGCAAGGAGCTCTTTTCCATCGAAAAGGCCAGCGAGTACATGAAGCGCGAGCAAGCCCTGCGCGGCAGGTACCCCGAGTACATGGCAGCGCTGCAAATGCAGGGCCGCGCGAGCGCGCCGAGCGAGGAAAAGTACCTCTCCGCGTGGGCGGAGATGGGATTTCCCGCCGATACGGTCAGCGAGGCCTACGACCGGACGATCCTGCACTGCCACGAATTCCGCTGGCCGTACTGCAACGGCATTTTGAAGCGCTGGCACGAAAAGGGCCTGCACACGCTCGCCGAGGTCAGGGCCGAGAACGCCAAGGAGCAGAGCAAGCCGAAGAAGAACACCACCGGCGGCAACGCCTGGATGAAGGAATATTTGAACCAGTAACGAAAGCGGGGGAGAAGGATGTCTTACGATGGGCGGCTGATGCGCCAAGCGCTGGCGCGCTTCGACGAGGACAAGCAGCGCCGCGCGGAGAATTTTCGCGCGCGCGAGCGCGCGGTCTATACCAAGTGCCCGCGCATTGAGGAGATCGACCGCGAGCTGTCGCACACGATGGCGAAGATCATCGCCTCCGGCCTGCGCCGCGGGACGGACCCGCGCCCGGCCATTGAGGCGCTGCGGGAGGAGAATCTCAACTTGCAGCAGGAAAAGCGCCTTCTCCTGACGCGCCTGGGACTGCCGGGCGACTATCTCGAGGAAAAGCCCAAGTGCTCGCGCTGCAACGACACGGGCTTTCTCGGCAGCGAGGTCTGTTCGTGCCTGCGCGGCTATTACGCCAAGGAGCAGAACAAGGAGCTCTCGGGCCTTTTGGACCTCGGCTCGCAGTGCTTTGAAAATTTCAATTTCGACTACTATTCGTCCGTGCCGGACAGCGACCTCGGCGTGTCGCCGCGCACGAACATGGAGCGCGTGTACGACATCTGCCAGGACTACGCGCACGAGTTTTCGCCAAAAAGCGGCAACCTGCTGCTGACCGGCGGCACGGGACTTGGGAAAACGTTCCTCTCCGCTTCCATCGCACGCGTCGTGAGCGCGAGCGGCCACAGCGTAGTCTACGACACGGCGGGGCACATCTTCGCCCGCTTCGAGGCGCAGAAGTTCGGCCGCGACGACGGCGAGAACGCCGACAGCGCCGTGAGCCGTGCGCTCGGCTGCGACCTGCTGATCCTCGATGATCTCGGCACCGAGCTGATGACGAGCTTTGTCCACAGCGCGATGTATCAGATCGTCAACACGCGCCTCATCACGGGGAAGAAGACCGTCATCTCCACGAACCTGAGCCCCGACGAGCTCGGGCGGCGCTACGGCGCGCCGGTGCTGTCAAGATTGCAGGGAGAGTATCAAATGCTGCTCTTTTTCGGCGAAGACATCCGCCGGCAGAAGAGAAAGTGAATACAAAATGTAAAAAAGGCTCCGCAGAATACTCTGCGGAGCCTTTTTTCTTGCTTTTTACGGCTTGTGGATCACGGCGACGGCGCAGGGCACGCGGCCGGGACAGTAGGCGTAGTCGACATCGTCGTAGCCCGCCGCGGCGATAAACTGCTTATACGTGTCGAACGTGAACTGACGCTTGAAGTCCGCGCCCGCTTTGCCGACGGTCGAGGCAAAGCCGCTCGTCTTGCCCTGCTCGCTGCGGTTCATATAGGTCGGGACGATGATCGTGCCGCCGCTGCGGCAGACGCGGTCGAGCTCGGCAAGGGCCTTGTACGGCTCGTCGAGCAGGTGGATGACATTCGCGGCGATGACCGCGTCGAACTGCCCGTCCGGCTCGTCTAAATGCAGGATGTCGGCCTGACGGAACGTGACGTTTGACAGCGCGCCGTATTTCTTCTTCGCCCGCTTGAGCATGTTGGCGGAAAAGTCTGTCGCGAGAAGCGTCCGGCAGCGCTCGGCGATGGCGCCGGTGAGCAGTCCCGTGCCGCAGGCGCATTCGAGCACCGCGTCGTCTGGTGTGATGCGGGAACTGACGGCGGCAATGAGCGCCTTGTGCGTTTCTTTATTAAAGATGTCGGCGAAGAGGTCATAGACCCCCGCGACGTTGTCCCAGAACATGAGTATTTTCCTCTCAACGTGATTTGTTTTTCTACACGATAGCAGAAACGCGCGGAAAATGCTACTCTCAAGAGAAAGAAAAAACGAAAAATTAAGGGAGAGGATTCTGCTTTTTGTGCTTTTTATAAAAAGACTTGCCATCGGCGCGCGGGTGGTATATAGTCTTTATAAAGATTTCGTAAAGAAACTGCATTTTTGCGTTAAGGAGTCGAATGATGAAACGAATTTGGCCGCTGTTTGCCGTGCTGGCGCTGCTGTGCGCGCTGACGATTCCGGCGCTGGCCGCCGCGGGGGGTGCGGCGGACGCGGAACCTGCTGCACAGACGGTGAGCGAGGAAGAGCTCGCGCGCTCGGAGGAGAACACCACCAAGGTGCGCAAGATCTGGGCGGTGGCGGCGCTTATCGGTGTGGCATGCTTTGGCGGCGCGCTGGGCATGGCGCATTCCGTTGCAAAGGCGGCGAACAACATGGCCGAGCAGCCCGAGGCGGCGGGGCAGATCCGCACGTCGATGATGATGGGTCTTGTGTTTATCGAGACGGTCATCATCTATGCGCTGATCATAGCCATCCTGATCATCTTCGTATTGTGACGATAACGAGAAAAGTGGAATAGAGCGGCGGAAGGGGGCAGCACTGTCTCCTTCCGCTGCTCTATTTATTGAAGAAAAAGGGGAGGGGTCAGGGCTCTGTTAAGAAGACGAAAAGATGCTGTAAAGCGGCGGTTAATCATGAAGGAAGACTTGCATTTCCTGCGTGCAGGTGGTATAAATAAGTGCTGCATCCCAAGCAGAAATTGGATGATAGAAACAAAAGGGGGTAGGGCGCGTGGATAAGAAAAAGCGAACGCGCGAGCTGATCGTGTTCGCCGTGATCGTGCTGGCGCTGCTGGCCGGATGTTTGCTCACGCCGTCAGGCGGCGAGAGCGAACCGATCCAGGAGGTCATGCGTGACGCGGTGCTGCACGAGCAGAACAAGGTGAGCCTGTTTGGCCTGATCGAGGTGAACCCGGGGCTCATCTCCGCCTACATCGTGACGGGTATTCTAATAGTATTCGCCCTTGTGTGCCGGCTTTTTGTGATCCCAAAATTCAAATATGTGCCCGGCAGGTTCCAGCTCGTTTTAGAGCAGATCGTCGGCATGTTCGACGGCCTGGCCGAGGGCAGCAGCCCGCACCGCAATAAATTCCTGCGGGCGTACATCTTCACCGCCGGTGTTTACATCTTTGTCAGCACGCTCTTTGAGCTGCTCGGCATTCAGGTGGTGACCACATCAGGCCACGCCGTCAGCCTGCCCGCGCCGCTGTCTGATATCAACGGGGCGATCGCGCTGGGCGTGATGAGCTACGGCGTGATCCTCTTCGGCGGACTGATCGCCGCGGGCGTGGGCGGATTTCTGCACGCGCTCAAGGATTTCTCGCTGCCAATCTCGATGAGCTTTCGACTCTTCGGCGCGCTGCTTTCCGGCGCGCTCGTGACGGAGCTTGTGTATTACTACGCGGCGCTTTCCTATGTGCTGCCGGTCATCGTGGGCGTGATGTTCACGCTGCTGCACGCGCTGATCCAGGCGTATGTTTTAACGATGCTGGTGTCGACGTTCTACGGCGAATCGACCGAAAAGCACGAGAAGAAGCCCAAGGCCAAGAAGGTAAAAAAATCCCGCAGCGAAACGGCTGCCTGAAGAAAGAGGTAAATTTGCCATGAAAACGATGAAGAAATTTGCAGCGCTGATGATGCTGCTGTGCGCGCTGATGATCTGCACCATCCCCGCCCTCGCCGCAAACGAGAGCGACAGCGACAGTGATGTGACCGAGACCGTGAGCGTCACGGCCGGCAGCAACGACAACGACGTGACCTCCGCCAAGGCGATGGGCTCGGGCGTGATGATCGGCATTGCGTGCCTTGGCGGCGCGCTGGCCATGGGCATTGCGGTCGGCAAGTCGAGCGAGGCCATGGCCCGCCAGCCCGAGGCCACAAGTCAGATCAGAACCACGATGATGATGGGCCTTGTGTTTATCGAGACGGTCATCATTTACGCCCTGATCGTGGCGATCCTCATTATCTTCGTCCTTTGATGAAGAACACTCCCAAAAAGGAGGGGCTTTGAATGCCGCTTAATATCAATTTGCAGCAGATCCTGCTGCATGCGCTGAACTTTGTCATCCTGTTCGGCGCGATGTATTTTCTGCTCTACAAGCCTGTGAAGAGCTTTATGGACAGCCGCAAGGCGCACTATGAGAAGATGGACGAGGACGCCAAGGCCGTGCTCGCCGAGGCCGAGAAGACGAAGGCCGGCTATGAAGCGCAGCTCAAGAGCGCCGACGAGGAGATCGCACGCCGCCAGCGCGAGGCGAACGAAGCCTTGCAGCACGCGGTGGACGAGCGCCGCGCGCAGGCCGAGCAGCAGGCGGGCGAGATCGTGCGCAAGGCGCGGGAAGATGCCGCGCGCGAGCATGAGCGCGTGATGGAGCAGGCCAAGGGCGAAATTTCCGAGCTGATGAGCGCCGCGGCGGAAAAGCTGGTGCTCTCCAGCACGTCGGACGCTTACGACAAGTTCCTGGACACGGCGGAGGAGCGCAAGGACAATGGCTGAGCGCACGGAGCATTTAGAGGCCGTACTGCTCTCTGCCGTGCGTCCGTCGCAGGAGCAGGAGAAGCGATTTCTGGCCTTCCTCGCCGAAAAGTACGGCGAGGGCACGACGCTTACCTGGCAAAAGAGTGATGACTACCCCGACGGTTTCCGCCTCGAGGTGGGCGCGGAGGTCTACGACTGGAGCGCGGGCGGACGCCTGAGCCAGTTCAAAGACGCGCTCGAAAAGCTCGCTGCCACGCAGGGCGACGTCATCCCGCTGCTGAAGGAGACGGTGCTCTCATGGACGCCGCAGGCCATGGCACAGGAGGTCGGCACCGTTCTGACCGTCGGCGACGGCATTGCCCGCGTGGACGGGCTGGAGGGCGCCGCCTATGGCGAGGTGCTGCTTTTCGACGGCGGCGTGCGCGGCATGGTGCAGGACTTATCCGAGGACAGCGTCGGCTGCATCCTCTTTGACGACGACGCGAGCGTCTGCGCAGGCAGCACGGTCCGCCGCACCGGACGCACGGCGGGCGTTCCCGTGGGCGAGGGATTCCTCGGCCGCGTGGTCAACGCGCTCGGCGTGCCCATCGACGGCGGGGGAGACATCCGCGCCGACGGCTACCGCGCGGTGGAGAGTCCCGCTCCCGGTATCATCGACCGCCAGAGCGTCGACACGCCGCTTGAGACCGGCATTCTGACCGTCGACTCGATGTTCCCCATCGGCCGCGGCCAGCGCGAGCTCATCATCGGCGACCGCCAGACTGGCAAGACCGCTATCGCCCTCGACACCATCGTCAACCAGAAGGGCAAGGATGTCATCTGCATCTATGTCGCCATCGGACAGAAGGCGAGCTCCGTCGCCCAGCTCAAAAAGACGCTGGAAACGCACGGCGCGATGGATTATACGATCATCGTCAACGCCACGGCGAGCGATCCCGCGCCGTTACAGTACATTGCGCCCTACGCGGGCTGCGCCATGGGCGAATACTTTATGAATAAGGGCCGCGACGTGCTGATCGTCTACGACGATCTTTCCAAGCACGCCATCGCGTACCGCGCGATGAGCCTTCTTTTGGAGCGCTCCCCGGGCCGCGAGGCGTATCCGGGCGACGTGTTCTATCTGCACTCCCGCCTGCTCGAGCGCGCGGCGCATCTGAGCGAGGAGAAGGGCGGCGGCAGCATCACGGCGCTGCCGATCATCGAGACGCAGTCCGGCGACGTTTCGGCCTATATCCCGACGAACGTCATTTCCATCACCGACGGTCAGCTCATTCTGGAAACGCGCCTGTTCTTCTCCGGCCAGCGTCCGGCGGTGAATGTGGGCCTGTCCGTGTCCCGCGTGGGCGGCGACGCGCAGACCAAGGCGATGAAAAAGGCAGCCAAGACCATCCGCCTCGACCTTTCGCAGTACCGCGAGATGGAGTCGTTCACGCAGTTTGCAAGCGACCTCGACGAGTCGACGGCAAAGCTTTTATCCTACGGTCAGGGCTTGATGCGCATGCTGCGGCAGAAGCAGTTCCACCCCTACAAGCAGTATGAGCAGGTCATCCTGCTCGTCGCGGGGCTGAACCATGTTTTTCAAGAGATCGTGCCAGAGCAGCTTGACGCGTTTATCCCCGCGCTCTTGCAGCACTTTGGCGAGACGCAGGGCGCGCTGTGCAATGCCATCGAGCAGACCGGCCAGCTCAGCGACGATCAGCAGTCGCAGATCATCGAGATCGCAAAGGAATTTGTGCAAAACTATTTTTCCAAATAAAAAGTGAGGTGACAGGTACATGGCGAGCATGAAGGAGATCCGCGAGCACATCGCGAGCATCCAGAGCACGCAGAAGGTGACGAACGCGATGTACCTCATCGCTTCGACCAAGATGCGGCGGGCGAAAGAAGACCTTGCCAAGACGCGCCCGTTTTTCGACGCGGTCTCGACGCAGATCGAGCAGATCTTCCAGCACGCGGGCGAGATCGAGAGCCCGTACCTCTACCGGGGCAACGCGGACGATCTGGCCCAGCCGGGAACGTACGCCTATCTTGTGGTGACGGCGGACCGCGGCCTCGCGGGCGCCTACAACCAGAATGTTATTCAGGAGACGATGAAGCGCCTTGAAAAGCACCCCGACAGCCGCCTTTTTGTGGTGGGCGGCAACGGGCGGCACTTCTTCTCCGGCCACGGCGTGCCGGTGGAAAAGAGCTTCCGCTACGATGCGCAGAGCCCCACGCTCCGCCGCGCGCGAGAGATCACGGCGAAGCTTTTGGATCTCTTCGACCGGGGCGAGATCTCCAAGCTCTTTATCATCTACACCGACCTTGGCAACGGCGTGGACATGGACGTGCGCACCGTGCGCCTGCTGCCGCTGGAGGATGAGCACTTTGCCAAAGAGGAGACGGGGGAAAAGCCCATCCGCTTTGAGCCCTCGGCAGAGGAGGTGCTCGCCAGGGTCGTGCCGGCGTACATCACGGGCTTTTTGTACTCGGCGATGGTCGACAGCTTTTGCGCCGAGCAGAACGCGCGCGCCTCTGCCATGGACTCGGCCAACCAGAACGAGGATGACATGCTGCGCGAGCTGCAGCTCGAGTACAACCACGAGCGGCAGGGCGCCATCACGAGCGAGATCACGGAGGTCTCTGCCGGCGCGCGCAGCAAGAAGAACCACATGAAGAAGGAGGCGCAGCATGCGCACAGGTAAGATCATTCAGGTATCGGGCAGCGTGGTGGACGTGCGCTTCCCGCACGGCGAGCTGCCGCGCATCCGCGAGGCGCTGTCCGTCGAGCTGAACGGCAAGCGCCTTGTGATGGAGGTGGAGCAGCATTTGAGCGCCGAAACGGTGCGCTGCATCATGCTCTCCGGTAGCGAGGGCCTCAGCCGCGGCATGACCGTCACGGGCGAAGGCAGCGGCCTTCGCGTGCCCGTCGGCAAGGCGACGCTCGGACGGCTTTTCAACGTCTTTGGCGATACCATCGACGGCGGCGCGCCGATCGGCGGCGCCGCAGCATCCACAGAAAGCCCCCCGCCTTCGACGAGCAGAGCCCGAGCGTTGAGATCTTGGAGACCGGCATCAAGGTCATCGACCTTTTGGAGCCCTATCCGCGCGGCGGCAAGATCGGCCTGTTCGGCGGCGCGGGCGTCGGTAAAACGGTGCTCATTCAGGAGCTGATCCACAACATCGCCGTCGAGCACGGCGGCTATTCGATCTTCACCGGCGTCGGCGAGCGCAGCCGCGAGGGCAACGACCTCTGGAACGAGATGCACGAGAGCGGCGTTATCGACAAGACCGCGCTCGTCTTCGGCCAGATGAACGAAGCGCCCGGCGTTCGTATGCGCGTGGCGCTGACAGGCCTGACGATGGCCGAATACTTCCGCGACGAGGAGCAGCGCGACGTGCTGCTGTTCATCGACAATATTTTCCGCTTTGTGCAGGCGGGCAGCGAGGTCTCGACCCTGCTCGGCCGCATGCCCTCCGCCGTCGGCTATCAGCCGACGCTCGCGAACGAAATGGGCGAGCTGCAGGAGCGCATCACCTCGACCAAGAGCGGCTCGATCACGTCCGTGCAGGCGGTCTACGTTCCCGCGGACGATCTGACCGACCCTGCCCCGGCGACGACGTTCACCCACCTCGACGCGACGACGGTTTTGAGCCGTAAGATCGCCGAACAGGGCTTATATCCCGCGGTCGACCCGCTCGAATCGTCCTCCCGCATTCTGGAAGAGGATATCGTGGGCGAGCGGCACTACCGCATCGCGCGCAGCGTGCAGGCGACCTTGCAGAAATACCGCGAATTGCAGGATATCATCGCCATCCTCGGCATGGAGGAGCTGAGCGACACGGACAAGGTGACGGTCAACCGCGCGAGAAAGATCCAGCGCTTTTTGGCCCAGCCGACGTTCGTGGCCGAAAAGTTCACGGGCCTTCCGGGCGTCTATGTGCCGCTTGAGGAGACACTCCGCGGCTTTGAAGCCATCCTCTCCGGCGAGATGGACGGCTATCCCGAGATGGCGTTCTACAACGTCGGCACGCTTGACGACGCGCTCGCCAAGGTGAAGAAGATGGAAAGCGGGGAAGCGTGATGAAGACCTTTCCTCTCCGCGTCCTCGCGCCCGAGCGCACGTTTTTTGACGGGGCGTGCACATCACTCACCGTGCCGAGCATCGACGGCATGTACGGCCTGATGGCGCAGCACGAGGATATCGTGCTCGCGGTCGTTCCCGGCAAGCTGACGCTGCGGGACGCCGACGGCGTCGAGCAGATGGCCGCCGTGTCCGAGGGCGTGCTCAAGATGGAGCACGGCGAGGCGCTCGTGCTGGTGGACACGATCGAGCGGCCGGAGGAGATCGACCTCCACCGCGCCGAGGAAATGGCCGCCGAGGCGCGCGCCGAGCTCAAGGCGAAGCGCAGCGCGCAGGAGCAGGCCATTGCCAATGCCCGCATCGCCCGCGCGATCAGCCGCATTCACGTCAAGCACGACGGGAAATAAATGAGAAAACGAAAATTCGCACCGCAAGGTGCGAATTTTTTGATCTCCCTGCCGACTTTCGCCCATTTTTGCACACTTTTTGTGCTAAAAGTGGAGAAAAAGGAGGGGAAATCCATGGAAATGTCCGCAAGAAAGCCGCTGCTCCCGCGCCGCGTGCTCGATTTGCCCATCGACGCGCTGCGCCCTAACCCCAACCAGCCGCGCATCGAGTTTGACGAGGCCTCGCTGCGCTCGCTGAGCGACAGCATCCGCCGCTATGGCATCCTCCAGCCGCTGACCGTCCGCCGCACGGACGAGGGCTACGAGCTCATCGCGGGGGAGAGACGGCTGCGCGCGGCAAAGATAGCGGGACTGCGCGAGGTGCCGTGCCTGCTCGCGCGCTCAAGCGAGGAGGAGAGCGCGCTGCTCGCGCTGATCGAAAACCTCCAGCGCCGCGATTTGCACTACTTGGAGGAGGCTGCGGCTATCGCGCGGCTGATCGCGACCTACGGTCTCTCGCAGGAGCAGGCGGCAGAAAGGCTGGGAAAATCCCAGTCCGCTATTGCCAACAAGCTGCGGCTGCTGCGCCTGTCGCCCGACTGTGTGCGCCTTCTGCGCGAGCATGACCTCTCCGAGCGGCACGCACGGGCGCTGCTGCGCCTGACGGACGAGGAAGACCGCCTCAAAGCCTTGCAAGTTATCGCCGCACGCGGCTACAACGTCGCGCAGAGCGAGGCGTATATCGAAGAGCTTTTGAAGCTCAAGCAGAAAACGCCCCCGCCGCGCCTGCCGACCTACATCGTCAAGGACGTGCGCATCTTTTTGAACACCATCCGCCACTCGCTCGGATTGATGCAGCGCGCAGGCGTCGAGGCCGACATGCAGCGCGAGGACACGGACGATGGCATCCTTTTGACCATCCGCATCCCGAAACGTGCAAAAGAAGCCGGATAATCCTGCAAAATTGTCACCAAATTGTGATTCTTTTTCTCACAAACTGTGGTATACTGAAACGACCGGCAGGGAAGTCCCTGTCCGGAAGATCGGAAGAAACAGGAGGAGCCAGCATGGATGAAATGAACGGCGCCTTTGAGGAAAAGAAGAGAAGAAAGGGCGGCAAGCGCCTGATGCAGCCGGAAAAGGCCGCAAAGGCGGCCAAGGAGCCCCGCGCGGAAAAGCCGCCGCGCGTTCCACGTGAAACATCGGGAAAGACCGGCAAGGTCGTCGGCATTGTCGCGGGTGTGCTCGTGGTGGCGTACTTGGGCCTTGGCGCGTGGGCGTCGGCCAGCCATAAAATTTATCCCAACGTGATGATGGGCGATACCAACTACGGCGGGATGACCGAGCAGCAGGTCGCCGAGCAGCTCAAAGCGAGCGTCGCGCAGGCGAAGGGCGCAGGTGTCGACTTCGTCCTGCCCGACGGCACGGAGGTCGCGCACGTATCGCTCGACGAGATGCCGGAGTATGTCGACTTCGACGGACTTGCCAAGCATATCTACAACGTCTACGGCTGCAATGACAGCTTTCTGACCGCGGGCGCGAAGTATCTGCGCGCACTCTTCAAGCCGCAGGATGCGGCGCAGGTGGTCGACGCGGCCTACTCGCCCGATTTGATGGAGAATCTTGTCGACACGGTGTGCGACAGCATCGACTGCGACCCTGTGGAGTTCGCCATCAACGTGACAGAGGACGGCAAGGTCAGCGTGACGAAGCCGCAGGACGGCCGCGCGACGACTGATACCGCAAAAGACCAGATCGGCGTATACTTAAACGGCGCGTATTTGAGCGGCGGCGACCCGTCCGAGATCGTGCTTGAGCCTGCGAGCGAGGGCGGCGTCTACGATGTCATCCCCGCGCAGGAGGTTGACCTGAGCGCGCAGCGCGAAGCCGTCATCGGCCAGAAGGTCAACGCGACGTATGATAAGGAGACCGGCGCGGTCACGCCCGGCCACGCGGGTGTGGAATTTACGCTTTCTGACCTTGAATCCGCCTACAACGCCGCGGCGGCGGGGGAGACGGTCGAGTTGCCGAACGCCACGGTCGAGACGCCGGACGTCACGGCAGAGCAGCTCCAAAAGGTCCTGTTCCGCGATGTGCTGAGTACCTACACCACGAAGGTTGGCGGCGCGTCCGGCCGCCGCGCGAACGTCAAGCTGACGGCCTCGCGCATCACCGGCTACATATTGAACTCCGGCGAAACGATGAAATACGGCCCGCTCGTCACGCCCTTTACCGCGGCAAACGGCTACAGCGCCGCGCCCGGTTACTTGCAGGGCAAGACCGTCGATATGGTCGGCGGCGGCGCGTGTCAGGCGAGCTCCACGCTCTACGCCGCGGCGCTCTACGCCAACCTTGAGATCATGCAGCGCACAAACCACGGCTTCGCGTCCGATTACATCGGCCTCGGCCTCGACGCGACGGTCGCGCAGGGCGGTCCGGAGTTCGAGTTCCGCAACAACACGATGTACCCCATTAAGGTCATCGCCGAATATTACACGAGCGGCGGCAAGAACTACCTGAAGGTGTCCCTCCTCGGCACCAAGGTGGACGATACCTACGTGAAGATCAAGACCGAAGTGCTTGAAACCATCCCGTTCACGGAGGAGATCGTCGAGACCGACGAGCTCGCCCCCGGCGAGCGCAAGGTCGAGCAGACCGCCTACACCGGCTACAAGGTCAAGACCTACCGCAACGTCTACTCCGGTGACGGCAAGCTCATTTCGTCCACGTTCGAGGCGAGCAGCAATTATAAGGCGCGCAACCGCATCGTGCTCGTCGGCAAGTCCGCGGCGGTCACGCCGACGGACCCCATCACACCCGTCGATCCCGGCACGACCACGCCGACGGACCCGACAACGCCCGTCGACCCCGGTACCACGACTGACCCGGGCACCACAACTGACCCCGGCGTGACAGACCCCGGCACGACCACAGAGCCGCCCGTCGAGCAGGAAAAGCCCGGTTGGCTCGACACGGGGCTCGACCGGTAAAAACAGCAGAACGAGAAAACGGAGAGGCATTGCCTCTCCGTTTTTACGTTGTTCAAGTGTTATTCGCCGTCCGAGTCCATGTAGAGCTCTTCGGCCTTCTGCTGCGCGGCGATCAGCAGCGCGCTGGCCTCACCATAGTTCTGCCTGTCCATTTTCTCCAGAGCGTCAGTCACGGCGTTGAAGAGGAGCAGATACATTGCCTTGTAGTCCGTCATAGAACCACCCTCTGAAAATTATATAACGTTTTGTTATATAGAACAATATAACATTTTGTTTTACGTATACTTCTTTACAGAATCTAAACACGAATTCTGGATGGAGTGAAGCAAAATGTATCGACGCATTCGAGACTTGAGAGAGGACAGCGACCTGACGCAAAAGAGCTTGGCGGACTATCTGAGCTGCTCGCAGGTCTGCTATTCCAACTACGAGACCGGCAAGCGCGACGTCCCGAGCGACGTGCTCATCAGGCTCGCGCGGTTTTACCACACGAGTGTGGATTATCTTGTGGGGCTCACGGAGGAGCGGGCTCCTTACCCTAAAAAGAAATAGTACATAGTGCCATGTTCTCGCACGGGTGCGAGGGGGATGCAGCGCGACAGCGCTGCTTTTGTCCCTGCACTGCGCAGGGGGGGAAGGCAGCGCCTTTGGCGCTGCACGAATCAAAGGGGATATTCTCTTTCGCAAAAGAGAATATCCCCTTTGGAACCCCAAGAGAAAGGCTTAGATTGGCAGTCTCTGGCTTGAACAACTCTGATGTCTCCGAAGTGAAAGTGCCTCGTGCGCGGCGTTGCCGCGTTAGCATTGCAAGACGATTTGCCTCTGCTTCTATCATCCGCTGCCGCTCTGCCAGTCTTGCGGCAGTGCGGCCTAATCACCGTCTACCGGTGCACCCATCAATGCGGCGAGCGCAGCAATGCCGCATTCGGCAGGCAGTCTGCCGCCGAGCAAACGTCACTCGCGCCTCACGATAGTAAGGCGCGGTTGCAAGACGTAACGAAACGTAGGGATTCATGGCGAAGCCATGTACACCGCACCTGATTCCGCAGGCTGCGCAGCTCTTCAAGCCCCAGACCTGCAATGTTGGGGATCGAGGGGCTCTCCCCTCGTCCTTTCTCTTGGGGGTGTAAGGGGGATATTCTCTTTCTGAGAAAGAGAATATCCCCCTTTGCCGCGTCCCCACACGGTGTGGGGCCAGAAGCAGCGCTGCCGCGCTGCACACCCTGCGCCCTACGGGCGCAAAAAGAAACAGCCCTCGCGGGCTGCTTTCCTCCCGCGCCCGAGGCGCGAAAGTTGTCCAAATTGTCAATATGGGATACTTATCCCCATTTCCCCTCTTTTTTCTTTGGATAATATGCAGTATTGACTTCTGGCGTTTTAGAGGCTAAAATAGGCCCATCAAACATGAGGGATACATGAAAGGATTTAATGCTATGTTCCGTTTTGCTTATGCAAATCAGAATAACGCCGCCGCTTCTGCTATGTGCGCAGAGGCCGCTTCCTCCTGCACCTCTCAGTCCTCCCGCTTCAACTGCATCGCTCTGGGCGCCATTATTATGGCGTCCATTATTATTTCCCGCCTGATTAGCATTATCGGCATTTCCCTGCTGGTACTGGTACTTCTGGTCGTCCTGATGGGCGTTCCCGGGATGAAACGCGATTGCTGAGCGAGTAAAAAACGCGATACAGCAAAGCGGTTCCGCCGGGAATGGCGGACCCGCTTTTTTGTATAATAAATTTGTTCATTATTTAATCAAAGGAGATTTGAAACGATGAAAAAGAAGTTTATGTGCATGCTCATGGCTGCGGCCATGACGCTCTCGATGGCCGCCTGCGGCTCCAAGGGCGACGATGCGAACACCGATGCCAACACCGACGGCACCGAAACCAGCGATGTCCAGACCTTCAAGCTCGGTTCCTCCGGCCCTCTGACCGGTGACGCCGCGATCTACGGCATGGCCGTCGTTCAGGGTGCCGAGCTGGCCGTCAATGAAATCAACGCCAGCGACAGCAAGATCAAGTTCGAGTTCCAGAAGCAGGACGATGAGGCCGACGGCGAAAAGGCTGTCAACGCCTACAACACCATGATGGACTGGGGCATGCAGGTCCTCGTTGGCCCCACGACCACCGGCGCTTCCATCGCGGTTGCCGATGCCTGCTACAATGACCGCACCTTTATGCTGACCCCGTCCGCTTCCTCCACCGACGTCACCGCGGGCAAGGACAATGTCTTCCAGGTCTGCTTCACCGACCCCAACCAGGGCGTTGGCGCTGCCGACTACATGGCTGAAAACTTCGCTGGTGCCAAAGTCGCCGTCATCTACCGTAACGACGACGCTTACTCCCAGGGCATCCGCGACACCTTCGTGAAGGAAGCCGCCGATAAGGGCGCTTTCGAGGTCGTCTATGAGGGCACTTTCACCAACGATACCGCTTCCGACTTCTCCGTCCAGCTGGCCGGTGCGCAGAATGCCGGTGCTGACCTCGTCTTCCTCCCCATCTACTATCAGCCCGCTTCCATCATCTTCTCCCAGGCTAAGGCCATGGGCTATGCTCCCACTTTCTTCGGCGTGGACGGCATGGATGGCATCCTGACCATGCCCGGCTTCGACGCTTCCCTTGCTGAGGGTCTGATGCTCATGACCCCGTTCTCCGCCACCGATGAAGCCAACCAGGCGTTCGTTGACGCTTACACTGCCGCTTATGGCACCGAGCCCAACCAGTTCGCCGCTGACGCTTACGACGGCGTGTACATCGTGAAGGCCGCTCTCGAGGCCGCCGGCTGCACCGCCGATATGAGCAACGAAGAGATCTGCGACGCGCTCGTCAGCGCCATGACCTCCCTCAAGTTCACCGGTCTCACCGGTACCGACATGACCTGGAATGCCGAGGGTCAGGTCTCCAAGGCTCCGACCGCTTACGTCGTCAAGGACGGCCAGTACGTCAAGGGCTAAATCCCAGCACAGGAAAGACTGACATTCGCCTTTCTCAGCGGCGGGTCGCCGGAAGCAAAAGCTTCCGGCGGCCTATGCCCTGTTTCTATGGCGGAAACGAAGGCAGGTGTTTTCCCGCCTCTGCCCTTGTTTCTGCCACAGACGAACCATAATTCTGAAAGAGAAAAGAGAGGTGCCATCCTAATGGAATTTTTATCCTATCTCATCAGCGGCATCAGCCTCGGCAGTGTGTACGCCATCATCGCCCTCGGCTATACGATGGTTTACGGCATTGCCAAGATGCTGAACTTTGCCCACGGCGACATCATCATGATCGGCGGCTACGTATCGTTCTGCGCGATGTTCTATCTGGGACTGCCCAACATCGTGGCGGTGCTGCTGGCCGTCATCGTCTGCACGGTGCTTGGCGTCGTCATCGAGCGGCTTGCCTATAAGCCCCTGCGCTCGGCGCCCAGCCTCGCGGTCCTGATCACCGCCATCGGCGTGAGCTATTTCCTCCAGAACTCCGCGCTTCTCATCTGGAAGGCAGCCGCGCGTGTCTATCCCCCGGTGGTTGAGGGTTCGATGCAGCTGTTCGGCGGCAAGCTGACCGTCTCCTATGTGTCGCTTCTCACGATTGCGGCCTGCGTCGTCATCATGATCGGCCTCACCACGTTCGTCAACAAGAGCAAGATGGGCAAGGCCATGCGTGCCTGCTCGGAGGATAAGGCGGCGGCCCAGCTCATGGGCATCAACGTCAACGCCACCATTTCCGCAACGTTCGCCATCGGCTCGGCGCTCGCCGCCATCGCCGGCGTGCTGCTCTGCTCGTTCAATACGTCGCTCATGCCGACAACCGGCTCCATGCCCGGCATCAAGGCCTTCACCGCGGCGGTGTTCGGCGGCATCGGCTCCATCCCCGGCGCGTTCCTCGGCGGCCTGCTCCTCGGCATCATCGAGGCCATGGCCAAGGCGTACATCTCGACGAACCTTGCCAACTCCATCGTGTTCGCCGTGCTGATCGTCGTGCTGCTCGTCAAGCCTGCCGGACTTCTCGGCAAGTCCGTGACGGAGAAAGTGTGAGGTGGCCGGAATGACACAGAAAATGAACAAATTCAACTCTCTCAAGAAGACCACAAAGGTCGACTTTGCGACCTATCTCGGCGTGATCATCGTCTTTATCATCACGACGATCCTGCAGAACAACGGTTCGCTCAAGCGCTCCGCCATCGGTCTGCTCGTCCCCATCTGCTGCTACATGTCCATGGCCGTGTCGCTGAACCTGACGGTCGGTATCCTCGGTGAGCTGAGCCTCGGCCACGCGGGCTTTATGAGCGTCGGCGCATTTTCCGGCATCGTTGCCTCGCAGAGCCTGATGGGCGCGATCCCGAACGCTCCCGTGCGTCTCGCCATCTCGATGGTCGTCGGCGCGATCTTCGCCGCCATCGTCGGCCTTCTCATCGGCACGCCGGTGCTCCGCTTACAGGGCGACTACCTCGCCATCGTCACGCTGGCCTTCGGCGAGATCATCAAAGAGCTCATCAACTGCCTCATCATCGGCTACGATGAAAACGGCCTGCACTTCATCTTCAACCCCGCCGGCAACAAGACGGTCGACGACCTCGGCCTGAGTGCCTCGGGCACCGCTATCATCAAGGGCGCGCAGGGTGCGACCGGCACCGCCACGATCGCAACGTTCACCGCGGGCTTCATCCTCGTGATGATCACGCTCATCGTCGTGCTGAACCTGACTCGTTCGCGTGCGGGCCGCGCGATCATGGCCATCCGTGATAACCGCATCGCCGCGCAGGCCATCGGCCTGAACCTGACGAAGTACAAGCTCATGGCGTTCGTCACCTCCGCCGCCCTCGCGGGCGCGGCAGGCGCGCTCTACGGCCTGAACTACTCTTCCCTTCAGGCGACGAAGTTCAACTTCAACCTCTCCATCCTCGTGCTGGTGTTCGTGGTGCTCGGCGGCCTCGGCAACATCTGGGGCTCGCTCGTCGCCGCTGCGGCGCTGACGATCCTGCCCGAGGCGCTGCGTCAGTTTGCCGACTTCCGTATGCTCATCTACGCGATCGTGCTGATCTTCGTCATGCTCGCGACCAACAATCCGCAGGCCAAGGCGTTCTTCCAGAGACTTCTGCCCCATCACCGCGCCAGTGCTGAAAAGGAGGATTGACCATGACACAGAAAGAAAAAGCCAAGCTCGTTCCCGTCTCCCGTGAACCGGCGCTGCTCACCGAGCGCGACGCGGACAAGTCCCCTGTGCTCGAGTGCATCGACCTCGGCATCACGTTCGGCGGTCTGAAAGCGGTCGACAACTTCAATGTGACCATCGGCCGCACCGAGATCACCGGCCTCATCGGCCCGAACGGTGCCGGTAAGACGACGGTCTTCAACCTGCTCACCAAGGTCTATCAGCCCACCCACGGCACGATTCTCTTAAACGGCAAAGACATCCATGACCTCAACACCGCGCAGGTCAACCGCGCGGGCATCGCGCGCACATTCCAGAATATCCGCCTTTTCGGCGAGCTGAGCGTGGAAGAAAACATCACCGTCGCGATGGACACGCAGATGCACTACACGATGCCCGAGGGCATTTTCCGCCTGCCCCGCTTCTGGAAGGAAGAGCGCATCGTTCACGAGCGCGCGATGGAGCTTCTGTCCATCTTCCACATGGAGGATCTTGCCAAGGCCAAGGCAAGCTCACTCCCCTACGGCGCGCAGCGCAGACTGGAAATTCTCCGTGCGCTGGCCACGAACCCGAGTCTGCTGCTTCTTGACGAGCCCGCCGCCGGCATGAACCCGAGCGAGACGGCTGAGCTGATGGAAAACATCCGCTCCATCCGCGATACGTTCAAGATCGCGGTGCTGCTCATCGAGCACGACATGAACCTCGTCATGAACATCTGCGAGGGCATTGCCGTTTTGAACTTCGGCCATGTCATCGCCAAGGGCACACCCGAAGACATTCAGAACAATCCCGAGGTCATTGAAGCCTACCTCGGCAAGCAGAAGGAGGCCTAACGATGGGACAGATCTTACAGGTGAACGATCTTCACGTTTACTACGGCAGCATCCACGCCGTCAAGGGCGTTTCCTTCGAGGTCAACGAGGGTGAGGTCGTCACGCTGATCGGTGCAAACGGCGCGGGTAAGTCGACCGTTCTGAATACGGTCTCCGGCCTTTTGCACCCCAAGCACGGCAGCGTCGTTTTCGAGGGCAAGGACTTAAAGGGCGTCCCCGCGCACAAGATCGTCGAGCACGGTCTTGCGCAGGTCCCGGAAGGCCGTCACGTCTTTTTGCAGATGACGGTCGAGGATAACCTTGAAATGGGCGCCTACACCCAGCCGAACTCCACCATTGAAGCGGGCATTGCGGACGTCTACGAGCGCTTCCCGCGCCTCAAAGAGCGCCGCAAGCAGATCGCCGGTACGCTCTCCGGCGGTGAGCAGCAGATGCTCGCCATGGGCAGAGCGCTCATGTCGAAGCCGAAGCTTCTGATGCTCGACGAGCCGTCTATGGGCCTCGCTCCGATCCTCGTTGAGCAGATCTTTGACATCATCCGCGAGCTACACACTGCGGGCACGACGATCCTGCTCGTCGAGCAGAACGCGCAGGCCGCGCTCTCCGTCGCCGACCGCGCGTACGTGCTTGAAACGGGCCGCATCACGCTCTCCGGCACCGGCAAGGAGCTCATGGCGAGCGACGCCGTCCGCAAAGCCTACCTCGGCGGTTAAATCCCCCTCAAATGCAAAGAGTCATCCGAAAGGATGGCTCTTTTTTTGTGCAGTTTTGCCGCCGTGCAAAATTTCCGCCCAACCTACTGCACATTTGCCAAAGATATGGTATACTGACAGAACATGACACAGGATCGGAGGGATCGGATTGTTCAAAATTCTCATTGCGGAGGATGACCGCGAGCTGCGCCAGCTCTTCGCCCACGTGCTCACCAAAAACGGTTACACTGTCCTTGGCGTCTCCAACGGCGAAGAGGCGCTTGCCGCGCTCGAGCAGAGCTATTACGATCTCATCATCTCCGACATCATGATGCCGAAGATGGACGGCTACGAGCTTGTGCGCTCGATCCGCGAGAGCGGTTCGTCCATCCCCATTATGATGATCACCGCCAAGGACGCCTTTGACGACATGCGCCTCGGCTTCCTCTCCGGCAGCGACGACTATATGGTCAAGCCCATCAACATCGGCGAAATGGTGCTGCGCGTGAGCGCGCTGCTGCGCCGCGCCCAGATGGCGAGCGAGCGCCGTCAGGTCATCGGCGGCACGGTGATGGAGTGCGACTCGCTCAGCGTCACCGTCGGCGGCGAGAGCATGGTGCTGCCGCAGAAGGAATTCATGCTGCTCTACAAAATGGCCTCGTTCCCCGGCCGCATCTTCACGCGCCAGCAGCTCATGGACGACATCTGGGGCTATGATTCCAGCACCGACACCCACACCGTCGATGTCCACATCGCGCGCCTACGCGAGCGCTTCCGCGACAATCCCGACTTCAAGATCGTCACGATGCGCGGCGTGGGATATAAGGTGGTGCGCACATGAAAAAGCGGCGCAACAAATTCTTCGATATCCGCGTGCAGTTTTTCTTCATCTGCATGGCGGGCTTTATCGGCGTGGCGCTGCTCGCCGCGCTCGCGGCCTGGGGACTTGAGCACCTCGGCGTCAACGTGCCGATGTTCGTGTGGCTGCTCATCTTCACGCTGCTGCTCGGCAGCGCGACGGCGGCGGGCTTTTCCATCGCGTTCTTCGCGCCCATCTCGCGCCTGTCGCGCGCGATGAAGGAGGTCGCGGGCGGCAACTTCCGCGTGCATGTGGAAGAGCGTCTTTCGCGATATCCGCGACAGCTTTAACAGCTTCAACCTCATGGTCAGCGAGCTGAACGCGACCGAGACCTTGCAAACCGACTTCATCTCGAACGTCTCGCACGAGTTCAAAACGCCCATCAGCGCGATCGAGGGCTACGCCTCGCTTTTGCAGGAGCACCAGCAATCCACCGAGGAGCAGGCGGAGTACATCGACAAGATTCTCTTCAATACGCGCAGGCTTTCCGCCCTCGCGGGCAACATTCTGCTGCTCTCTAAGCTCGACAGCCAGTCCATCCACCCCCAGCGCTCGCGCTTCCGCCTCGACGAGCAGGTAAGGCAGTGCATTCTGGCCCTTGAGCGCAAGTGGACGGAAAAGGACGTCGACTTCGACGTCGACCTCGACTCCGTCGATTTCACAGGCTACGAAGGACTACTCCAGCACGTGTGGACGAATCTCATCGACAACGCCGTCAAGTTCGGCCCGCGCGGCGGCCTGATCCGCATGCGACTCATCGAGGAAGACGGCAGTGGGCTCTTCACC
>ENA-OOZN01000474-OOZN01000474.1-human-gut-metagenome-genome-assembly--contig:-NODE-474-length-39580-cov-3.650753_pt1 | contig 39580 bp, 18 predicted proteins | sample MGYA00241187_ERZ501397 | MGnify/ENA primary metagenome ERZ501397 (study PRJEB25962, sample SAMEA2042921) | human gut metagenome | biome: human gut; feature: human-associated habitat; material: faeces... | reverse complement strand
TATGGTGGAGACAGGTTTCACCAGAGCAAAAAATGCAGGTAACATTATTATGAAAAACCTGATGGACTTCTGTATCGGAACCCCGGTCTTCTGGCTGGTCGGCTTCGGTCTGATGTTTGGTGCAGGTAATGGATTTATCGGAAAGATCGGTGGTATTGCAACAGAAGCACACTATGGTTCAGGAATGCTTCCTGACGGAGTTCCTTTCTGGGCATTCTTAATCTTCCAGACAGTATTCTGTGCAACATCCGCAACAATTGTTTCCGGTGCAATGGCAGAACGTACCAAGTTCCTTTCCTATTGCGTCTACAGCCTTATGATCAGTCTTGTTGTATATCCGGTATCCGGACACTGGATCTGGGGCGGTGGATTTATCAGCCAGATGGGATTCCACGATTTCGCAGGTTCCTGTGCAGTACATATGGTAGGCGGTATGGCAGCTCTGATTGGTGCCGCAGTATTAGGACCTCGTATCGGTAAGTACGATAAGAATGGAAAGCCAAGAGCAATTCTTGGACACAATCTGACAATGGCAGCACTTGGTGTGTTTATCCTGTGGTTCTGCTGGTTTGGATTTAACGGTGGTTCAACCGTAGCAATGGAAGGTCTGACAAATGCAGCCGATGGTTCAGAAATGACAATGGGTGCGCTTGCAGGTTCAGTATTCTCTACAACAAATATGGCAGCAGCCGTAGCAACCGTAACAACAATGTTATTTACATGGATCCGTTATAAGAAGCCGGATGTATCCATGTCATTAAACGGTACATTAGCAGGTCTTGTTATCGTAACAGCAAGTACAGACTGTATTAATATGTACGGTGCAGCCATTGAAGGTATCATCGCAGGTATTGCAGTTGTATTGGTAATCGAATTTATTGATAAAGTATGTAAGGTTGATGACCCGGTTGGTGCAGTCGGTGTTCATTTTGCAAATGGTTTACTCGGAACGATCTGTGTCGGACTTTTCTCAACAGGTCAGAACGGTGTTGGAGCAGGTCTTTTCTACGGCGGCGGATTTAAGCAGCTCGGTATCCAGCTTTTAGGTGTTGTTACAGTCTGCGCATGGGTTGGCGTAACAATGATTATCGTATTTGAAGTATTAAAGCACACAATCGGTTTAAGAGTACCGGCAGATATTGAAATCAAGGGTCTGGATTACGCAGAACATGGTCTTGCAAGTGCTTACTCAGGATTTGAATTTGCAGCAAATGATTTAACAATCGCATCTGATGATGAAATCGAAGTTTTCGGTTCTGAAAAGATGGAAAATGCCGTACCGGCAGTTGTAAAGACTTCTCCTGAAAAGGAAAATAAGATTACAAAGGTTGAAATCCTTGCAAAGCAGTCTAAGTTTGAAAAGTTAAAGAAGGCAATGAACGACATCGGCGTAACAGGTATGACAGTGACACAGGTACTCGGCTGTGGTACACAGAAAGGCGCACCGGAATACTACAGAGGTGTTGAAGTTGATATGCAGCTTCTTCCTAAGATTCAGGTCGAAATGGTTGTTTCAAAAGTTCCTGTTGCAGATGTTATTGATGCAGCAAGGAAGGCACTCTACACCGGACATATCGGTGACGGTAAGATTTTCGTATACGATGTGGAAGATGTCGTAAAGGTTCGTACCGGAGAAACAGGCTACGATGCTTTACAGGGCGCAGATGACTAAGTTGTAAAACTGCTATAATATAAAGAATAAATTGAGTGACACCGCAGAAGAGGATAAACTTTTCTGCGGTGTTTTTTGAATCAGATGACGGCTTCATGTATAAAATATCTGTAAAGTTTTTCTTTTAAATTTAATAAAAATAGGAAACGTTCTTGTTTTTAACACAAAAAAGATTTATAATGACAAAAAAAGTAAAAAAGCAAAAACAAGGAGGATTGGCATGGCAGTTTGGAAGATTTCAGAAGATGTTTTTTATGTAGGTGTAAACGATACGACATTGGATTTGTTTGAGAGCCAGTACCGGATACCGGACGGGGTGACATACAATTCCTATGTGATTAAGGACAGCAAAATTGCAGTAATGGATACGGTGGATAACCGGGCGACAGATGCGTGGTTTGATAATCTGGAAGAAGCATTTGGTGGAAAAGCGCCGGATTATCTGGTTGTTTCGCATTTAGAGCCGGACCATGCCGGAAATATCCGGAAATTTCTGGTAAAGTATCCGGAAACGGTTGTTGTGGCAAATGCAAAAACAGTAGCCATGCTGCCACAGTTTTTTGAACTGGATACAGAAGAACTTTCTATATTAGAAGTCAAGGAAGGCGATACGTTAAAGCTTGGCAGACATACGCTGCATTTTGTGATGGCACCAATGGTACACTGGCCGGAAGTCATGGCCGAATATGATGAAGCCGATAAGATTTTATTTTCAGCGGACGGATTTGGCAGATTCGGTGCATTGTCACAGAGCTGCACTTATGATGCCGCAGGAAAAGCACAGGACGTACTGGAGCATGAGTGGACAGGGGAAGCACGAAGGTATTTTATTAATATTGTCGGCAAGTACGGTGCTAATGTCCAGGGCCTTTTAAAGAAAGCAGCGGTACTTGATATTGAAAAAATTGCACCGCTGCACGGACCGGTGCTTACCGGTGGTCTGGAATACTTTTTGGATAAATACGCAAAATGGAGCAGTTATCAGCCGGAAGAAAAGGGCGTCGTGGTGGCATATTCATCAATTCACGGCAATACAAAATATGTGGCTGAACATTTTGCTTCTATATTGAAGGGGCAGGGTGAAGAAAATGTTGCTGTTTTTGACCTTGCAAGAGCAGATATGGCCCAAGCGGTTGCGGACAGCTTCCGTTATGATGCGCTGGTGCTTGCGGGCATTACGTATGATGGTGGATTAATGCCATGCATGGAGGATTTTTTGTATCATTTAAAAATGAAGAATTTCCAGAACCGCTATGCGGCAGTGATTGAAAACGGTTCGTGGGGTCCGGTATCCGGCAGGCTGATGAAGTCATATCTGGAGAATATGAAGAATATAACTATTTGTGAGGATATGGTAACAATCCGGTCAGTCATGAAAAAGGCAGATGGACAGGCATTGGAAAAACTGGCAGAAAAGGTTATAAAAAGAAGCTGATACAGTATATTGTATACACAAACGATAGTGAAAATAAACAAAAATTGTAAAGGCATTACAAAGAAATTATGTATTTTAATAGATAATTTAGAAGAATGCCTTTACATTTTGTCGAAGAAATACTAAAATATAGATAATCGGAATGATACAATTCCACAATATTTTTAAGGAGGATTACAAAGAAATGGCTAGAGCAAAACAATCTATGGATGGTAATACAGCTGCTGCACACGTTGCTTATGCGTTTACAGAAGTTGCAGGTATCTATCCTATCACACCTTCTAGTCCAATGGCAGATGTTGTTGACCAGTGGTCAGCAGCAGGACAGAAAAACATTTTTGGTAATACAGTAAAGGTAGTAGAAATGCAGTCAGAGGCAGGTGCCGCAGGTACAGTACACGGTTCACTTGCAGCAGGTGCATTAACAACAACATTTACTGCATCACAGGGTCTTCTTCTGATGATTCCAAATATGTACAAGATTGCCGGTGAACAGCTTCCTTGTGTATTTGATGTATCAGCACGTACAGTTGCTACACAGTCCCTGAATATCTTCGGTGACCATAGTGACGTTTACGCCTGTCGTCAGACTGGTTTCGCAATGCTTGCTGAAACAAACCCTCAGGAAGTTATGGATTTAAGCCCGGTTGCACACCTTGCAACAATTGAAGGTAAAGTTCCATTCATTAACTTCTTCGACGGTTTCCGTACATCTCACGAGATTCAGAAGATTGAAAAGTGGGACTATGAAGACTTAAAGGAAATGTGCAATATGGAAGCAGTAGAAGAATTCCGTGCACATGCCTTGAATCCGGAACATCCGGCTATGCGTGGTTCACATGAAAACGGTGATGTTTTCTTCCAGCATCGTGAAGCATGTAACTCAGCATATGATGCACTTCCAGCAGTTGTTGAGAAGTACATGAAGAAGATTAACGAAAAGTTAGGTACAGATTATGATTTATTCAACTACTATGGTGCACCGGATGCAGACAGAGTCATCATTGCAATGGGTTCTATCAACGATGTAGCTGAAGAAGTAATTGACTACTTAACAGCAAAGGGCGAAAAAGTAGGTCTTGTAAAAGTAAGACTGTATCGTCCATGGGTATCAGCTTCCCTCTTAAAGGTTCTTCCTAAGACTGCTAAGAAGATTGCGGTACTCGACAGAACAAAGGAACCTGGTTCATTAGGTGAACCTCTTTATCTTGATGTAGCAGCAACACTTCGTGAAGCCGGTATGAATGATGTTATCTTAACAGGCGGCCGTTACGGTCTTGGTTCTAAGGATACACCACCTTCATCAGTATTCGCTGTATACAAAGAACTTGAAAAAGATGCTCCAAAGGCAAGATTTACAATCGGTATCGTAGATGATGTAACAAACTTAAGCTTACCGGAAGTTAAGCCGGCTCCTATTACATCTGCTAAGGGTACTGTTGAATGTAAATTCTGGGGTCTTGGCGGTGATGGTACTGTAGGTGCGAATAAGAACTCGACAAAGATTATCGGTGACCATACAGATAAGTACATTCAGGCATATTTCCAGTATGACTCTAAGAAGACTGGCGGTATTACAATCAGCCACTTAAGATTTGGTGATAACCCAATCAGAAGTCCATACTATATCAATCAGGCTGACTTTGTTGCATGCCATAACCCATCTTACATCACAAAGGGATACAAGATGGTTCAGGATGTTAAGCCGGGCGGAATCTTTATGATTAACTGCCAGTGGTCAGACGAAGAACTCGCTGAACATCTGAATGCAGAAGCAAAGCAGTATATTGCAAAGAACAATATCCAGCTCTACACAATCAATGCAATTGACAAAGCAATTGAAATTGGTATGGGTAAGAGAACAAATACAATTTTACAGTCTGCATTCTTTAAGCTTGCAAACGTAATGCCTATCGATCAGGCAGTTGAATTCATGAAAGCAGCAGCTAAGAAGTCATACAGCAAGAAGGGTGACGCTGTTGTAGAAATGAACTACAAGGCAATTGATGCCGGTGTAGATGCTGTACATAAGGTAGAAGTACCTGCTGACTGGGCAAATGCAACAGAAGAAAAGAAGACAATCAACCGTACAGGTCGTCCGGCTACTGTAAAGATGGTCAACGAACTGTTAGATCCTATCGGATTAATGGATGGTGACAGCCTTCCTGTATCTGCATTTAAGGATATTGCTGATGGTCAGTTTGAAACAGGTGCATCTGCATACGAAAAGAGAGGAACAGCCGTTATGGTTCCTGAATGGGATCCTACAAGCTGTGTTCAGTGTAACAGCTGTGCATTCGTATGTTCTCATGCAACAATCCGTCCGTTTATTCTGGATGCAGGTGAAGTAAGTGCAGCACCTTCACAGATTAAGCTTGCTGATTCTAAGCATGCAGTAGCTGAAGGCATGAAGTTTACAATGTCTGTATCTCCATTAGACTGTATGGGATGCGGCGAATGTGTAACTGTATGTCCGGCAGCCGCTAAGGGCGCATTAAAGATGGTTCCACAGGAATCACAGGCAGAAGAACAGCCGGTATTTGACTACTTAGTAGCAAATGTTGGCAAGAAGGAGATTAAGCCTGTATTTACAGATGCTACTCCTATCGGTTCTCAGTACAACCAGCCACTCCTTGAGTTCTCAGGAAGCTGTGCAGGCTGTGCAGAAACATCTTACGCAAGATTAATTACACAGTTATTTGGTGAGCAGATGTACATTTCCAACGCTACAGGTTGTTCTTCAATCTGGGGTGGTCCGGCAGCTACATCACCATATACAGTAAATAAAGATTCCTTAAAGGGTCCGGCTTGGGCAAACTCACTGTTTGAAGATAATGCAGAACACGGTTTCGGTATGTATCTTGGACAGAAGACTTTAAGAGATCAGGCTATTGCTAAACTTGAAGAAATGGCAGCTTCTGAAAAGGCATCTGCTGAATTAAAGACAGCTGTAGCAAACTTCCTTGCATCTAAGGATGATACAAAGAAGAATGCAGCAGATGTTGCAGCACTGATTCCGGAAGTAGAAAAGGCAGCAAAAGAAGGTTGTCCTCTTGCATCGGAAGTTCTTGCAAAGAAAGATTACCTCGCTAAGAAGTCTGTATGGATCTTCGGTGGTGATGGTTGGGCTTACGATATCGGTTTCGGCGGTCTTGACCATGTACTTGCATCAGGTGAGAATGTAAACGTTATGGTATTCGATACAGAAATGTATTCTAATACAGGTGGACAGGCTTCAAAGGCTTCTAACATCGGTGAAGTCTGCCAGTTCGCAGCAGCAGGTAAGGAAATCAGCAAGAAGAGTCTTGCAGAAATCGCTATGAGCTATGGTTACGTATACGTAGCACAGATTGCTCTTGGTGCTAATCCTGCACAGGCTGTTAAGGCAATTGCTGAAGCTGAAAGCTACAACGGTCCTTCATTAATCATTGGTTACGCTCCTTGCGAACTTCACGGTATCGCTAAGGGTGGTATGAACCACTGCCAGGATGAAATGAAGAAGGCTGTTAAGGCCGGATACTGGAATCTGTTCTCATTCAACCCTGCATTAAAGGCTGAAGGAAAGAATCCATTCACATTAACTTCTAAGGAAGGTGATGGTTCATATCAGGAATTCTTAAATAACGAAGCTCGTTACACAAGACTGATTAAGCCATTCCCAGAAAGAGCTGAAAAACTCTTTGCTGAATCTGAAAAGACTGCAAATGCACGTTACCAGCACTTACTGAAGTTAGTAGAACTTTATAAGTAAAAAAGATTCGTCTTAACAGACAGAATCTAAAATAGAAGCACCCGGAGAGAGTCGGTAAAACGATTTTCTCCGGGTGTTTTTGATTTTAAAAATATACCTATTCAAATGATAGGGCATATATATAGAATTAATATTTTTGTTGCAAAATTAGATATACAGGTGGAAAAATTTATTTTATTAAAATGGATATAATTTTTTTGTACAAGCAAAGCAACAAAAGTAATAAAAAAATATTGAATTTTACAAAACAATTGTGAAATATTAACAATTAAATGAGCAAAAAAACGTTTAAAACAGAGAAAAGAAAAATAGTTTTATAAAATATATTGCAAAATGAATGCAATGCAATTATAATCCGCAGTATAAATTTAAAATAAAGAATAGGAGGTATTACAAATGAAGTTGCGAAAAACAACCAAAAGATGGATCAGCATGGCATTAACGCTTCTGATGATGATAACATCAGTATTTACAGGCGATTATGCCATTTTTGCTGCGGATTCTGAAGAATATACATACGCAGACGGATTTCTGGTAACAGAACCAGTAAAAGGAACTGCATATGCATTTAATTTTCAAAACAAAGACAGTGAAATCTATGATACATCAAAAGAAAGTGCTAATCCGGAAATGAAATGTGGCACATTTGGATTGATGACCGTGGAGAAGGCGGGAAAATTCCATAGTACAGATCATGGCATGAACGGACAGGCACAGATGACGTTTAAGGTCGCTGGAAATTGTATGATTACAATTGGAGGATGTCAGTTTACAGGACAGAATGACCAGTTTGTGTTAAAAACAACAACGGGAGCATTGGATGCTGTGTCTAAAGCAGCAAAAACAGCAAAATGTTATAATCCGGCTGATACAAGTGGTCAGGACAGAGTAAGCTTTTGTTATGTGGGAGATGCGGGAACAGTTACCGTGAGTTCACCGGGATCGTATATACCGGAAATTCTGATTACACCGCTTGCAGATGATTATATACCACAGTCTATAATGGTGGCTGATGGAATGACAGCAGCACAGATGGCAGTGAATACCAGCTATTATTATGATTTCAGGATAAAAGATAGTGTGCTTTACAATTTAGACAGCAGTGTGTCAGAACCTGTTTTGAATACAGGTGTTATAGGATTGATGGAGGTTCGGACACCCGGACGGTATAAGGATTCAACACATGGAATGCAGGGGAAAACGGAATTTACGATTCAGGTACCGGGAGACTGCAGCATTATGATTGGAGGCTGCCGGTGGGGTGGTGATATTAAACTTAATACTGAATCCGGAACACTTGACCAGACGGTTCAGTCTTCAAAGACACAGAATTGTTATAGTGAATCCCAGACCGACGGTTCGGATCGAATTGTTTTTGAGTATACGGGAAATGCCGGAACAGTTACGCTGACAGCAAATACATATATTCCGTATATTCTTGTGACTCCATCCGAACTTCAGAGACCGGAAGTTACAAGACAGATTGAAGTGTGGGATTTTGGAGCAAAGCAGGAAGAGGATACACAAATATATCATAACAATATCACACAGGCAGCATGGGATGCCAATGGTCTTATAGGTGAAAATGGTACACTGGATGGGACGGTTAATACAGATAAGATAGTGAATTTTGGTACACTTGCAGTAAAATACGAAACTGGAGACAGCATACAGGGCGGTGTCAATGCGTTGAAATTTGTCACAGGCGGTGTGAATTATACGACATTTTCATACGAGGACGGATATTGTTCTGATGGTGTATGGAAATGCAATGGAAAAGGTGGAAATACAAGACGCTGTGTTACATTAAATGATGTAAGTGCCGGAGATAAAATTGTGGTATATATGGGGTCTTATACAAAAGAAACCGACAAAGTTCATTTCCTTTATAAAGGGACACAGGGAACACAGGACGATACAGCAGATATTGGAAATGCAGCCTGTAAACGGTATGAATTTATTGCACAGTACAGTGGACAGTATCAGATTTATGTTGGAAGTACGACAAATGTAAAACCGGTATACCACAGAATTTTACAGATTCCTCCGGTTGAGGTAACAGGAACTGTAGATATAGCAGGTACGGATATTGCAGAATATGGCGTAAAATTTATAAATACGGAAACACTGGAAGAAGTGCAGGCAAAGGTTAAAAATGGAATGTATAAAGTTTCCCTGACACCGGGATATACATATACGGCAGTTCTTACAGGAAATGTGGGATTTGGTTTCACAGATGCGTGTAAAAATATTACAGTGCAGGATACAGATGTAATAAACGGAAAACAGCAGAATCTTTTTGTGGAAAGTAAAAATGTGTGTGAATTAAAAGGAAACATATCAGGCTTTGATACAGATTATGATACCAGTGCATTAAGGGTTATTTTAAAAGCACCTCAAAATTCAGAAAAAGAAGATGTTGTTTTTATACCGGATGAACAGGGAGCTTACAGTGTAAGTATTGAACCGGATGTAACATATACGATTACATTAAACGGCGTTAACGATTATGAGCCGGACGGAACAGCGCAAATCTGTCTGACACAATCAGCACAAGAGAATATTCATGTCGTAAAAAAAGAAACTTACACAGTGTCAGGTGCATTTACAGGTTTGGATGTGCCGGATACAGTGACAGCGTTACAGTTTGTGAATATGGAAGACCGGTATATATATGATGCAGCGATTTCTGCAAATAGTTATCAGCTTAAACTGCGTAACGGTACATATGAAGTAAAAGCAGAGGCAGGGGACTATCAGACTGTTTCACATATTGTCGTTGAAAATCAGGCAGTCGCAAGAGATTTGCTATTTTTAACGACAAAAAAAGAAAAACTTGAATGGGTACCGGATATTTATGTCGGATATGACCAGAAAGAGCATAATTATCAGACAGTGCGGGAAGCGGTAAAAGCATGTAAAGCGATGAATCCTTCTGATGAATCTGAGCGTATTACTGTTCATATCGCGCCGGGGGTGTATCGTGAGCAGGTTCTTGTAGATACACCATATGTAACATTTATTAATGATGAACCGGAAAAAGAAGTGCTGTTAACGTGGTATTATGGTATTGGATACGAATACTACAGTATTGGTGCTGACGGGTATTATTCAGAAGCAGCAGCGTATGACAAATTTGAAAAAAATACTGCACAAAAATGGGGTGCGGCTGTTTATATAAAAAATACGGCAACAGCATTTCGCGCACAGAATATTACATTTGAATCGTCATTTAATAAATACATTACAGATGAAGAATTGGCAGACGGTGTGACACCGGGTGGACCGGATATTAAGAATTTTGAAAGAACCAAAGATTCTGATGCGGCAAGCGGTGAGGCTACAGAACGTGCCAGTGCGCTTGCAGTTGAAGGTTCACAGTCGGAGTTTTATGAGTGTAGAATTGTCAGTAGTCAGGATACACTGTATACAGGTAATAATATTCAGGCATATTTCAAGAACTGTTTCATAGATGGCAATACTGATTATATCTTTGGCGGCGGTGATGTTTTATTTGATGCCTGTGAACTGAGTTATTATGGATACAGCAATACACAAAAGGGCGCTTATATTACGGCTGCGGCAGATGGAAGTACGACCGGTTACATTTTCAGAAATTGTTATGTGTCAGCCAATGATGCATGGGATGTAGCGGCAGGATATTTTGGAAGACCATGGAGAAGCAGTGCAACGGTTGCATTTTTAAATACAAAGCTTCAGACAAAGGATACAGTAACAGCGGTAGGCTGGAATTCAATGAGTGGTGCCAGACCGGAAGATGCAAATTATCAGGAATACAATACGACGGTTTTAGGAAGCGGTGCGGCAGATGTTTCAGCTAGAACGGCAGGCACAGTAAAGAATGAAAATCCATATGCAGATATTGTGCAGACATTTAAGGGCTGGCAGCCGTTTTATTTTGTACAGGAAACAGACACGGCAGTGACAGTGAAAGATATTGCCATCGAAGGCGAGCTTAAAACGGGTTCTGTTTTAAAGGCATTGTATACGTTAAGTGGTAATGAAAAAGCAGATGCATCTGTATTGGAATGGTATCGTATAACACCATCAGGAGAAGAAACACTGGTAAAGGCAGTACCTTCTTATGCGGATAAAAGCTATACAATTACGCAGGAGGATGCAGGATGTTCTATCAAACTGGTTATAAAGCCGGAAACAATCAGTGGAACAACAGGTGACAGTAAGAGCTTTGTATCGGCACAGGTGCCAAAACAGCCAACGAAACCGGAGCAGCCGTCAAAACCTGAACAGCCGGATGTTCCATCATTCAATGCGGCAACGGTATGGACCGTAGGAGATTCAACAGTATGCAGTTTTAATGACACCTATTATTATCCAAGGTATGGATGGGGAACACAGTTAGAACATTATTTTGATAGCAGTCTCACAGTGAAAAATCTTGCATTGTCAGGAAGAAGCTCAAAAAGCTATGTGCAGGAAGAACAGTATCAGACATTAATGCAGGGAATGAAAGCAGGAGATTACCTGTTTGTTGGCTTTGGACATAATGATGAAAAAGCGGATGAAGGACGGTATACGAATCCAAATGGCAATTATTTGACAGAAGGTTCATTTGCCAATTCGCTGTATGTAAATTATGTAAAACCGGCGCAGGAAAAAGGCGTTACAGTTGTTCTTTGTACACCGATTGTCAGAAGAACAGCAACAGGAATATGGGAAGATTCAAATCTGCATATCACATCGGATTCAGGTAAATTTGAAGGAGGAAATTATGCCGAGGCAATTCGTAAAATGGGTGAAGATTTAGATATAACCGTTGTGGATATGACAACGCTTACAAAGAATCTTTATGATGAGCTGGGAGCAGATGAAACATTGAATTTACATGCATGGACCTCGTCTTCTGGTACCAGCGTAGATAATACGCATACGAATATTTATGGTGCACGTTATAATGCATACATGATGACAAGAATATTGAAAGAACAGAATATTCCGGGACTTTCAGAACGTATTAAGGAGGCCCAAAAACCGTTAAAGAGCGAAGTATTGCAGCCAAATCCGGATTATAAGGAAGCAGAATATACTCCGGTTACAGATGTCAGTCAGCTTTGGAAACAGATTGGTATCTGGAGCGGTTCGGTATTTGGCGACCTTGGCGGTAAGCCGTCAAAGGCAACGCATGTGCTTGAAGGACTGGAAAATAACACAGTCCATATTAAGAGTACAAAGGGAAAAATAACGGATACTTCTGACGGTATAGCGATGTATTATTATAAAGTCCCGGCAAAAAGTGTATTTACACTGTCAGCTAAAATGAGAGTGTTATCTTACGATGTACATGATCAGGCTTCATTTGGACTGATGGTAAGAGATGCTGTATGGCTGGATATGAATACGAAAGATATGATGGGAGATTATGTGGCAGCAGGACCACTAAAATTATCAAAACAGGGAAATGTATGGAACTGTTTTGCGAGAAAGAGTGGTGCTTTAACACGGGGAGGAATCTGTGTAAATGAAATTGCAGCAGGTGATGTGATTGATGTTAAAATTGAAAGCAGTACAGACGGATATGCCTGCACATTCGGAAAAGAAGAAACAATTACCGGTGGATTTGACTTTAAATTGACATCTATTGATTCCGATTATGTCTATGTGGGCATGTACGTGGCAAGAAATGCCGATGTAACCTTCTCTGATGTAAAGCTTATCGTAGACGGTAAGGAAGTTACGGCAGAACCGGAACAGCCAAGTGAACCGGAACAGCCAACAACACCGGAGCGGCCGACAACGCCAGAGCAGCCGACAACCCCGAGTGAGCCAACGACACCGGAACAGCCGACGACACCGAGTGAACCGACAACACCGGAACAGCCAACGACGCCGAGTGAACCGACAACACCGACAGAAACAAAGACAACGGTTACAGTCAACGGAAGCGGTACAGTAACTGTTCCTGAAACAGTTGAATTTGTGGGTGCAGACGGCAGTGTATTAAAGAATACAAAGTTGAGCCTGAATATTGTAAAAGAAGGACAGGCATACGATACAGCTGCACAGCAGATGAAAGCGGCAATCGAAAATGAAATGCCGGAAACTTTGAAAAACAGCAGTGTTTCTTATCTGGAAATGAATCTGACAGATGAAGCAGGTCAGACTGTAACATTTAAGAATGGCAAGATGGGGGTTACTTTGGAATATCCGGCAGGAACAGGAAAGAGCGGTTACTCATTTGCAGTGCTTCATTTGACAGAAAATGGTCTGGAAACACTGATGCCGCAGCTGACAGACAATGGACTTTATGTTGAAGTTTCCTCATTCAGCCCGTTTGCGGTAGTTTATCAGACAGTAAATGAACAGCCGACCACACCGTCAGAACCGGAACAGCCGACTGTTTCAGAGCCGACAACAGTACAGCCGACACAAACGGTACAGCCGTCTACGGAAGGTTCTGCAGCAACAACTTCTGATGCACAGACAGAGGATACAGGTGTTGCAACTGCGGACACCATGCGTGCAGTTCCATTTGTACTGATGATGTTTGCGGCAATGACAGCATTCGTTGTGCTGGCAGGCAGAAAGAAAAAAGAAGTAAAATAAAAGAATAAAAATCATATAGTGAATATATGAAGCAGACCTCCGGTCGTTAGAAGTAAAGCAAAAATCTGACGACCGGAGGTCATTTTTTGTTACAAAATTAGATATATAGATAAAAAACATTATGATATAATAGAACTATAGATAGAATATGATAGTACAAAAGAACTATGTGAGGATTTAAGGAGGAAAGGTGTATGAAGAAAAAATACCGTTTAAAAGGCTGGGTACTGTGGAAGAAGGCTACGGTCAGGAAAGACAGGCGGCAGGAAAGCAGATACAAATTTTAAATACCGGCAATCAGACTGTTACGGTTAAAGCAGTCAGTGCCGAAGGCTATGTGGTAGGTATCCTGGAAAAGAACGAACTGGCACCGGGTGAAACAACCGGAATTACGGTTGCACCGCAGAAGGGATTAAGCCCGGCGGATTATACCGCGGTACTTACAGTCAGCACAGACCATGATACACAGGCACAGACAGAACTGAAATTTGTGGTTATGGGAGACACCAACCCGCCGGACGGCAGAATGGTTGTTTATGCAAAGATTACTGATAAAGCCGGAAACACAGCTATGGCAAATGTACAGGTTTATGTGCAGAAAGTCACACAGCCGCCTGTATTTATCGGAATCAGCGACGGCGGCAGTTATTGTGAAAATGTAAAGTTTACGGTGGAAGATGATAATTTATAGAAAGTATTTGTAGGAGATAAACAGCTTACTGCGGATAATGGAATCTAAACGATACAGGGCAGTAATCAGCCGGTAAAGGTTACGGCAGTGGACGCCGATGGCAACCGTGTTGAGGTGACGATACAGAAAAAAGAAGATGTATCCGAAGCACAGCAGGCACAGGCAGAAGCGTAGCCGGAACAGCCGCAGAGTGCGCCTGTCCAAACCGGTGACAGTACCCCTGTTACATGGCTGTTTGCCTTACTGGCATTAAGCGGAACAGGCATTGTCGGTTCAAAAGCAAAGAAAAGCCCCGCGGGGACTGTCAGCGATAAAATCTGACAGTCCCTGCGGGGTATTTTTGTTTCGGGGTATTTTTGTTTTTTACGGCAGTTTCTGTTCCCGGTAAGCGGACGGACTGATATGAAACAGCCGCTTAAAGGCACGGCGGTAAGAATACACACTGTTATAGCCGACATCTTCGGCAATCTGTTCAATTGTCGAGGCAGTGTCCGACAGCAAAACACAGCTTTTTTCAATGCGGCATTTTTCAAGGTATTCCGCAAAACAGATACCGGCGTATTCCTTAAAAATACTCGAAAGATAGCCTTCGGAAACTTGAAAATGCTGTGCCGTACATGAAAGATTTAAGTTGGCATCGGCATAGTTTTGCAGGATAAAATCGGCAGTTTCCTGAACGAGTTCCTTCTTTTTGCTCACTCTTTGCCCGGCAAGTACAGAGCTGACCGAAAGACACAGGTCATGCAGGTGTGAAAAATAATATTCAAAATCACCCTGACAGCTGATAATTTCCTGCTGGAAAGCAAATAGCTGTTCTGAAAAACCGTACTTTACCGGATTCAGACTCCAAAAGGTGGCAGTTACGGCATTATGAAGGGCAAGCATTTGCCCAGCAATCATCTGTCCGGGAGAAAAAGAGCGAAGCCGTGTATTTTCATCTTCAAGAACGGTCAGGATAAATCGAATCAAATCAATGTTGTTGGTTTTTATGCCCTTTATTAATAAATCCGCGGCAGTCTGTGGATAGAAACAGCGATCTGCATTTCCCGCAGTAAAAAACAATTGGTCAGAATACACGGTAATATCGTCATGGCTGTCCGTCAGCGAAAATGAAAGCGCAGTCAGCGCCTCTTTTTTGGCAAAGATAAATTCGGACAGGCTGACACAGGGACGGCTGATGCCCCAAAAGACTGTGCAGTTGTGCCGCTGTTTAAAATATTCATAAGACTGCTTAATATAGATGTCTGGCTCAAATTCTTCAGGATAATTAAAAAGCAGTAAAAATTCATGATTTTCCGTGCGATAGAAGAATGTTGGAAATTCTGCCAGTCCGGCGGTGTATTTTGGAATGATGGAAACCAGTGTACGCCGGTAAGAATCTGTTTCTGCTTTATATGTACCAGACAGTGAAAATGCAGCGATACAAAAAAACGGATACGGAAAGCGGAGGTGCAGTAAATCTGCGGTTTCCGGTTCCGGTGCATAACTTGTCCGTGTAAATGCTTCATGTAAAATCCCATATATTAATAGCTGCTCATTCATACTACTCCATTTCTGAGCGACTTTGTCGCGTAGATGCGATGAGAAATTCGCGCAGGCGATTTCTCATCTGCAATCATGGCTATTTGTTTTCGCTCGGAAACAATATAGCCGTGCGAAAAAGTTTTGATTTAAGGCTTTTTCACACTACTCCAATTTCTTTGTTTTCACACAGAGTACATTTTGTACGATGAAAAATTGTACCCTGCACGTCTATCATAACGAAAAATAAAACTAAAAACAAGATATTTTGCAAAAAACTTTTACAAAAAATAATTGCAAAAGATACATTTTGCACAAAAATGGATTGTATCTTTGAAATGCCGGGGTGAAAGATTATGATACATATATGGGAAGATGTTGGGGAGAAAGGCACCCACCTATGAGCAAGCTCATTCGGTTTAGACCTTTTGACCCTGATATCATGGAAAATATTTATTTGGAGGGTTAGTAATGAATCAGAAGATACAAAACCGCGCACAGCGGAGAAGGGCGAACAGACATCACGTAAAAAGGGCAACGGCATTTGCACTGGCAGGACTGATGGCAACATCAGGCATATCCCTGCCGGCGGGAACATTTGCATATGGGGCGGAAAATAACACCCTGCTTGCATTTGCAGGCGCAGAAGGCGGTGGAAGATTTGCAACCGGCGGACGAGGATATGATGTGTATGTCGTTACAACACTGGAGGATTACGGAAAAGGTGAAACACCGGTAGAAGGGTCTTTGCGTTATGGCATCGAAGAATTTGCCAAAGATAAAGGCGGAACGATGATTGTATTTAATGTGGGTGGTACGATAGAATTAAAGCAGACACTGACCTTTAAAGAAAGAAAAAATATTACCGTAGCAGGACAGACAGCACCGGGGGATGGTATTACCCTGTCCGGCTGGGATACAAATATCAGCAATTCTGAAAATCTGATTATCCGTTATATGCGTTTCCGTCCGGGTGCGGCAAATGTACATACCGGCGGAGATTCCATGGATGCACTCTGGGGAAGGGATAATAAGACTTTTATGATCGACCACTGTTCGTTTAGCTGGAATACCGATGAAACAGTTTCAACTTACCGCGGACAGGACGGAACAGTACAGTGGTGTATCGTATCGGAAAGTCTGACTGTTTCAGGACATTCCAAAGGCCGTCACGGATATGGCGGTATTTTTGGTGGCGACAATGTATTGTTTCAGAATAACCTGATTGCGAATCATACATCGAGAAATCCAAGAATCGGCGGCGGATGCATGGGCGATCCGACAAAGGATGGAGGCAGTACGGCAACACTGCAGTTAAGCAATAATGTTCTTTATAACTGGGGATATAACACCTGCTATGGTGGTGGTTATGCGTATACCAATTTTATCAACAATTTCTTAAAACCGGGACAGGGAACGAGAGAACAGGTTCGGTATCAGGTCATTGATATGGGTGAAGCCACAAAACCGGGCGGATTTTATGTAAACGGCAACTACATGGACGGCAATGCTGAAATTACCGCTGACAATGCAAAAGGTTCAAAAATGTCAGGCGTGACAGAAGGAGCCAATAAAACTGTAGTTTCAGAAACACCGTATACGGCAGAAGGATTTGACAGTGCCACCGTGACAAGTGCTACGGACTGTTATGAACCGGTGCTTGCGCAGGCGGGTGCAACCTATCCGTACCGTGATGCCATTGATGCGAGAGTTGTAGCCGAAACGCGGACAGATTCGGGAAGATATGTGAATACAGAAGATGAGGTCGGCGGCTATCCGGCAAAAGAATCTGTACGGGCTGCTTCATTTGATACAGATATGGACGGAATTCCGGATACATGGGAAACGGCACATGGCTTAAATCCGAATGATGCAAGTGATTCCAAGAAAATCAATTCGGCAACCGGATATGCCTACGTAGAAGAATATTTTAACGGACTTGTTGAAAATGTAGAGCAGTCCGGTTATACGGCACCAAATCCGGATATTACCCTTGATTTACAGGATAATGCACAGTATGATGAAGGACAGACAGTAACAGTGACAGCTGATGTAAAGGCAAACAATGGGGGAAGCATTGCAAAGGTAGAATTTTACAATGGTATACAGCTTGTCGGAACAGCAGATACCGCACCATTTACCTTTGATTATACGGGGTTGACAGACGGCACGTACAATATCACCGCTAGAGCCTATGATAATGATGGCAATCAGACCCAGTCATCTGTATCGAAGCTGCATATTAACAGCACAGCTGGCACAGGCGAGTGGACAAGCACTGATATTGGCAATCCGGGTGTAGCGGGAAATGCAAGTTTGGAAAATGGTGTGATGACAGTGAAAGGTGCCGGAAAATTAGGCGCATCAGAAGGCTGCGTATCCGGCAGTACCTATGCAGATGCCACAACCGATGATTTTCAGTATACGTATCAGCTTGTCAAAGGTGATGCAGAAATTATTACAAAACTGGATTCAGCAACAACCGTTGACAACCATGTATTTACCGGTGTGATGTTCCGTGAAAGCTTAGAGAGCGGTTCAAAGACGGCGGCACTCGGTATGTCAATGGTTAAAATCAGCAATGAAACCACATGGTCAACCTATCTTGCAAGCAGACTTGAAACAAACGGTAAAATTTCGGATATTTCTGAAACGATTGATTCGCCTGCAAGTGCAGAAAAAGCGGGAATACCACTGGTAAGGGATTTGCATTTTAAGAGCGGTGCAGACTTTAACGGAACATGGTTTAAGTTGATAAGACGCGGCGATACCTTTACAGGATATGCATCTGATGACGGTGTAACGTGGACAAAGGTCGGTTCAAAGACTATTGAAATGGCACAAGACATTTATGTGGGATTTGCCGTAGATGCGAATAAAGCGGCAAACAGCCTTGAAAATTTAAGCACGGCAAAGTTTTCAAATATTGCGATTCATGAAGAATTTACAGATGTTGACTATAACCTTGAACACATTACAACAAGCGGTGCGGATTATGCGGCAGTCGGTACAGATTTTACAACGCAGCTTACGGCAGACAGCGGATATCATCTTCCGGATGCAATTGAAATTAAAGCAGGAGAAAATGTTCTTGCAAAGCAGGATTATACCTATGATGCCAAAACCGGAGATATTGTTGTAAAGGCAGACAGGCTGACATCCGGTGTAAAGCTTACAATTTCAGCACAGGCAGAAGAAGATGTTAAAATTGATTATACATTGCAGACCTACGGCGATACGGAAGATGTAACCGTGACACAGGATGCAGGCAGTATGACAATCAGCCAGACCGCAGAATCTGCAAGTATGGTTGGAAATAAGGGAACGGCAGGAAAAAATGTTTCCTACATTTTATTCCCACAGTCGAAAGAAGCGGCAAAAATGACGTTGAAATTAAAGGTCAATTCATTTAGCAATGGAAAATATTCCGGCGTGTATGCCGGTGCTTTCCAGCCGGACGGAGATTACCTTTATAATTCAATCGGATTCAGAGGTACAGGTGATGTAAATGCCGTATCACCGTACTGGCTGAAAGCTTCCGGCAAGGCTGGAAACGGAAGTCCGAAGCAGGCATGGACAGAAGGGGCTGTTTATACGGTAAGCATTGAAAAGAAAGCAGACAATACCTATTATGCCACATTTCAGGAGGAAGGCAGTGAAACTGTCAATGAAAAGACTTTTAAGGCTTCGGATTCTGCGCTGACACCGGATATTATGGCACAGTTCGGACTGGCAGTTTACAGTGCGGACGTCACAGTGACGGATATGGTGCTTTCCGATATGTCAGGAAATGTACTGTATGACCAGAATAGGGATAATTCAGGTCAGGAGGAAAGCGGATATAAGCCGCAGGTATCCGGTTCAGATTTGCTAACTGTTACCGGGGCGGGTTCTGTAATGAAAGCAGAACAGTCTGCAGAAAGCGGATATATTACACAGAGTACAGGTGATGCAGGAGTCAATACAAGTTACATTTTACTGCCGGAAAATGATGCATTTGCATCTATGTCCATGACTCTTAAAATTAAGGATTATTCGATTACGGGTCAGAATGCAAAAAGGACGGGTGTTTTTGTCGGTGCATTCCAGACTTCGGGTAAATATGCGTTTGCTTCATTGGGATTCAGGGGCTATGATTCATCGGTTGGAACCGATGCACTTTCGGGCTATTGGATGAAAGGCACTGGAAAAGCCGGAAACGGTTCACCAAAGTATGAGGTGGCAGCAGATAATAAATATAACGTAACCTTTACAAGAACCGAAAACGGCTATCTTGCCGAATTTGAAAGTCTTGGTAAGCCGCTGCTTGTCGATGCTAACGGCAATAAGACGTATTCAGATAAAAAGGAATTCAAGTGGAAGGATATGACACTGACAGCAGAAGATGCCGTATCATACGGACTGGCACTGGTTGGCGCCGATGTGGAAATTACCAACTGGGTGGCAAAGGATGCTGAGGGCAACATTTTATATAATCAGAAGGATTATTATAAAGATGCCGGAACAGCACCGGCTGTTACAGGAGTAAATACACCGGTAATTTCAGAGGACCGTTCTTCCATTACGGTATCATGGAGCGGTGAGGGTGCGCAGTTAGACGGAAAGTACCGCGTAGAGGTATCACAGGATAACGGCGTAACTTATAAGGAGCTGGATACCACCGCTGAAACTTCTTACAGCTATGTACCGGAAAATTCAGGTGACTATCAGTTCAGAATTACAGGTGTCTGCGGCGGACAGGAAAGCAATTCTATGGAAACTTCGTCTGTACATTTTGTACTGCCGATGACAGCACCGTCTATTGGTGCAGAATCCGGAAATGCAACAAATACGGTTACATGGTCTGCTGTGCCGGAAGCTGTCAGCTACAGAATTTACCGTTCAACACAGCGTGCAGAAGGCTATACAGAGATTGGAACATCAGAAAGCACGACATTTACGGATACCACTGCGGAAAATGAAGTCCCGTATTTTTATACGGTAGCGGCAGTCGGACAGGATAACGATAGTAACCCGTCAGCGCCGGTATCCATTATGGCAACGGCAGGGCACACAGGCGAATACATGTTCGGTTCGCAGGCGGCACAGATGACGGTGCTTGAAAAGTCTAATGATACGGTAACGGGAAATGAAGCTGCTTTAAAGTTTGCCTATGATGAAGCCGGAAAAGTATCGGTGTATGCAGGAGATCGGCTGCTGTCTGAAAAAGAAACGGCAGCAGGAGAAGCGGTGGATATAACGATTCCGTTACAGGACGGAAGAAATGCAGTAAAAGTTGTCTTTGAAAATACACAGGGCATAAAGACATACCGTAATTTTAACTTTGTTAAACTTTCATCATACGATATGGTTGTAGATGCTTCCGGTATCAGAACGCTTGACAGTGAGTCTGTACCGGTGTATACAACAGTGGCGGAAGCACTGGCAGCAGTGCCGGCAGACAATCAGGAACAGAAAGTTATTTTTGTAAAGAACGGTACGTATTACGAAAAATTAAGCATTACATCGCCGTATATCACTTTAATTGGCGAGGATAGCGAAAAGACCGTGCTGTGTTATGATGCGGCTTCGGGAAAAACAGACCCGGTAACGGGGGCAGCATATGGAACCTCAGGCAGTGCATCGGTTTCGATTGAAGCAGCGGCACACCATACATACATGGAAAATCTGACGGTTGCGAATACCTTTGATTATCCGAATGAAACGATTGAAGGCAAGCAGGCAGTTGCAATGCTTACAAGAGCAGATCAGCTTATTTTTAACAATGTACGGCTGACCGGATGGCAGGATACCTTACAGGCAGACGGCGGCGGACGCCAGTATTTTAAGAATTGTTATATTGAAGGAAATGTAGACTGGATTTTCGGCAGTGCACAGGCAGTATTTGACGACTGCGATATTGTCGCCAATGCGGCAGGCTATGTAACGGCGGCAAGTACTGAAAGTACAAAAACAACAGGCTATGTATTCATAAACAGCAGACTGCTTAAAAAATCAGATTCAGTGGCAGAAAATAGTGTGGCACTGGGCAGACCGTGGCGGTCAAATGCCTGTGTAACGTATGTAAAATGCTTTATGGACAGCCATATTAAGACAAAAGGCTATGATAATATGAGCGGCAATACCCACAGTGCAGCACGTTTTTATGAATATCAGTCCTACGGACCGGGCTTTGCGGTTAATACCGACAGACGACAGCTTGCCAAAGCAGAAGGAGAATCATTGACAGTCAACGGTGTCTTTGCAAGGGAAGCAGGCGAAGGTATGGCATTTGCAGAAGGCTGGGATGCAGTAGCGGCATATGCGGCAGCCTCCGCAGATTACACAGAAAGCGGAGCAGTATCGGTAGATTTTTCGGAACTGGATAGGGCAATTCAGAATGCTGAGGGCTTAAACAGCGCCGATTACAAGGATTTCAGCACAGTTGAATCCGCATTAAATGCGGCAAAGGCACTTGACAGGACAACGGCAACACAGGAAGAAGTCAGCGTATTGGCACACAGGCTGATAGAAGCTGTGGCAAATCTGGAAACAATGACCCCGGCACCAGAGCCAACACCGGAACCGGAGCCAACGCCAACGCCAACACCGGAACCGACACCAACACCAACACCGACACCAACCCCAGAGCCAACACCAATGCCGGAGCCAACACCAATGCCAGAGCCAACACCGACCCCGACGCCTTCAGAGCCGGACAATAACCAGCCGGGCGGTACGGGAGAAGCTGACGGCAGTCAGAATGGTAATGATAATCCGTCCGGCAGTGAAAACGGCGGAACCGGCGATGCAGAAAGCGGAAAGCAGGAGAATGCCAAACAGGAAGACAACAACGGTGCAGCTTCAGAAAATCAGCAGGAAAGTGTGCAGACAGCAGATAAAACACATTCCGTATGGTATCTTTTCGGTGCGGCAGTTTCAGCAATGCTGGCAGGATTTGCAGGCAGTAAGCGAAAGAAAAAGTCCGATGAAGAACTTTAAGAGTATTAAGAGCGACTTTAAAACAATAATTTAAAAAAAGATAAAAATAACAGAAATCATATACCGCGTGCGGATAGGATTTCTGTTATTTTTTTTCAAAAGATGTATGAAGTCACGGACGGCGGATATCCTATGGATAAAAAGCGCAACCAGCGCAGAAATGAAATGAGGATTTATTTCGATGCAGACAATAAATACAGATAATATCAGGACAGAATTTTCAACCAGTGCGGATGAAAATATCCGCAGTATGAAAAAACAAATCCGCATTGAGGAGAATTTTGATATTTTAACGAGAGAAATTATAATCGGTGGAAAAAAGGCAGGATTCTTTTTTATAGATGGATTTGTGCAGGAAGATATGATAGAAAAACTGATGCAGTTTTTTTATTCACTCAAACCGGAAGATTTATCGGATGTGGATTCCTTTCTTGAAAAAGGCATGCCCTATACAGAAGTCAATAAAATTACTAAGCAGAGTGATGCACTGACGGCATTTTTTTCGGGAGTAACAGTCTGCTTTATTGACGGCTTTTCAGAGTGCCTGTCCTTAGACTGCCGGACGTATCCGATGCGTAGTGTGACAGAGCCGTGGAAGGATAAAGTACTTCGTGGTTCAAGGGACGGTTTTGTGGAAACACTTGTTTTAAACGCGGCACTTCTGCGCAGAAGAATCCGCGATCCCCAATTAAGTCTGGAGCTGATGGGGGTAGGCACACGCTCGCGTTCCGACGTTGCTGTCTGCTATATGGAAGATAAAGTCGACAAAAAGCTGTTAGACAGCATAAAAAGGCGGATTCAGGCAATACGTGTAGAAGCATTGACGATGAATATAGAAAGTCTTGCAGAGTGTTTATATGAGCATAAATGGATTAATCCGTTTCCGAAATTTAAATATTCAGAACGTCCGGACACCGCTGCTGCTGCGGTTTTGGATGGAAATATTGTGATTATGGTAGACAATTCACCGGCGGTCATGATTGTGCCGACTTCGATTTTTGACATTATTGAAGAGGCAGACGATTATAATTTTGCACCGGTCATCGGGACGTATTTAAGAATTTCAAGATTTCTGCTGACACTGGTTACAATGCTTCTGACCCCGACATGGCTGTTACTGATTGACAATCCGCAGTGGCTGCCGGAGTGGATGATGTTTATTACAGTGTCTGATGAGATTACCGTACCGGTGTTTTTCCAGCTGTTACTGCTGGAACTCTCCATTGACGGATTAAAGCTGGCAGCTGTTAATACGCCGACTCTGCTTTCAACACCGCTCAGCGTTGTTGCCGGTATTGTGGTAGGTGAGTATGCAGTCAGCTCCGGGTGGTTTAATGCAGAATCCATGCTGTATATGGCAGTGGTTTCGGTAGGCACGTATTCGCAGGCAAGCTTTGAAATGGGATATGCAATGAAATTTATGCGGATTATTCTGCTGTGTCTGACGGCGGCATTCAACCTGGCAGGATATATTGCGGGAATCCTTTTAATAGCGGCAACGATAGCTTTTAACCGTACCATGACGGGATGCAGCTATATTTATCCGCTGATTCCGTTTGATAAAAAAATGCTGAAACGCAAGCTTTTAAGAGTCCGTCTGCCACATGGAAATGAAAAATAGGTGTGTACAGGGAAGAGATTAAGCCCGCAAAGCGGGCTTGATTATTTTCTGTGCAATTTTGTGAAAATTGTATAGCATTAAAAAAACTTTTTCAAAAATAAATAGCTTTAACTTTGTAAAACACGGTAGTATCTGGAAACGCTAAAGGTAATAAAAATTGCAAAAAACAATTAATTGTAGAAAGTGCATAAAAATACTTTTTGGATGTAAAAAATATGTACAAAATGCACAAATATATTTGTAAAAACTGCCGTTGACTTTTGGTTTGTAAAAAAATACAATGACTGCATTGTGCCGGCAAAGCAAAAATAAAGAGGAAAATCATTTCTCACATGAGATTTTTGCTTCGCAAAAACAAACAGGCAAAAACAAGGAGGTTTCACAAGGTGAAAGCGAAAAAGGGTTTAAAAAAAGTATTGGCATGGGGCATGAGTATTGTCTGTATGCTGGCAATGGTGCTTGCAGGCAGTCCTATGACGGCAAAAGCATCTGCTTCTACATCATGGAATTTTAAAAATACCGGTTTTAAAAATCTGGGGACAATTTCCTCTACGGTAACAGTGGATAACCTGTCACTGATTGCAACATCGTCAAAGACCATGTCTGTGATTGCAAACAGTCAGACAGTGGATGGAACAGCATATACATATGCACTGGCATTGGGCGGCAGCGGTTCGACAAGCTATCGTGCAGTCAAAGTACCGGTATCGGGAACAGACACCATTAAAGTAACCTGTATGAGTTCCGGCAGTGCGGCAAGAACACTCGTTGTGGCAGACGGTTCTGGAAATAAGCTTGGCACGATGAATGCAGGCACAACGGCTGCAACAGTTTCATATAATTATTCCGGTTCATCAGGATACGTGTATCTGTATTCTTCAAACAGCGGTATTAACATTTACAAGATTCAGGTGGACAGCTCTGCTTCATCCGGTTCTGGAAGTTCATCTTCCGGCAGTTCCACAACTGATACCGGCAACGGAACAGTCGTTACTTCATTTTCAGAACTGACGGCGGCTGTGACAAAGGCTGAAAAAGCGGGCGGCGGCATTGTCTATGTGAAGGGCAGCAGTATCAGCTGTACGGCACAGCTTGCATTAAAAGCTTCTAATGCCAATGTATCTATTATCGGTGTAAAAAACAGTGACGGTACCTATCCGGTGTTAGACTTTTCAGCGTTCCGTTCAGCTTATATCGGAAAAGCAACAACGGATTCAGAAGTCGGCATCCGCATTTCGGGAAGCAATTATACAATCAAGAACCTGATTATCCAGAAAGCACCGGATAACGGCATCCAGATTAAGGGAAGCAGCGCAGGCAACAATACGATTGAAAACTGCATCGTGCGTTACAACAATGATGCCGGGGTGCAGATTACAGGTGGTGCATATAGCAATACCATGCGTTTTGTATACAGCTACAGAAATTGTGATGTCTATACACTCGGTGGCAACGCAGACGGCTTTGCGCCGAAGCTTGGCGCAGGCAAGGGAAATGTATTCTACGGCTGTTATTCATGGGAAAATTCAGATGACGGCTGGGATTCTTACGATAAGGACAGCTTAACCTACAACCTGACATATACCAACTGTGCATGCTGGAACAACGGTGACCCGACTATTTTTACCGGGGAATACGATTATAATAACGGAAATGCGCTGGATACGGATTTACTTTTAGTAGAATTAATCAGCAAGAAGGATTCTTCTTTTGCAAGCAATTACAAAAAAGGAAAGTTCTCTCTGCCAGGCGGCAGCTTTATCCGCACCACACAGGGAACTTTAAGCATTGCAAACTGGAAAAGCAAATATGACGGCAATCCAAACGGATTTAAGTTCGGTTCAGTGAATACTACAAGCAGCTGTGTAAGAACCGTAACCAACTGTTTAGCCTTTGGACACAGCAGTAAAGGCTTTGATAACAATAACAGCTCCTGCACGGCATATTTAAGCAACTGCATTTCTTATGACAACGGCTACAATTATTATATGCCGCCGTTTACACTCAAGAAATTCAGCAATATCCTCAGCTTCTCAGGAGCATCTTCTAACAAGCTGCCAAGCGGATATACGGCTTCCATACCGTCTTCCTCAAAGCAGGCACAGATTAGAAGCACAGTCAATGCAACGGTAAGCAGTATTACAACACAGTGTAAGAACAATGTAATACCGGGAGAAGTATATTTTAATATTTTCAGTTAAGTAAATAGAAATGAAGTTGGGGCGAAAGCTCCCAACGAGGATGCCGGCACAGCAAAAGGCAGAAAATAAGCGTCACGGAAAAGTTTATGTTTCCGTGACGCATTTTTACTTTATAAATGTAGTGACAGTATTTCAGCAATACGCATTTGTAATATTCCCTTTCGTCTGATAATATGATGTAAAATTGATTTTTATATTGGAAAAGGAGAAATGCGAAAATCCATAAATTAAAGATTTTCGCATAACAGAATTGTGCCACAGGCGTCACAATTCTGAATTTATCGCAGAACTGAATAAATTCAGTCCGCGATTCTTCCGGCATTAAAATGCCTACAGAATAGGAGAATGTTATGAAATATATTGACCTGCACTGTGATACGCTCACAGAGTTAAAAGAAGGGGAAACGCTAGTCCAGAATCATAAAAATGTAGATTTAAAATCCTTGAAAAAGGGCGGGTGTGTGATTCAGTGTGCATCCATTTTTATTCCGACAGGGACGTATACGGGAGTGGACAGAAAAGAAGCCATACAGACAGAGTATGACCGTGTAGTTTCCGTTTATAAACGCGAATTAAATGCCAACCCAAAAGAACTGTACAGGGTTCTGACCCGGCGGGATATACCGGATATCCGGCAGAACGATAAAATGCAGGATTTAGGCACGGGTATACTGCTTACGATTGAGGATGGCGGCGTTATGGGCGGAGAAATGCAGAAATTATACCGTGCGTATGAAGACGGTGTACGCCTTGTAACCCTGACATGGAATCATGAAAATGAAATCGGATACCCAAACAGCACAGACCGGGATATCATGCAGAAGGGCTTAAAACCGTTTGGATTTGAAGTGCTTGAAGAAATGAACCGGCTCGGCATGGTAATTGATGTATCGCATTTATCGGACGGCGGATTTTTAAATGTGGCGGAGTTTGCAAAAAAGACAGGCATGCCGTTTGTAGCATCCCATTCCAATGCACGCGCCATAACGGCGCACCCACGCAATCTGCCTGATATGTATATAAGGAAGCTTTCGGAAGCGGGCGGCGTTATGGGCTTGAATTTTGCATCGCATTTTCTTTCGGATACACAGCCGCCGGACGGTGAAAGCCGTATCTGCGATATGGTTACACACATTCTGCATATCCGCAAAATTGCAGGTAGTGAGGTGCTGGCAATCGGTTCGGATTTTGACGGGGTGGAGAGCCGGATGGAAATTGACAGTCCTGCCAAAATGGTCATGCTGTATGAAACACTTCATCAGACAGGGCTTTCGGAGGATGAACTGGAGAAAATATTTTACAAAAATGCACAAAGAGTATTGACCGCTGTTTTACGATAATCCCGGTTTTATAATTTTTTTTATTTTTTTCCGCTAAATTAATAATTATCCCGGCAGATTTATGGTATGATTATATATATGTGGTATTGGGGTTAAAAGTCCCCAAACGATGATTTTTACGGATTATGTGCTAGAACGAAGATTGGAAAGTGGATGGTCATGAGTAGAGTAATTGGAATTGACTTAGGGACAACAAATAGCTGCGTTGCAGTGCTGGAGGGCGATGTGCCGACAGTGATTGCCAATAAGGAAGGATACCGGACAACACCGTCTGTTGTGGCTTTTGCAAAAGACAAGACGATGCTTGTGGGAGATCCGGCAAGAAGGCAGGCGGCTGTCAATGCAGAGCGGACAATTTTTTCCATTAAACGTCATATGGGATCGGATTACAGAAAAAAGATTGACGGAAAAGCATACTCGCCGCAGGAAATATCTGCTTTTATTTTAATGAAGCTGAAAAAAGACGCAGAAGATTTTCTGGGGGATACGGTCACAGATGCCGTGATTACCGTACCGGCGTATTTTAACGATGCACAGCGGCAGGCGACTAAAGATGCGGGACGGATTGCTGGGTTAAATGTACTGCGTATCATCAATGAGCCGACTTCTGCAGCATTGGCATATGGTCTTGACAACGGACAGGCACAGAAAATTCTTGTCTATGATCTGGGCGGCGGTACATTCGATGTGTCCATTATTGAAATCGGCGACCATGTGATTGAAGTACTTGCAACGTCCGGTGACAATCATCTGGGCGGTGATGATTTTGATGAGCGCATTGTGCAGTATCTTGTGGAGCAGTTTAAAAAGACGGAGGGAATTAACCTGTCTAAGGATACGGCAGCGCTTCAGCGGTTAAAAGAAGAAGCGGAAAAAGCGAAAAAGGAGCTGTCATCCTGTATGACAACGAATATTAACCTGCCGTTTCTTGCGATGGCAAAAGACGGACCACATCATATGGATATCCAGCTTTCCCGCAGTAAATTTGAAGAACTGACCAAAGATTTGATTGAGCGGACGGTGATTCCGGTTGAAAATGCAATCCACGATGCAGGGCTTACAAAGTCACAGATTGATATGGTATTGCTGGTAGGCGGTTCAACAAGAATCCCGGCAGTGCAGGATAAAGTGCGGACCTTGATGGGCAAAGAGCCTTCAAGAAATGTTAATCCGGACGAATGTGTGGCAATCGGTGCGGCAGTCCAGGCAGGAAAGCTGGGCGGACAGCTTATGGCGGGTTCTGCGGCTTCTGAGATGATTTTAATGGATGTAACGCCGCTGTCGCTTTCAATTGAAACGGTAGGCGGTGTGTCAAGCCGTCTGATTGAGCGCAATACAACGATTCCTACAAGACACAGCCAGATATTTACGACTGCGGGCAATTTTCAGACAAGTGTAGATATCAAAGTGTTTCAAGGTGAGAGAAAATTTACAAGGGATAATAAACTGCTGGGGAATTTCCGCCTTTCGGGTATTAAGCGGGCGATGGCGGGTACACCGCAGATTGAAGTGACCTTTGATATTGATGCCAACGGCATTGTCAATGTATCGGCAAAGGATTTAGGCACGGGTCATGAACAGTCCATTACGATTACGTCCAGCTCCAATTTGTCCGAGGAGGAGATTGAGCGCGCAAAATGGGAAGCCCAGATGTACGGAAGACAGGATGAAGCAAAGACACAGCTGCTTGCGGTACGTCAGGAGGCAGTGCAGTTTGCAGGACAGGCGCAGGCAGAATTGGACAGCCATAAAAAAGAGTGGGAACGCAGTAAGAAAAAGGCGGTTAAAGAAATCCTCGGTAAGCTGAAACGTACTTTATATAAAGTGCCGCCGGAAAAGATTACGGCGGATTCTGCCGCAGTTATCCGTGATTTGCAGGAAGAGCTGCAGCGGGCATTAAACAGCTAGGACATTCCTGCACTTTCTAAAAATCTATAAAAATGCAGAACCGGGACAAAACAGACAGTTGAAAACATAACCTTGTATATGGTATGATGAAGTGTCAGATAGAAAGTGGAAATGCCGCATTGTGTGGCGGAATGGAGAGAAAATGGCTGGTTCTACATATGGAAACAGATTTAAGATTATGACATGGGGCGAATCCCATGGAGAAGCGTTAGGCGTTGTAGTGGACGGCTGCCCGGCGGGTTTAGAGCTTTGTGAGGAAGATATCCAGAAACTTCTTGATCGAAGAAAACCGGGACAGTCTAAATTTACGACACCCCGCAAAGAAGCTGATAAAGTAAAGATTCTGTCGGGCGTTTTTGAAGGGAAAACGACAGGAACACCGATATCCATGGTAGTATTTAATACCAATCAGCGCTCAGGCGATTATTCGGAGATTGCAGGATACTACAGACCGGGACATGCCGATTATACATTTGATGCAAAATACGGATTCAGGGATTACCGCGGCGGCGGAAGAAGTTCCGCAAGAGAAACGATTGGCAGGGTCGCAGCGGGTGCGATTGCGTTAAAGATACTGGACAGCCTTGGGATTACCCTGCACGCTTACGCAAAGGAAATCGGCGGAATTGCGATTGACTATGAAAAGTTTGATCTGCAGGCAGCACGCGAAAATGCATTTACAATGCCGGATAAGGAAGCGGCAGCAAAGGTTGAAGCGTATGCCACGCAAAAGATACAGGAGGGCGATTCAATCGGCGGTATCATTGAGTGTGTGGTTGAGGGTATGATGCCGGGAATCGGTGAACCGGTATTTGACAAGCTGGACGCTTCTCTTGGAAAAGCAATGCTTTCAATCGGTGCGGTTAAAGGCTTTGAAATCGGAAGTGGCTTTGAAGCGGCAAAGATGACCGGCAGTGAAAATAATGACAGCTTTGTCATGAAGGACGGAAAACTTACAAAAAAAACCAACCATGCAGGCGGCGTTTTAGGCGGCATGAGTGACGGCAGCAACATTGTATTCCGTGCGGCGGTTAAACCGACACCGTCTATTTCGGCAGTGCAGGATACGGTCAATAAAGATGGTGAAAATATTGAAATTTCCATTAAGGGCAGACATGACCCGATGATTGTGCCGCGTGCCGTAGTCGTTGTGGAAGCAATGACGGCGCTGACACTCGTGGATCTGATTTTTGAAAATATGACGGCAAGATTGGATGGAATCTGTGCCTTTTATAATAGAAGCAAGTAAGAAAGAGGAAAGAGATGTATCGTTTATTAAAAACAGACGGGCGTGCAAAACGCGGTGAATTACAGACTGTGCATGGAACAATCCAGACACCTGTATTTATGAATGTCGGAACAGTAGCCGCCATTAAGGGTGCCGTATCGACAATGGATTTAAAGGAAATCGGAACACAGGTGGAATTGTCAAACACGTATCATCTGCATGTACGTACCGGGGACAAACTGATTAAGGAAATGGGCGGTCTGCATAAGTTTATGAACTGGGACAGACCGATTCTGACCGATTCGGGTGGATTTCAGGTGTTTTCCCTTGCAGGTCTTAGAAAGATTAAAGAAGAAGGCGTAACTTTCCAGTCCCACATTGATGGCAGAAAGATTTTTATGGGTCCGGAAGAAAGTATGCAGATTCAGTCTAACTTAGGTTCTACAATTGCCATGGCATTTGATGAATGTGCACCGGCGAAGGCAGAACGCGATTATGTGGAAAAGTCTGTTGCCCGTACAACGCGCTGGCTGGCACGCTGTAAAAAAGAAATGCAACGCTTGAATTCCCTGCCGGATACCGTTAATCCAAACCAGCTTTTATTTGGTATCAATCAGGGTGCAGTTTATGCAGATATCCGTATTGATCATGCAAAACGTATTTCGGAACTGGATTTGCCGGGCTATGCAGTCGGCGGACTTGCAGTCGGTGAAACCCATGAAGAAATGTACCACATACTCGATGAAACCGTTCCGTATCTGCCGCAGGCCAAGCCTACTTATCTGATGGGTGTCGGTACACCGGCAAATATTCTGGAAGCGGTAGACAGAGGGATTGACTTCTTTGATTGTGTATATCCGTCCAGAAACGGAAGACACGGGCATGTGTATACAAAGTTTGGTAAAATCAATCTTTTTAACGCACAGTACGAAAAGGACGACAGACCGATTGAAGAAGGCTGTCAGTGTCCGGTCTGCAAAAACTATACGAGAGCATATGTACGCCATCTTTTAAAGGCAAAAGAAATGCTTGGTATGCGTTTCTGTGTATTGCATAATCTGTACTTCTACAATCATTTAATGGAGGATATCCGGGGAGCGATTGAAGAAGGAAGATACAGTGCCTTTAAGAAAGAACGCCTGGAAATGTTAAAGACCTATGATAAAAAGTAAAAAATTATAAACAAAATGTTTTTTAGTGGACAGAAAGAATAAATTCCGCTATTATAGAGTGTATGTGTCAGGGACACGTATGTCATTACATTTGAAAGTATATTTTAGGAGGCAAATTAAAATGGGTTCAATCGGAATTATCGTTATTTATGTCGTTGCATTAGGACTGATGATGTATTTTCTTGCAATCAAGCCACAGAAGAAACAGCAGAAGGCACAGCAGCAGTTAATGGATTCAATCGAAATCGGCGATTATGTATTAACAACAAGCGGTTTCTACGGCGTAATTATGGATATTACAGATGATGATGTTATTGTAGAATTCGGTAACAACAAAAACTGCCGTATCTCCATGCAGAAGAAAGCCATTGCACAGGTAGAAAAGGCAAAGAGTTCGGAAGAATAAGTACCAAAAGCCGGGATAGAAAGTGAAAACTTCTATTCCGGCTTTTTTGTGTAATAGGAAATTCCGATAGAATTTCCTATTACACAAAAGGCACTACGTGCCGATGATGCGCACTCGCGCGAAGATGTCTTTTTTATATTACAAATGTATTGAATAATATGAAAAGATGAGCTATTATATATATAATTAATTATAAAAAGAATGAGTGTGAGGCTTTTATGAAAAAAGAGGAAATGGAAACAACGCTTGAATTGGCAGAAAGATATCGCAATGCAATAGATGATACGCAGGAAATAGGTCTGGCAGAGAATGTAATGATACAGACGATATCAATGCAGCTTTCTTTTAATACGATTATGAATGGTCTGGAAAAAGGAGATTATATTATTCCGGGGTTTCAAAGGGTATACCGCTGGAGTGAAAAACAGGCACAGGAACTGGCGGTATCTTTAGTTCGGGGAATGCCGATTCCTCCGATTTATTGTTATAGAAATGAAGAGCAGCAGCTTGTGATTCTGGACGGGCAGCAGCGCGTATTGAGCTTGTATTTTTATTATATTGGGAAATTTATTAAAGCTAAGAAAAATGCCTTTATTAATATGAAAGAGGCCACAAATGGTAAAATGGGATTTAAAGAGTATTTAGAAAGCTGTCATCTGATGGATAAGACATATGTTATGGAATATATAGATGAAGAAGGACAGGAACGGCAGATAGATATAACATATAAAAAGTTAAATGAAAGATTACAGCGGAAAATAGATTATGTACCGATTACGTTTGTTCAAATAAATGTTGACAGTGATGAATACCGGGAAAAAACACTGCATAAAATCTTTGCAAATCTTAATACGGGTGGTACACCTTTATCTTCGCAGGAACTCAGAAATGGAATATATAATTGCAGATTTTATGAGATGCTGTACCAGATAAATGAAGAATCAGCAAAATGGAGAGAATTGTATAGCGGAAATGCCGGTGCAAGTGTGAATAAAGAGAGTAAGGATGTAGAATTGCTGCTGGAAATGTGCGCTTTTTTTTATTATGTAAAAGGCAAGAAGAATGATTTTGTCCTGACACAATACAAAGGGAAAAAATGGGAACTGCTGGACGACTTTTCAAGTGTGGCAAGGGAATTTGATGAACAGACAATAGAAGACTATAGAGAAAAATTAGTTTCTTTTTTTGATACGGTTGAAAATGTCAGCGGTAAGAATAAAGGTTCATTATTGACAAGTCTGTTTGTGGCATGGAATCGTCTGGAGAAAAAAACATTTATTTCAAAGAAAAAATGTGAAGAAATCGTTAAAGATAAAAGATATAGTGAAACAATTATAAGCGGAACAGCCAGAAAGGGAAATATAGAACAGCGTATAAGGAGTGTCTATGAAAAAATATCAAGTGATGATTGATGAAATTACAGCATCTGTTAGTGAGCTGCTGCAAAAACAGGAGAATTATATTTTGATAGGTGATAATTCTTCAGGAAAATCAGACGTTTTAAAAAAAATAATACAGGATTATAGTGAATCGGAAATCTATTTTATAGATTCTGTAAATCGTACTTTTGATATAAAAAAGATTGAATTTAATAGAAATATTAATGAAAATATTTTAGAAGGTTCAAAACAGGTTGTTTTAACAAGAATATCTTCGGAGTATTTTAATTTGCAGGAATCGTTTAGTGTAACCGGAGCGATTGAGATGTTATTCGCAAGGTATGCAGAGTGCATCGGGAAAATGTTTCGGGAATTTTTTGGAAAGAAATTAGAGATAAAAAGAGAAACGATAGAAGTTGTGCCATATAATGCGGCATATGTTGATGATGCAGAGGTGCAGCTTTCGAGCGGATATCAGGCAGTGATTCGTTTATTTTGCGAGATTTGTTATTTTAATGATGTTATGCAAAGTAAGAATTGGACACAGGGGGTAGTTGTAATAGACGAAATAGATGAGTATTTATCGCCTAAAAATAGTGCGGAAATATTAAATTATATACAAAGAAAATTTCCTCAATGTTGTTTTTTAGTAACAACGCATTCCCTTGAACTGGTTAAAAATACACAAAACACATCGTTAATAATTTTGAATGGAACTGAATATGAAATATACTCAAAAGAACAGTTAAAGGACACTACGATAGTAGAGAATATTTTTGAATCATTATTTTTTGAGGAGAGGAAAATACATCATTCAAATGAAGATGAAACGGATAAAACATTAAGAAAATTATTAAACTTTAAAATTGCAGATTCTTGGAATGAAAATGCACAAAAGCAGCTTGACGAAGTGAAAAAGATGAAGCTGTCACCACATCAGAAGGTTTTGCTCAAACAGGTAGAGGAGTGGTAATAAATATATGGAGGATTTTTTTAAAATAGATATACCGGTATTTTCACCGCAATATGATGAAAATACCAGATATGGCTGGAGCAGATATAAAGATAATTTATGGGAACTGCTAAGTACAACAACGGGTGGATATTGCATGTATTGTTATGATTCTATTTGTGTAAATGGGCACAAAAGAGGAGAAATAGAACATGGAATAGAAAAAATAAATGATGAAAAATCACTGTCGGATTGTATTCCCAATTTAGGAATTGCATGTAAGAACTGCAATGGAAAATATAAAAGAAGGGGAGAAGCGGCAAGAAAATTACCTAGGGAATCTATAAATACATTTCAACAGGCTCACTGTAAGAAATATGATTGCAAGAAAATGTGTAATCATTATGAAAAATTAAGGCGGGAATATATCAGTCAGGGGAAGATTATTTTACAGCCGTTTACGGTAAAACTAGATGATAAGGGCCATGTGCTGGCACTCCAATATGACCTTTTGAGGGGAAAATATGTACCGAGTGATAAATACGGGCAATATACAGAGAATGAATTAGCGGTCATATACGGACATATTCAATTATTTGATTTAAATGGACCGGATAGAATTAACTATGATATAGGGGCATATTGTAAAAATGTTATTGATAATCATTCTATTATGATTGGAGTAAAATATAGCAATCTGGTTGTGGACTTATTTCGTGAAAAATTAAAAAAGATGCAGATTGAGGAAGCCGTAAAAATCTGTCAGATTGTATATATGACAGGATGTTTAAATTTAGCAACATAAAAAGTATTAAAACTAAAGCGGTAAATATAAAAGTATTACATATTGAAAAATACATAAAAATACGTTATGATAATAAACAATAACCTTTTTCATACATAAATATGAAATTGGAGAAGTATTCAGGGGCGACAGGTACGGGTAGAACCCGCCGGATTCCTGTAAGAAAAGAGAAAGACAGGTGGTAGTAGCATGGATTGTAAAATAACATTAATTCCGGGAGACGGAATCGGACCGGAAATCGTAAGGGAGGCCGTAAAGGTATTAGATGCTGTGGGAAAGAAGTATGAGCATCATTTTACCTATGAAAAGATTTTAATGGGCGGTTGTTCCATTGATGCATACGGTGTGCCACTTACAGATGAGGCAATTGCTGTAGCAAAGGCATCCGATGCCGTATTACTGGGGGCAGTCGGCGGCAATGTCGGCAACTCCAAGTGGTATGACGTTGCTCCGAATTTAAGACCGGAGGCAGGACTGTTAAAGATTCGTAAGGAACTGGAATTGTTTGCCAATATTCGTCCTGCATATTTATACAATGAATTAAAAGATGCGTGTCCGTTAAAGCAGGAAGTAATCGGGGACGGATTTGACATGGTTATCATGAGAGAATTAACCGGCGGACTGTATTTTGGTGAACGACACACAGAAGAAGTAAACGGTGTCGTAACAGCAACCGATACGCTCACTTATAATGAAGAAGAAATCAGAAGAATTGCCATTAAAGGCTTTGAAATTGCCATGAAGCGCAGAAAGAAGCTGACAAGCGTGGATAAGGCAAATGTTCTTGATTCTTCAAGACTTTGGAGAAAGGTTGTAAAGGAAGTTGCAAAGGATTATCCGGAAGTTGAAGTAAGCGATATGCTTGTAGACAACTGTGCAATGCAGCTGGTTATGAATCCGGGACAGTTTGATGTGATTTTAACAGAGAATATGTTTGGTGATATTTTATCCGATGAAGCCAGCATGATTACCGGTTCAATCGGTATGTTATCCAGTGCCAGCTTAGGAAAGACAAAACTCGGATTATATGAACCGAGCCACGGTTCCGCACCGGATATTGCAGGCAAAGACATTGCCAATCCGATTGCCACCATTTTAAGTGCGGCAATGATGCTTCGCTACTCACTGGATTTAGATAAGGAAGCAGATGCCATCGAAGCGGCAGTAGCACAGGTATTAAAGGAAGGCTACAGAACCGTGGACATTATGGCAGACGGCATGCAGCAGTGCTCAACAACAAAGATGGGCGATTTAATCGCAGAACGTGTTTAAGATACGGATATAAAAATGTAAAATCTGTTATGAAGCCGGAATCCCGTTTATGCAGATACAGCGGGATTTCAGGCTTTCATGTTTAGAATAAAAAGAAAAGAAACGGAGAACAGTCATGAAAAGTGATAACGTTAAAAAAGGAATGCAGCAGGCACCACACCGCTCGCTGTTTAACGCATTAGGCTTTACAAAGGAAGAAATGGATAAGCCGCTCGTTGGTATTGTAAGCTCTTACAATGAAATTGTACCGGGACACATGAATCTGGATAAGATTGTAAATGCCGTAAAATTAGGTGTTGCAGAAGCAGGCGGTGTACCGGTTGTATTTCCGGCAATCGCAGTCTGTGATGGTATTGCAATGGGACATATCGGCATGAAATATTCTCTTGTAACAAGAGATCTGATTGCGGATTCCACAGAATGTATGGCACTGGCACATCAGTTTGATGCACTTGTTATGGTGCCAAACTGCGATAAGAATGTACCGGGACTTTTAATGGCAGCAGCAAGAGTGAATGTGCCGACTGTATTTGTCAGCGGCGGTCCGATGCTTGCAGGTCATGTAAAGGGTAAAAAGAGAAGTCTTTCATCCATGTTTGAAGCAGTCGGTTCTTATGCAGCCGGTTCAATGACGGAAGACGATGTACGTGAATTTGAAGAAAAAGTATGTCCGACATGCGGTTCATGCTCCGGCATGTATACGGCAAACTCCATGAACTGTCTGACAGAAGCACTGGGTATGGGACTTCGCGGCAACGGTACAATCCCGGCAGTATATTCTGAAAGAATCAAGCTGGCAAAACATGCCGGTATGGCAGTGATGGATATGTACCGCAAGAATATCCGTCCAAGAGATATTATGACAAAAGAAGCAATCATGAATGCACTGACAGTCGATATGGCATTAGGCTGTTCTACCAACAGTATGTTACATCTTCCTGCCATTGCGCATGAAATCGGCTTTGATTTTGATATTAAATTTGCAAATCCAATCAGCGAAAAGACACCAAACCTGTGCCATTTAGCACCGGCAGGTCCTACTTATATGGAAGATTTAAATGAAGCGGGCGGCGTATATGCGGTTATGAAGGAACTGGCTGATGCAGGACTTCTGAATACTGACTGCATGACCGTAACAGGAAAGACGGTCGGAGAAAATATTAAAAATGCGGTAAACTTAAATCCGGAAGTCATAAGACCGTTAGATAACCCATATAGTAAGACAGGCGGACTTGCGGTATTGAGCGGAAATCTTGCACCGGACGGCAGTGTTGTAAAGCGTTCAGCCGTTGTAGATGAAATGATGGTTCATGAAGGTCCGGCAAGAGTCTTTGACTGTGAAGAAGATGCGATTGCGGCAATTAAGGGCGGCAGGATTGTAGCAGGCGATGTCGTTGTAATCCGCTATGAAGGACCAAAGGGTGGTCCGGGTATGAGAGAAATGTTAAATCCGACTTCTGCAATTGCAGGCATGGGCTTAGGATCAAGTGTTGCACTGATTACAGACGGACGTTTTTCCGGTGCAAGCCGCGGTGCTTCTATCGGACACGTTTCACCAGAAGCAGCCTAACGGCATAGGTTCTATGCTTCGTACTAAGATTAATGTCAACCTTGGTACTTCAAGAGACTGCGTTGACCTTGATATGGAACTTGATAAAGTCAATAATGCTGTAAAAATGGGTGCTGAGGCTATTATGGACTTAAGCTCATTTGGTGATACAAGAAAGTTCAGAAAGAAACTTACTACTGAATGTCCAGCTATAATAGGAACTGTTCCTATATATGATGCTGTTGTATACTATCACAAGGCTCTTAAGGATATCACTGCAAAAGAATGGCTCGATATCGTAAGAATGCATGCTGAAGATGGTGTTGACTTTATGACTATCCATTGCGGAATTAATAAAGCAACTGCCAAAAAGTTCAGGGCTGACAAGCGTCTTATGAACATCGTCTCAAGAGGCGGCTCTATCATATATGCATGGATGGAAATGACTGGAAACGAAAATCCATTTTTTGAATATTATGATGAAGTCCTTGACATATGCAGGGAATATGATGTCACTATGAGTCTTGGTGATGCCTGCCGTCCGGGATGTATTATGGATGCTTCTGATATATCACAGATTGAAGAGCTTGTAACTCTTGGTGAACTTACAAGACGTGCGTGGGAAAAGGATGTTCAGGTTATGATTGAAGGTCCAGGACATATGCCTATCAACCAAATTCAAGCAAATATGGAAATACAGAAAACTATATGTAAGGGTGCACCTTTCTATGTACTCGGACCTTTAGTAACTGATATTGCTCCCGGATATGACCACATCACATCTGCTATCGGTGGCGCTATTGCCGCTACATATGGTGCTTCCTTCCTCTGCTATGTAACTCCGGCAGAACACTTAAGACTTCCTGACCTCAATGATGTCAAGGAGGGTATCATCGCAACTAAAATAGCCGCACATGCTGCTGACATCGCCAAAGGTGTACCTCACGCAACTGACTGGGACCTTAAGATGGATAATGCCAGAAAAGTACTTGACTGGGATGCTCAGTTTGACGTAGCAATCGACCCTGAAAAAGCAAGAAGATACAGACAGGAAGCCAAGCCAGAAAAGGAAGACACCTGCTCTATGTGCGGTAACTTCTGCGCCGTTAAA